>ERZ1106954.2758-NODE-2758-length-11776-cov-2.937804_pt1 | contig 11776 bp, 9 predicted proteins | sample MGYA00403678_ERZ1106954 | MGnify/ENA primary metagenome ERZ1106954 (study PRJEB35170, sample SAMEA104062445) | human gut metagenome | biome: human gut; feature: human-associated habitat; material: faeces | place: Denmark | collected 2012-08-20 ... | reverse complement strand
TTTAGGTTCGAACTCACCATTCTTATTCTGGATGGCAGCGAGCTTATATACACCACCGAATGAAGGACAGTCTTTGGAGGTGATCAGATTGGTTCCGACACCCCATGAATCGATCGCTGCGCCCTGCATCTTGAGGTCGTGGATCAGATATTCATCAAGGTCGTTGGATGCGCAGATCGTTGCTTCTTCAAAGCCGGCCTCATCCAGCATTTTACGTGCTTTTTTGGACAGGTAGGCAAGATCGCCGCTGTCAAGACGGATACCAAGCTTTCTCGGGCTGATGCCGGCATCTTTCATCTCCTGGAAGACACGGATCGCATTCGGCACACCGGATTTTAAGGTGTCGTAAGTATCGACAAGAAGGGTACATCCTTCAGGATAAAGATCTGCATAGGCTTTAAATGCGGTATATTCATCCGGGAAACTCATGATCCAGCTGTGTGCATGGGTTCCCATAACCGGAACGTCAAAAAGCTTGCCGGTAAGTACGCAGGAGGTTCCCACGCAGCCGGCGATCACGGCAGCACGTGCGCCGTATAATCCGGCATCCGGTCCCTGGGCACGGCGAAGCCCGAATTCCATAACACCGGTATCACCGGCAGCGTATACGATACGGGAAGTCTTGGTTGCGATCAGAGACTGATGATTGATGATATTCAGGATCGCCGTCTCAACAAGCTGTGCTTCCATGATCGGAGCAACCACTTTCAGAAGAGGTTCCTTCGGAAATACGACTGTTCCCTCCGGGATGGCATAGATGTCACCGCTGAAGTGGAAGCCGCTCAGATAATGAAGGAAATCTTCTTTGAAGATTCCAAGACCTCTTAAATAGTCTACATCATCATAAGTAAAATGCAAATTCTTTATATAATCGATTACCTGATCAAGACCTGCACATACAGAATATCCGTTGTTACAAGGGTTCTGGCGGAAAAATACATCGAAGATGACATTTTCGTTCTGCCCTTTTTCATAATATCCTTGCATCATAGTAAGTTCGTACAGATCTGTCAGCAAGGTAAGATTTCGTTTGCTCATTTTCAAACTCCTTTTTTCTGCTGTTTGCAGTACATTTCTTTTTTTAGTTATACCGTTTTATTATAGCACTTAAGGGAATAAATGTAAAAGAAAAAAACCAGGCACTATACAAGTGCCTGATTCTTATGAATGGTTTCACTGATGATATTACTGCAATATTCTCCGATACGCTTTTTCTCGTCTTTATCCAGTTCTTTCGGATAGATCGGTTTGCCATATTCTAAGATGACATGAGTCTTTTTGATGAACGGGAAATGTCCTTCGAAAATATCACAGGTGTTATTAAGACTCATCGGTATGATCGGACAGCCGGTCTTTTCTGCGATCTTAAAGGAACCGTTATGGAACGGAAGTAAGGATAATTCTTCCCCTTTATTCCGGGTGCCTTCCGGGAAGATGCAGATGGAAATACCGTGTTTTATATAATCGATTGCCTGCAGGATGGTCTTCAGTCCTTCTTTTGGATTCTCTCTGTCAAGGAAGAGGCAATAGAGGCGTTTCATCCATGTGCGAAGAAGCGGGATAGAAAGCATCTCCTTTTTGGCAATATAACCGGTCAGATTCTTACATCTGGCGTAAGTGATAACGATGTCAAAGAAGCTTCTGTGATTTCCGATATAAAGAACCGGTCCTTCCGATATATTCTCCTCTCCGATCACGGTAAGTTCGATACCGGCAAGCTTAATGATCATCTTAAATGCCCACTGAACCAGCCGCAGACTGGAATAATCCATAGTTTTTTTGCTGACTTTGCCGATCAGCCATTCAATTCCAAGAACCGGAATACCGATGATCAGAAATAGAACTACGAATAAGGCGACAAAAATAAGTCTTATCATAATTAATCTCCTTTATTTTCATTTTGCTACCAAAGTATGCAAGAGAAACTGCCAGTTGTCAAAGATTCTGTAATGGCTGCCAGGTTCTCTGTGTATTTTCTATGATAGCATAAATCCGGCATTTTTTACACCCATAGTGTGTAAGATAGTAAAGAGAAAATAGAAGTGTCAGAAAGAAGGGCAGCATGAAAAAAAGAAGATGGACCGTGGCAGCCGTCGCAGTGATGTTGCTGTTTACCGGCTGTAGTTTTGGCACGTTAAAAGAACAGAAAACAGGAGAGATAGAATATGAGATCGTAAAGAAAGAAGAAATCCCCGAAAAATTAAAAGAAGAGATTGCAGAAGCCGAAAAGTCGGAGATGTGGATCAGTTATGCAGATACGGGGAATGAAGGCAGATACCTTTATATAGTAAGAGGATACGGACGGCAGGAAACGACAGGATACAGCATCGAAGTGAATGAGTGTTATGAGACGGAACATACAGTGGTTGTACGTACAACACTTCTCGGGCCACAGAAGAAAGAAAAGACGCATAAGAAAAAGACATATCCATATATTGTCATAAAGATACCATATACGGATAAACAGATCATATATGAATAAGAGGAGGCAGGAAGTGTCAATGGAGTATTTAAAAAAGGAGATCCGTACTTTTCAGAACGGAAAGACGGTAAATGACCAGTTCTATATTGATGATGATTATAATGTTCCGGATGCAAAGAAGGATGTAGGCAGGATTATAATAAGTGACGGGACATTACAGGTGGAAGAGATGAAACAGGTAGAAAATTATCTGAAAGTGACAGGCAAACTGGAATTCAGAGTTTTGTATACTGCAGATGAAACGATACCGGAGCCTGCAAGCCTGGAAGGAAGGATTCCATTTGAAGAAATGATCTATCTTGAGCAAGAGCCGGATGGAAATCTGGTACTAAAGACAGCAGATGTTGATCTTACGGTAACGGTAATCCATTCAAGAAAACTGAATATCAAGACACTTGCAGAGATTACGATCGGAATGGAAAAATGTGTGGGAGAAGAGCTCACAACAGATATAGAAGGAGAAAATCCTGTATTTAAAAAGACAAAAGAAGAAGAACTTCTGAAGGTATTTGCAACAGGAAAGGATACGTACCGGATTAAAGAAGAGGTGTCTCTTAGCGGGACAAAAGAGAATATCGGTACGATTCTTTGGACGGATGTGACAGGCGGAAAAGCAGATACACAGATTGGAACGGATGAACTCCTGATACAAGGAGAACTGAATATATTCTGCCTCTATGAAAGTGTGGAAGAAAAGACAGACTGGATAAACAGGACGGTTCCATATGAGGGAAGGATAGAATGTATGGGGACTGTGCCGGGAATGTATCATCAGGCCAGTCTGAATCTTACAGATGTGAATGTTGAAGCCCGCATGGATGAAAACGGGGAAATGCGTATTCTTGGTATAGAGGCGACACTGGAAGTACGTCTTGTTGTATATGAAGAAGAAAAAATCCAGATTCTTGAAGATATGTATATGCTGGATCATGTCTGCGTTCCGGATATAAAAGAAAAGAAGTGCTTCCGCTTAAAGCTTCAGAACCATTCAAAATGCAGGATCGCCGAAGAACTGACACTTCCGGAACTAAAAGACAATATTCTTCAGATCTGTTACTGTAAAGGAAAGATACAGCCGGAATCTACGAAAGCAGAAGAAGATGGAATCCATATCGAAGGTGTTCTTCATATGATGTTTTTGTATGTCAGGGAAGATGATCAGATGCCGTTTGGTGTATGGCAGGGAATGGTGCCGTTTACATATCTTTTAGAGAATGGGGGCGGAGAACCTGAAGCAGAAGAACTGGACTGGACAGTTGAGCAGCTTTCCGTAGGACTTATGGGAAACGGAGAGGTGGAAGTAAAGGCTGTGCTGGCATTCAACTGTTTCCAGAAAGAGCCTGTTATGGTGCAAAATATTGAATCCGCAAAGTTCACCCCGATGAGTACCGAGGAGCTGGAAAACAGACCCGGCATTGTGGGATATTTTGTGAAAAACGTGGATACATTGTGGAATCTGGCGAAAAAATATAATACGACTGTGGAAAATATAAAAGAAGTGAATCATATGGAAAAAGAAGATGTAAATAAAGGCGATAAAATATTGATTTTTAAGCAAAATTTGAGTATACTATAAGCACATTGTATACAAAATGTAAGGAGATAAATAGAATGGATAAAATGGAATTGAAGGCACTTGGAAAGATCAATCTGGGTCTGGATGTTCTGGGGCGGAGAGAGAACGGATATCACGATGTACGTATGGTGATGCAGACAGTGTACCTGTACGACCAGATCCGGATAGAAAAGACGAAAAAGCCGGGAATAGAGTTGTCGACGAATCTTTTTTATCTGCCGGTGAATGAGAATAACCTGGCATATCAGGCAGCAGACCTTCTGATGAAAGAGTTCGACGTAAAAGAGGGTGTAAAGATCACTCTTGATAAACACATACCGGTGGCAGCAGGAATGGCAGGAGGAAGCTCGAATGCAGCGGCAGTTCTGTTCGGGATTAACCGTATGTTTTCACTTGGTCTTTCACAGAAAGAACTGATGGAAAGAGGAGTGACATTGGGAGCGGATGTTCCGTACTGCGTTATGCGGGGAACTGTTCTTGCGGAAGGAATCGGAGAGATACTGACACCACTTCCGGCCTGCCCGAAATGTCATGTGCTGATCGCAAAACCGCCGATCAGTGTATCGACGAAGCTGGTCTATGAAAAACTGGATTCGCATGAGATAGAGGATCATCCGGATATTGATGGTATTATAGACGGACTGAAGGCTCATGATATCGAAAAAGTTGCTTCGAGCATGGGAAATGTACTGGAAAAGGTAACGATCGAAGAATATCCGGTTATTGAACAGATCAAGAATGTAATGAAAGAACAGGGAGCTCTGAATGCTATGATGAGTGGCAGTGGGCCGACCGTTTTTGGAATTTATGACAGCAAAGAGAAAGCAAGAAAAGCAGCAGCAAAGATAAGAGAAAAGCAATTGGCAAAGCAGGTGTATGTGACAGGCATACATAATGCAAGGAGGAAATAAGCATGGAATCGAATTTTAAAGTAAATATGAATGAATATCTACCACTTAGAGATGTCGTGTTCAATACTTTGAGACAGGCGATCTTGCGAGGAGAGTTAAAACCGGGAGAAAGACTGATGGAGATCCAGCTTGCAAATAAACTCGGAGTAAGCCGTACCCCGATCCGTGAAGCAATCCGCAAACTGGAACTGGAAGGCCTGGTACTGATGATTCCAAGAAAAGGAGCTGAGGTAGCAGAGATCACAGAAAAGAATATGCGGGACGTTCTGGAAGTAAGAAAAGCACTGGAAGAACTGGCTGTGCAGCTTGCATGTGATAAGATCACGAAAGAAGAGATCGAAGAGATGAAGAAAGCTGCGGAAGATTTTAAGAAGATCTTAAAGAGTAAAGATATTACAGAGATCGCTGAAGCAGATGTACGTTTCCATGACATTATCTATATGGCAACAGACAATCAGAAACTGATCCAGCTTCTGAATAATTTAAGAGAACAGATGTATCGTTATCGTGTGGAATATCTGAAACGTGAAGAAGCACATCCACAGCTGATCGCAGAGCATGCCGCAATCATAGAATACATCAGTAAAGGTGAGAAGAAGGCGGCAACAGATATTATGTGTAAACATATTGATAACCAGGTGACCACTGTGATCGATGTGATCCGCACAAAACAGAATTAAAAGACTGTAAAAGTGTATAGATAAGATAAGCTGTGTCAAGACTTCCTGTATCAGAAAAATGCAGTATACAGGAAGGAGATACATAGATGAAACGAGAAACGATCTGCCTGATCATAGCCTGTCTGATATCGTTCATACTGACAGCGGGCATTATGAACTGGCGTATGGAAATTGTACATGCAGAACTTAGCGATACACAGCAGTCACTGGCCAAAGAAGTCTTCCGTTTTCATGTGATCGCAGAAAGTGACAGTGCAAATGATCAGAGAATCAAACTGAAAGTGCGGGATGCGGTTCTAAAGTATATGGAAGCACATATGACCAGAGCCGAAAGAAGGGATGCAAAGGCGACAAAAGCATGGACCCTGACCCACAAAAAAGAACTGACGGATACAGCAGATAAAATATTGAAAAAAGAGAAAGTATCATACCGGGCGAAAGCGGAGGTGACCACCTGCTATTTTCCGGACAAACGGTATGGAGATATCATTTTTCCCGAGGGAAATTACGAAGCACTGAGAATTGTACTTGGGAAGGGAAATGGACATAACTGGTGGTGTGTACTTTATCCAAATCTGTGTTTTACTAATGCAACCTGTGCAGTGGTAGATGAAGATGGAAAGAAAGAACTGAAAGAAGCATTAAGTGCAGAAGAATATGAAATGGTAACGGCCACTTCAGAATTTAAGATAAAGTGGTTTTTCTTCGGAAAAGATCATGCAAAGGAGTCAGACTAAAATGAGAGACAATCAATATACGATAGATGGAAGAATACGATTCAGTGAAGTGGATCATACCAGAAGAATTACCCTGCCGGGAATCGTAAATTATTTTCAGGACTGCAGTACATTCCAGTCAGAAGATCTGGGACTTGGAATCGAACACTGCAGCGAAAAAAAGCGGGCATGGATCCTGTCATCTTGGCAGGTAGTGGTAGAACGTTATCCGAAGATCGGTGAAAAGATACAGACAAGTACATGGGCGACGGACTTTAACGGTTTGTTTGGAGAACGTAATTTCTGTATGACAGACAGTGAAGGAAAAGATGTAGCATATGCAAATTCGCTGTGGGTATATATGGACATGGAAAAGGGACGTCCGTCAAGACCGGAAGAATCGGAGATTGCACCATACGGGGTAGGAGATCCGTATGAGATGGAATATGAATCAAGAAAAATCGCACTTCCGAAAGAGGCGAAAGAACTGGAAAGTTTTCCGGTACGCAGATATCATATTGATACGAATGAGCATGTCAACAACTGCCAATATGTACAGATGGCGCTGGAATCATTGCCAAAAGATAAAGAAGTGCACCAGATGCGTGTGGAATATAAGAAATCAGCGGTATATGGTGATGTGATCTATCCAAGGATTGCCATAGAAGAGGACAGAACGGTTATAGAGCTTTGCAATGAAAAGGCCAGACCGTATGCAGTGATCGAATTTAAGTTTGCATAGACATTCTTATATAGATGCTGATACAATAAGAAAACATATACACTTTGGAAAAAGAGAAAAGGAAACAGAGAGGAAAAATATGGGATTAACAGATTATTTAGGAAAGAAAAGAAGATTGATGATCGTTAAAGAAGTAGAGTTCGGGGTATATCTTGGTAATAAAGATGACAAAGTCCTGCTTCCGAAAAAACAGGTACCAAAAGATGTAGAAGTCGGAGATCCTGTAGAAGTATTTTTGTATAAAGATTCGTCTGACCGTCTGATCGCAACAACGCAGGAGCCAAAGATCACGTTAGATGAACTGGCAGTATTGAAAGTTGCAGATACCGGAAGAATCGGGGCGTTCCTTGACTGGGGACTGGAAAAAGACCTTCTGCTTCCGTTCAAAGAACAGACTGCAAAAGTAAAAAAAGGTGATGAAGTGCTTGTCGCACTGTATGTGGACAAGTCCGGAAGACTTTGTGCGACAATGAAAGTATACGAAAAGCTTCGTACAGATTCTCCATATAAAAAGGATGATCATGTAGAAGGAATCATTTACGAGACGAGTGATAACTTCGGAGTGTTCGTGGCAGTAGATGACTGCTACAGTGCACTGATCCCGAAGAGAGAAGCATTTGGCAGGTTAAGAGTCGGAGACCGTGTATCCGCCAGAGTCCTGAAAGTAAGAGAAGACGGAAAGCTTGACTTAAGTGTCAGAGAGAAAGCATTTCTTCAGATGGATGCCGATGCGGCGATGATCATAAAACGTATGGAAGAATACGGTGGAAAGCTTCCATTTAACGATAAAGCAGATCCGGAAGTAATCAAACAGGAATTCGGATTAAGTAAAAATGCATTCAAACGTGCCGTTGGAAGACTTCTTAAAGAAGGACATATAAAAATTTCTGAAAAGAATATTGAAATGAAAAAGAAATAAGGTATAATAAAAGTGATAAGAATAAGATGATTAAAAAGGAGAATGAGAAATGAAAGTACAGAACATTACAGATATCGAAGGATTTTTCAAAGTAGTTGATTCTTGTGAAGGAAAAGTTGAACTTGTAACAGGCGAAGGTGACAGACTGAATCTGAAATCTAAACTTTCTCAGTATGTTTCTATGGCAAATATTTTCTCTAACGGAGAGATTCCGGAACTGGAAATCGTTGCTCATGAGCCAGAGGATATCGATAAACTTGTAAAATTCATGCTTCTTGGAAATGGAAAAGAAGATTAAGACGAACAGTGATGTTTGAAAGGGTGTTCCCTGAGGGGGCACCTTTTTTTATCATTGTGGATAGAATCAGGAAAGGAGAAAGCTATGAGCTTTGCACATCTCCACGTCCATACAGAGTACAGCCTGTTGGATGGCTCAAATAAAATCAAAGAGTGTGTAGCCAGGGTAAAAGAACTCGGGATGAACAGCGTGGCGATCACGGATCATGGTGTCATGTATGGTGTGATCGATTTTTACCGTGCGGCAAGAGCAGCAGGGATTAAGCCGATCCTCGGATGCGAAGTCTATGTTGCACCGGGATCGAGATTTGATAAAGAAGCTGTCGGAAGCGGGGATGACCGTTATTATCATCTGGTGCTTCTGGCAGAAAATGCTCTGGGATACCATAATCTGATGAAGATCGTGTCCAGAGGATTTACGGAAGGCTATTATTATAAACCAAGAGTAGACCTGGAAGTGCTGCAGGAATTCCATGAAGGAATCATTGCGCTCAGTGCGTGTCTGGCCGGTGAGGTACAGAAGAATATCCTGCGCGGCATGTATGAAGAAGGAAAGGCAGCAGCACTAAGGTATCAGGACATTTTCGGAAAAGGAAATTTCTTCCTGGAATTACAGGATCACGGAATGCAGGAACAGCAGATCGTGAACCAGTCACTGCTCCGTATGTCACAGGAGACCGGGATCGAACTGGTTGCGACGAATGACGTGCATTATACTTACGCAGAAGACGTAAAACCGCATGACATTCTGTTATGCATCCAGACGGGTAAAAAGCTGGCAGATGAAGATCGTATGCGCTACGAAGGCGGCCAGTATTATATTAAGTCCGAAGAAGAGATGAAGCAGTTATTTCCATATGCACTGCAGGCGTTGGAGAACACGCAGAAGATTGCAGACCGCTGTAATGTAGAGATTGAATTCGGTGTCACCAAACTGCCGAAATATGATGTGCCGGAAGGATATACTTCCTGGGAATATCTGAATAAACTTTGTTTTGACGGATTGAAAGAACGGTATCCGGACGGGGATGATTCGTTGAAAGAACGTCTGGAATACGAATTGTCGGTCATCAAATCCATGGGATATGTAGATTACTTCCTGATCGTGTGGGATTTCATTAATTATGCAAGAACACAGGGGATCAAGGTCGGACCGGGGCGAGGTTCGGCGGCCGGAAGTATCGTATCGTACTGTCTGGGAATTACAAGTATCGATCCGATCAAATATCAGCTTCTGTTCGAACGTTTCCTGAATCCGGAACGTGTGTCCATGCCCGATATCGACGTGGACTTCTGCTTTGAGAGACGCCAGGAAGTCATTGATTATGTAGGAAGAAAATACGGCGCAGACCGGGTAGTACAGATTGTAACTTTCGGTACGATGGCAGCACGTGGAGTCATCCGTGACGTAGGACGTGTCATGGACCTTCCGTATGCATTTGTAGACAGCATTGCAAAGATGGTGCCGACAGAGCTGAATATTACGCTTGATAAGGCACTGAAGATGAATCCGGAATTCAAGAAACTGTATCAGGAAGATGAACAGGTTAAGGAACTGATCGATATGTCGAGAAGACTGGAAGGTCTTCCGAGACATACATCCATGCATGCAGCGGGAGTTGTGATCGGTCAGCGTGCGATCGAAGAATTCGTGCCATTGTCTCTTGGATCGGACGGCTCAGTGACGACACAGTTTACGATGACAACACTGGAAGAACTGGGGCTTCTGAAAATGGATTTCCTGGGTCTGCGTACCCTGACTGTTATACAGGATGCAGAGCGTCTGGCAAGCATCAGCAGCGGTAAGACAATAGACATTAATAAAATCGATTATGATGATAAAGCAGTTCTGGCGTCTATCGGAACAGGAAAGACCGATGGCGTATTCCAGCTTGAAAGTGCCGGAATGAAGAACTTCATGAAGGAACTGAAACCGCAGAATCTGGAGGATATCATTGCCGGTATCTCCTTATACCGTCCGGGACCGATGGATTTCATCCCGCAGTACATCAAGGGAAAGAACAATCCGGATAGCATCACTTATGACTGCCCGCAGTTAGAGCCGATCCTGGCACCGACTTATGGATGTATCGTATATCAGGAACAGGTTATGCAGATCGTGCGTGATCTGGCTGGATATACGCTTGGACGAAGCGATCTTCTGCGAAGAGCGATGTCGAAGAAAAAGGGCGATGTCATGCAGAAAGAGCGCCAGAATTTCGTATATGGTAATCCGGACGAAGGCGTGCCGGGCTGTATCGCCAACGGAATCGACGAGAAGACGGCGAATAAGATTTATGATGAAATGATCGATTTTGCCAAATATGCATTTAACAAATCACATGCGGCAGCCTATGCGGTGGTATCATATCAGACTGCCTGGTTAAAATATTACTATCCGGTGGAATTCATGGCAGCACTTATGACTTCCGTGATCGACAATCCGGGAAAAGTATCAGAGTACATTTACAGTTGCAGACAGATGGGAATTAAGATTCTTCCACCGGATATTAATAAAGGAGAAGGAAGCTTCTCCGTTGACGGCGGCAATATCCGTTATGGTCTGGCGGCGATCAAGAGTATCGGAAAGCCAGTGATCGAGTCGATCATCCAGGAACGAAAAAATGGAGGAGAATTCAGCAACCTGAAAGACTTTATCGAACGTCTGTCAGGAAAAGAAGTCAATAAGCGCACGATTGAAAGCTTTATCAAATCCGGAGCATTTGACAGTCTGGGTGGTACAAGAAAGCAGTTTATGGTAGTTTATGTACAAATCCTGGATCAGGTGAACCGTGAGCGGAAATACTCCATGACCGGACAGCTTTCATTATTTGACATCGTAAGTGATGACCAGAAATCGGAATTCGACATTCCACTTCCGGATGTAGGAGAGTACGAGAAAGAGACAAAGCTTGCATTTGAAAAAGAAGTGCTGGGTGTGTACTTAAGCGGTCATCCGCTGGAGGATTATGAGGAAAAATGGAAGAAGAACATTTCCAGAACGACATTAGATTTCCAGATAGATGATGAGACGGGAAGGACAAAGGTACATGACGGTGCAAAAGAGATCGTCGGCGGCATGATCACCAATAAGACGATCAAATATACCAAGACCAATAAAGTTATGGCATTTATTACACTGGAAGATCTGGTGGGATCAGTCGAAGTTGTGATCTTTCCGAGAGATTTTGAAAAAAATCAGATGTATCTGAATGAAGAAGCCAAAGTATTTATAAAGGGAAGGGTATCCGAAGAAGATGATGCACCAAGTAAACTGATCTGTGAGCAGGTGATCCCGTTTGAACAGACGAAGAAGGAACTATGGCTTCAATATCCGGATAAAGCGACTTATCTTCAGCAGGAAGGAATGCTTCAGGACATTCTGAAAGTATCTGAAGGAATGGATGAAGTTATCATCTATTGCAGGAAGGAAAAAGTGGTAAAACGCCTGGC
>ERZ1106954.2745-NODE-2745-length-11811-cov-3.609051_pt1 | contig 11811 bp, 9 predicted proteins | sample MGYA00403678_ERZ1106954 | MGnify/ENA primary metagenome ERZ1106954 (study PRJEB35170, sample SAMEA104062445) | human gut metagenome | biome: human gut; feature: human-associated habitat; material: faeces | place: Denmark | collected 2012-08-20 ... | reverse complement strand
GGACCGGGAGCTGCCTCTGGCCTTAGATGCCGCCCGGACGGCCTGCCGTCTTGGGGTGGACTCCGTGCTGGTGCAGGACTGGGGCCTGTTTGCCCTGCTGCGGGAGGCCTTGCCGGACCTCCCCCTTCACGCCAGCACCCAGATGAGCGTCTTTACCGCCGGCGGCGCCAACGAGGTCTATGGGGACGGCTGCGAGCGGGTGGTCATTGCCCGGGAGTGCTCCCGGGAGGACACCGCCGCCATCTGCAAGGCCTGTCCCGCCGAGATCGAGATCTTCGGCCATGGCGCTCTTTGCATGTGCTATTCCGGCCAGTGCGAAATGAGCGCCCTCATTGGCGGACGCAGCGGCAACCGGGGCACCTGCGCCCAGCCCTGCCGCCTGCCCTATGGCTTCAACGGCCCCGCCCAAAACACCTACCCCCTCAGTCTGAAGGACAGCTGCCTTGCTGACCGCATTTCCGACATGGAGCGAATGGATGTCAGCTGCCTGAAACTGGAAGGCCGCATGAAGCGCCCGGAATATGTGGCGGTCATCACGGACATTTACGCCCGTCTGATCCGGGAGGGCCGCAAGCCCACCGCTGCCGAAAAAAAGGATCTGGAGCTGGCCTTCTCCCGCTCCGGCTTTACAGCGGACTACTGGCAGGGTCGCCACGGCCCCGCCATGTTCGGCACCCGCCCTGAAAACACCCCGGAGCCGAAGGAATTGTTTGCCGCCGCCCGAGCCAAATACGAAAAGGATGACGCCCGCACCGTTCCCATCCATTTCTCCTGCTCCTGTCAGGCCGGACAGCCGGTTTCCCTGACAGTTTGGGACGATGACGGCCATGTGGCCGCCGCCGAAGGCCCCATCCCGGAGCCGGCTCAGAACAAGGCACTGACGGCTACCGATCTGGAATTCCGTCTGCAAAAGACAGGCGGCACCGCCTTCCACTGCACGGATGGCTCCGCCGATGTAGCAGACGGCCTGTTCCTCTCCGCCGGGGCGGTAAACGCCCTGCGCCGGGATGCGCTGGCCGCCTTGGAGAACGCCCGTTGTGCCGTTCCGGTCCGCCGGGAACAGGACTTCTCCCCCCTGCCGAATCTGGACTGCACCGCCGATACCCCGGCCCTGACCGTTTCCGTCACAACCTGGGCGCAGGCGGAAGCGCTGCTGCCCCTGTCCCCCGCCCACATCGACCTCCCCTTGGAGCTGCTGGCGGAGCGGGACGCGCTGCCGGACTTTGCCGGGGAGTGGTGCGCCATTCTTCCCCGTGTCTGGCGGGACCGAAATGAACCTCAACTCCGCGGGTGGCTGGCCCACGCTAAAAAACTGGGTGTCACCTCCGCTCTGGCTGGGAATATCGGCCATCTGCCCCTTTTGCGGGACGCCGGACTGACTATCCGCGGTGACTTCGGCCTCAACGTGTTCAACAGCCGCTCTCTGGACTATCTCCGGCGCAAGGAGCTCTCCTCCGCCTGCCTGTCCTTCGAGCTGCGGTTCCCACAGATGCGGGACATCCAAAAGCTGATCCCGGCAGAGGCCATCGTCTACGGCCGACTGCCCCTGATGATCACGGAAAACTGTCTGGTGCAGAATGAAACCGGCTGTCACCTGTCCGAAGCGGGTGACGCCGTCCCCCAGCAGGCTCCCTGCCGCAAGCCAAACGATCTTCAGGACCGCACCGGGGCAAAGTTCCCGCTGCTCCCGGCCTACGGCCACCGGACGGAGATCCAGAACAGTACGCCGGTGTGGCTGGCGGACAAGCCCGAGTGGAAGCACTGTGGCCTGACCTATGCCCGCCTGCGGTTCACCACGGAAGCACCTGCGGAATGTGCGGACATTTTCCGGGCCTACCAGACCGGTGCCCCCGCCTCCGGCCCCTTCACACGAGGGCTCTATTATCGCGGTGTGGATTGACCCGACGGCAGAATCTCACCGGGAATCCCCCGCTTTTTCAGGTGATTTTCAGTTCTATTTGTATAATAGAAACCATATAATACAATTTGTTTTCAATTTTGGAGTTTTACATGGAAGAGATCAAGGTAAAATATTTTGTGGACGGCATCGATGAGCTATGCTATGTGGCAGGCAAATCCGACTGGATCGACCTCCACGCCGCCGAGGATGTGGATATGAAGGCCGGAGAATTCCGCCTGATCCCCTTGGGCGTCGCCATCGAGCTGCCGGAGGGCTATGAGGCCCATGTGGTGCCCCGCAGCTCCACCTTTAAGAACTACGGTCTGCTGCAAGCCAACTCCATGGGTGTGGTGGACTACACCTACCGGGGAGACAACGACCAGTGGCGCGTTCCCATGTACGCCACACGGGATGTCCACATCGACAAAAACACCCGCATTTCCCAGTTCCGCATTATGAAGAACCAGCCCCCTCTCGTCTTTACCCGTGTGGAGCACCTCACCGGTCCCGACCGGGGCGGCTTCGGCTCCACCGGCAAGTAAGGAGGGCCGCCATGTCTCGCATCGTTTTGGCCTCCGGGTCTCCCCGGCGGCAGGAATTATTGAACCGCATCGGCATCACGGATTTTGACATCCGGGTGCCCCAGACGGACGAGCACTACCCGGCGGGTCTCACCCCGGCGCAGATCGTGGAATACATCTCCCGGGAAAAGGCGGATGCCGCCGCCAAGCTCTGCACCCCGGAGGAGATCGTCATCACCGCCGACACCATGGTGTTTCTGGATGACCAGCGTCTGGGCAAGCCTCAGGATGAGGCCGACGCGCTGCGGATGCTCACCGCGCTGCAGGGCCGCCGCCACACGGTCTGCACCGGCGTCACCGTCCGTCAGGGAGACCGCGTACTGACGGAGAGCGAAGCCACCGGCGTTATCTTCCGCCCCGCTGAGGAATCCGAGCTGCGGGCCTACATTGCCACCGGCGAGCCTATGGACAAAGCCGGGTCCTACGGTGTTCAGGGCAAGGGCGCGTTGCTGGTGGAGCGTCTGGAGGGCGACTTCTTCAATGTCATGGGCCTGCCTGTCCTGCGTCTGAGCCGGATGCTGGCTCAGTTTGGCATTAAGTTATTGTAATCGATTGCGTTTTAACTTTTTAGAAGGAGAACTTCCTTGAAGGATTTTCTGAAGAATCACGGATTATGGATCCTCTTCGCCGGGGCGGTGATCGCCGTGGCGCTGGCTCTGCTGTCCTATTTCAGCACCAACGCCTCCCCGCTGGTGGATCTGGCCAACACCATTACCAGTCCTTTTCGGGCAGTCTGCACCTCCGTATCCGGCTGGTTCACCGACAAGCAGAATTACTATGAGGACGTCACCGCCCTGAAAGCGGAAAATGAGGCCCTGAAAAAGCAGATCGCGGAAATGGAGGCCACCGTCCGTCAAGGCGAGGCCGCCAGTCAGGAAAATGTATTTCTCCGGGACCTGCTGGATCTGCGTCAGCAGCGCCGGGACCTCAGCGACTTCGAGACCGCCACCGTCACGGAGCGGGGTGTCACCAACTGGACCGCCTCCCTGACGCTGAACAAGGGCACGGCCCACGGCGTGGAGATCGGTGACTGCGTTATCGACGGAAACGCCAGTCTGGTGGGCCGCATCAGCGAGGTGGGCTACAATTGGTCCACGGTTTTGACCGTGATCGACACTGACACCTCCTTGGGCGCCCGTGTCTACCGGACCAAGGACATCGGCATTGCCGGCGGCGATTTCGCCCTGATGGACGACGGTAAGCTGAAGCTGGACTCCCTCCCCGCCTCCTGCCAGCTGTTGGAGGGCGACCTGGTAGTTACCTCCGGTCTGGGCGGCTATCTGCCCCCGGATCTGGTCATCGGCTCTGTCTCCGAGCTTCGGGCCGACGATTCCGACACCTCTAATTATGCCATCCTCACCCCCGCTGCGGACCTGAACGGTCTCACGGAGGTGTGCATCATCAAATCCTTTGAGATCGTAAGCTGACCGCTTACCGTTCATTCACCATTACAGAAGGGAGGGATTCCCCTTGCTGGCCCGCAGCGCCACGATTTTTAAATGGACTCTGTACACTTTGGCCGGGCTGGTCTGGGCCGTTGTTCAGGCCGCCTTTCTCCAGCGTGTAACCATCTGGGGCGTCATTCCCTTTCTCTATCCCCTGATTGCCGCCCTCCCCGCCACCTTTGAGGGCCCCGCCGCCGGCACGGTCTACGCCCTTGCCTGTGGCGTTTTCTGCGACCTGCTGCTCCCCTCCTCCATTCCCTGCTTTTACACCTTGATTCTCCCCCTTGTGGGCCTCGCCGCCGGACTGCTGTCCCAGAGTCTGATCCCAGCCGGGTATCTCTGCTCTGCCGCCGCGGCTCTGCCCGCCTATCTGCTGACAGGCATCTTCCACTGCATCGTCCTTTGGGCTCAGGGCCATCCCGCATGGGGTGCGGCCATGTCCGTGACCCTGCGGGAGCTGTGCGCCTCCCTGCTGTGGAGCCTGCCTATGACCTGGCTGTTCCGCCGGGTCTATCTCCGCGTTCATGTTGACGATTAAGGACTTTCCACGGAGGTAATCATGAACCAACGCCCCTCCCAACTCACCAGATTCCGCGTCATGGCTGCCATGGCGCTGGCAGTGCTGGCCATTTATCTGGTGGTCCTTTTCAATACCCAGGTTGTTCACCACGAGGAATATCTGGCCAAATCCATTCAGACCATCACCCGCATGGAAAATGTGGAGGCCTCCCGGGGCATCATCACTGACCGCTCCGGCCGGACCCTTGTGACCAACCAATCCACTTACAGCCTGACCTTTGACGCCTCTCTTTTGAAGCCCGGTGAAAACCAGAATGACGCCATCCTCCGTCTGGTCACTCTCTGCCGGGATCAAGGGGTCGCTTGGGAGGATAACCTCCCCCTCTCCCTGGATGGCGCGGCCCATTTCACCGTAGATACCCTTACCGACACGCAGAAGAGCCGCTTTTTCTCCTACCTTCGGGACCTGAAGCCCACCCGGGAGCTGCTGGCCGCCTATGTCCGCCAGCACCCGGAGCTGCTGAAGCCCCCCAAGGAGGGTGAAACTGCTCTGGACCCGGCCACCGCCAAGGACACAGAGCTTTTGAAGCAGACCAACAGCGCCGCGCTGACCAATTCCCTCCTGCTGAACGCCGGCGTCACGCCCGCCAAGCTCTTCGACTGGATGCGGGAGGATATGAAGCTCTCCGACAATTATTCCGACAGCGATGCCCGCCTGATCTTGGGTGTCCGGTACGAATTGAAGCTGCGGAAGCTGGGCGCCAACAACAACGCCTACGTTCTGGCGCAGAATGTAGACGTGGCTTTCTGCTCCCTCATCAGCGACGGCCAGTTTCAGGGGGCCAAGATCATCCGCTCCTCCGCCCGGCAGTACGCCACCACCTACGCCACCCATATTTTAGGCACCGTGGGCCGTATCCCCGACTATACCGATGAATGGGAAGATCGGGGCTATCTAATGGATGACACCATCGGCCTCTCTGGTGCAGAAGCCGCCTTTGAGGACTACCTCCGGGGTACGGATGGCAAGCGGATGATCTCTGTCAACAGCGACGGAAAGATCACCGGTGAATATTATAGTGTAGAGCCCCGCTCCGGCTATACCGTGGAGCTGACAGTGGATCTCAAGCTCCAGCAGGCGGTGGAGGACACTTTGGCCGCTAAAGTAGCCCAGTTGAACCAAAAAGACCATCTGGACAGCCGGGGTGCCGCCGCCGCTGTGATCAAGGTCGGCACCGGCGAAATTCTGGCACTGGCCTCCTGCCCTTCCTATGACCTCTCCACCTGGCGAAAGGACTTTGCGGAGCTGCGGGACGATCCCGCCAAGCCCCTGACCAACCGCGCCACCAACAGCACCTACGCCCCCGGCTCTACCTTGAAGCCCGCTACCGCTGTGGCGGCGCTGGAATCCGGTGTCACCACCACAACCGAGACCATTTTTGACCCCGGCTACTGGATGTATCCCAGTGCCACTTGGGAAAATCAAACGAATTGCTGGAAGCGCAGCGGACACGGCAAAATGAATGTCACCAGCGCCATCACCAATTCCTGCAACACCTATTTTATGGAAATGGGCTACCGCATGGGACTGGACACACTGAACGAATACTATTCCGCTCTGGGCCTCGGTGAGCCCACCGGCATTGAGGTCGGTGAAAGCACAGGCCGACAGGCCGTCAACGAAAGCGGCCAGGATCAGGCCCCGTGGGCAGCTTTCGGCCAGGCCAATCAGGAATATACCCCGTTGCAGCTTGCCAACTACATTGCTACTCTTGTCTCTGGTGGCAAGCATTACCCCGCCCATTTGTTGAAAAACGTCAAGTCCTACGATAACTCTGAGATCATCGCCACCGGCGACACAGAACCCCTCAACACCCTGAACATCAGCGATTCCACCCTGCAAGCTGTGAAAAAAGGTATGCTGGGCTACACCACCAACGGCGGCTCCGTGGCCGGTCCCTTCCAGAACTGCGTGGTCTCCGCCGGTGCGAAAACCGGTACCGCCCAGATCGGCGGCTCCATGAAAAACGGCGTGTTCGTAGCCTTCGCGCCCTATGACGAGCCGGAGATCGCCGTAGCTTTGGTATTGGAAAAGGCTGACGCCGGCGCGGTTCTGGCCACCACCGCTGTGGACATTATCAACGCTTACTTTGACCGGGAGGACACTGCGTCCATTCTCCCGGAAAATCAACTGATTCCTTGATTCGGAGGTCTCTCCCATGCGTGATCCCTTTGTGTTCGACTCCCGCAGTGAGTTCTGTAAAAAGCCCTTTGGCGCTGTCCCTTGCGGCAGCGAGGTCATGTTTCATGTCCGTCCCCTCACCCGGGATGGCTATTCCCGCTGTGTCCTGGTGGCGCGGCGGGAATTTTCCGGTGAAGAGATCCAGATGGAGCTTCTGCCGGAGGCTGTGGACGGTGAGCGTACCCGCTTCACCGGCATCCTCACCGCCCCCTCAGAGCCGGAGCTGCTCTGGTATCATTTCCGCCTGATCCGCTCCGATGGCTCCACGGCCCTGTTGGATCAATCCGGCTGGCAGGAGACCGGGGAGATCCAAAGCTGGCAGCTCACCGTCTACGAGAAAACGGCCACCCCTCTGTGGTTTGGCGGCGGTGTGGTCTATCAGATCTTCCCGGACCGCTTCTGCCGTCTTTCCCTCCCGGACCCCACCGGTCTGGTGGGAAACCGTTGGGTCCATGAGAATTGGAACGACCAGCCCGTTTGGGCGCCGGACCCAGACGGCGAGGTACGAAACCGGGACTTTTTCGGCGGCTCTCTCAATGGCATCACCGCCAAGCTGGATGATCTGGCCGCTCTGGGCGTCACCGTGCTGTACCTGAATCCTATTTTTGAATCCGCCTCCAACCACCGCTACAACACAGCCGACTACCTTCGCATCGACCCTATGTTAGGCACCGAGGAGGATTTCCGCCGCCTTTGCCGGGAAGCGAAACAGCGTGGCATCCGGGTGATTTTAGACGGTGTATTCAACCACACCGGCTCTCAAAGCCGCTACTTCAACGCCGACGGCTTCTATCCTGGCGTAGGCGCGGCCCAAAGCACCGATTCCCCTTATTTCAACTGGTTTTCCTTCCATCCCTGGCCTACGGATTATGACGCCTGGTGGGGGATCATGACGCTGCCTGCCGTTCAGGAGAACGAGCCGGACTACCGGGACTTCATCATCCGGGGACAGGACTCCGTGGTGCGTCACTGGCTCCGGGCCGGGGCCTCCGGTTGGCGGCTGGACGTAGCCGATGAGCTGCCGGATGACTTTATTGCCGAAATTCGTACCGCTATGGAGGAAACCGCCCCGGACAGCTTCCTTTTGGGTGAAGTCTGGGAGGACGCCACCACCAAGGTGGCCTATTCCCAACGGCGGCGCTATCTGCTTTGCCACGAGCTGCACGGCGTGATGAACTACCCCTTCCGCACGGCGCTCATCGCCTACCTGCGAGGCGGGGATGCCGACGATTTCCGGGAAACACTGGAAGCCCTCCGGGAAAACTACCCGCCGGAGGCATTCCTCTCCCTGATGAACTTCCTTGGCACCCACGATACCCCTCGCATCCTTACCGTTTTAGGCGCAGACAACGTACCGGACGGCAAGGCAGATCGGGCAGCGTACCGCCTCTCCCCCGCCCAGCGCCAGATTGGCCTGGAGCGGCTGCGGCTGGCGGCACTGATCCTCTTTACCTTCCCCGGCGCGCCCACCGTCTATTACGGAGATGAAGCCGCTATGGAGGGTTGGGAAGATCCCTTTAACCGGGCCGGCTATCCTTGGGCACAGGAAGGTACTGATCTCAAAGCGCACTTTGCGGAACTGGCCCGGTTCCGGCGCTCCTTCCCGGCACTGCAAGCCGGCGTTCTTCATTGGATCTGGACCTCCGGTCCCCTGCTGATCTTTGCACGGGAGCTGGATGGTCAGCTTCTGACCACCGTGGTCAATGCCGCTGATGTGTCTCAGGCCTTATCGCTGCCCTGGTCTGCTCCGCCTGCCCGGGATCTGCTTACCGGTCAGCGCTTCATCCCAACTGACAATGCAATTCCCTTGACATTGCCGCCCCGCAGCGGATTGCTGCTGCAAACCGATCTGCCGTGAAGCGCTCTCGCTTCCGCTTCATGTTTCACGTGAAACAACTCCGCTGACTTTTGTCAGCGGGGTTTCCTTTACAGCCGCCGCCAACAGAATGTTTCACGTGAAACCAGTAGAATCTGAGTTTCCCAAAAATTGTTTTTATAAAAAATACTGCAAAACCGCATTTTTTTACAGGAACGCCTTGAAACACCGCAGGCTCCTTGTTATAATACTATTTACTGAGTCATTGCACCGCAATGCTCCACGGCACTTATGCCGTGCATCAAACAGGGCTGTGGCCCGGAAAGCAGGTGGCCTGTGGCAAAAATCATTTCCATCGTAAACCAAAAAGGCGGCGTGGGCAAAACCACCACCTGTGTCAATCTGGCGGCAGCACTGGCGGAGCAGGGCAAGCGCGTCTTGCTTTGCGACTTTGACCCACAGGCCAATTCCACTTCCGGCATGGGCGTGGACAAAACCGTTTCCAAAGGCATTTACGAGGTGCTGGTCTCCGACGTGCCCGCCGCAGACGCGGTGGTGCACACCCGATACGGAGACGTACTCCCCTCCAACAAGGCACTGGCCGGCGCCGGCATTGAGCTCATCGGCATGGACCGCCGCGAATTTCTTCTGAAGGACGCGCTGGACCAGCTGGCGGCGGAATATGACTTCATTTTCATTGACTGCCCGCCGTCTTTGGAGCTTTTGACGCTGAACGCCCTCTGTGCTGCTGACAGCATTTTGGTTCCGGTTCAGGGCGAGTATTTCGCTCTGGAAGGTCTCAGCGACCTGATGAACACGGTTCGCATTGTGCGGCGCTCTTTGAACCCGAAGCTGGCGCTGGAAGGCGTTCTGCTGACCATGTTCGACGGGCGCACCAATCTGGCCATGCAGGTGGCGGAAGAGGTCAAGCACTACTTCCCCGGCAAGGTCTACGCCACAGTGATCCCCCGGAACGTCCGGCTCTCTGAGGCGCCCAGCCACGGAAAGCCCATCACGGCCTATGACCGCACCTCCCGCGGTGCGGAGGCCTATCAGGCACTCGCAGTCGAGTTCCTGAAAAAACAGTAGAAAGGAGCGTTTCTATGGCATCAAAAAAGCCCTCTGGTCTCGGCAGAGGACTCGGCGCCCTTTTAGGCGACGACGTGATGAAAACCGAGTCCAGCGGCAGTCTGTCACTTCCCATTTCACAGGTGGAGACCTGCTCATCACAGCCCCGGAAGCGCTTTGATGATGAATCTCTCCAGGAACTGGCGGATTCCATTTCACAGCACGGCATCATTCAGCCGTTAACCGTGCGAAAGCTGTCATCCGGCTACTATCAGATCATTGCCGGAGAACGCCGCTGGCGGGCTTACAGGAGGTTCCGGTCATCGTGATCGAGGCCGATGACCGCAAGGCGGCCGAGCTGGCCATGATCGAAAACCTCCAGCGAGAGGACCTGAATCCCATGGAGGAAGCCGCCGGTTTTCAGTCATTGATCGAATCCTACCACATGACGCAGGAGGAAGCCGCCCAGCGGGTAGGCAAATCCCGCAGCGCCGTGACCAATGCCCTGCGGCTGCTGGGACTGACGCCCTCCGTCCGAAAGCTGGTGGAGGAGGGCAAACTCTCCGCCGGTCACGCCCGGGCTTTGGTTCCCCTCTCCCCTTCCCTGCAGGAAAGCGCGGCCAACGCCATTGTCAGCGGCGGACTTTCCGTCCGGCAGACAGAGGCTCTGGTCAAACGGCTTTCCGCCGAGAAGAAAGAGGCGCAGGCCAAGGACCCTGACGAGGTGGATTATCTGGCAGAGGCCCAAAATGAGTTGAAGGCCCGGCTGTGCCGCGGTGTGAAGATCGTTCCCGGCCGTAAAAAAGGTCGGATCGAGCTGGAATATTACGGCGTGGACGATCTGAATGACCTGCTGGACGCTTTGGCTGTCATCAAGGTCTCACAATTAAAGAAAGGACCTCAGGCATGAAATTTGAAAAACGAGCTGACGGAGGCGAGGTGACGCCCGCATCCTCAGAAACGCCGGAAACCGGCAAGAAGCCCGTTATCATCTATATTCTGATCCTGTTCCTGGCGGCATTTCTGCTGATGTTTCTCTCCATGCTGTCCCATCAGCGGAGCAACACGGAGGCACTGGGACAATTGCAGAATTCCGTCTCCGCCATTCAGGAGATCCAGGCAACACAGGAGCAGATCATCGAGCTGCAGAAGCGGCTGGATGAAACAGAAGCAGAACGGGATGAGGCCAAGGAGGAGCTGAAGGTCATTTCCGACAGCATCTCCGATCTGGAGAAAACGTCTCAGGCGCTGATGGCCCTCTACAATCTTCAGCAGGAGTATCTCACCGGAAATCTGGACGGCTGCCTCCTGACCCTTCAGGAGATCAGCGACCAGCATCTGGACGAGCTTCTGCCCAGCACCAATACGGAAGGCGTTACGCCTCCGGCCCAGCGGTATCAGGAATTAAAAGAAGCGATCTTAAACAAGTAAACATTATCATTACAATTATTTCGATCAAATCGATCAAGGAGAATGAATTATGCTCGACATTAAGTTTATCCGGGAAAATCCCGACATTGTGAAGGAAAACATCAAGAAAAAGTTCCAGGACGAGAAGCTGCCGCTGGTGGATGAGGTCATCGAGCTGGACAGCCAGCGCCGGGCCAACATTCAGGAGGCAGACCAGCTCCGTTCCGACCGCAACCGCCTGAGCAAGCAGGTCGGTATGCTGATGGGTCAGGCCAAGAAGGACCCCAGCAAGCTGGCTGAGGCCGAGGCTGTGAAGAAGCAGGTCACCGATGAGGCTGAGCGGCTGGCCGCTCTGGAAAAGCTGGAAGCTGAGCTGGACGAGAAGGTCCACCACATCATGCTCCAGATCCCCCAGATCATTGACCCCTCCGTGCCCATCGGCCCGGACGATTCCGCCAACGTGGAGGTCCAGCGCTTCGGCGAGGCCAAGGTGCCTGACTTCCCCATCCCCTATCACACGGACATTATGGAGAGCTTTGACGGCATTGATATGGACGCCGCCGGCCGTGTCTCCGGCTCCGGCTTCTACTACCTGCTGGGTGACATTGCCCGTCTCCACGAGGCTGTGCTGGCTTATGGCCGGGACTTCATGATCTCCAAGGGCTTCACCTACTGCATCCCCCCCTTCATGATCCACGGCAACGTGGTGGAGGGCGTTATGAGCCAGACGGATATGGACGCCATGATGTATAAAATTGAGGGCGAGGACCTGTATCTGATCGGCACCAGCGAGCACTCCATGATCGGCAAGTTCATCGACCAGATCCTGC
>ERZ1106954.2744-NODE-2744-length-11811-cov-5.674889_pt1 | contig 11811 bp, 10 predicted proteins | sample MGYA00403678_ERZ1106954 | MGnify/ENA primary metagenome ERZ1106954 (study PRJEB35170, sample SAMEA104062445) | human gut metagenome | biome: human gut; feature: human-associated habitat; material: faeces | place: Denmark | collected 2012-08-20 ... | reverse complement strand
GTTCGTGATGCTGCTGATCTGCATCATCCGCGCCTGCACCCTGCCCGGCGCTGTGGAAGGCCTGAAGTACATGTTCGTTCCCGGCTGGGCTGTCGCCAACGGCGTCATTGACAAGGCTCCCGACTTCCTGACGGTGCTGGCTACCGCAGGCGGCCAGATGTTCTTCTCCCTGTCTCTGGGCATGGGCGCCATGATCACCTACGGCTCCTATCTGGACAGGAAAGAGAACATCCAGAAAAACGGCCTGCTGATCGTGGTTATGGACTCCATCGTGGCTTTCATGGCGGCTCTGTGCGTGCTGCCCGGCCGCTTCGCCCTGGATCCCAACGGTGACCTGGGCGGCCCCGGTCTGCTGTTCGTCACCATGCAGAACGTGTTCAGCCGTATGGGCGGCGCAGGTCCCATTTTCGGCATCCTCTTCTACCTGCTGGTGGTCTTCGCCGCCATCTCCTCCTCCATCTCCCTGCTGGAGGTCATCGTGGCCCACTTCGTGGATAAGGCCCGCGATGCCGGCAAGGGCGACAAGCGCAAGAAGTACACCCTCATCGCCACCGTTGCTGTTTCCCTGGGTTGCATCCTGGTTTGCGCGGACGCGCTGGGCACGACGGGTATCTCGCCGGCAAATCTGCTGGGCATTGCGGAACCCAAGACATGGGCCGCTGACTGGCTGGACTTCTGGGATTGCATCTCGGAGGGTATCATGATGCCGTTGGGCGCCCTGCTGATGACCTTCATGGTGGCCTATGAGCTTGGTACGGAATTTGTCAGGAACGAGGTCGAGCAATGCGGCAACAAGTTCACCATGTACAAGTTCTACCGCTTCTGTATTAGATATGTTGCACCGTTGGGCTTGCTGATGGTGCTGTATGGTCAGGTCAAATCCTTCTTCTTCTGAGCGCCTTAACGGCAAATTAACGAAAGCTGAACATACATACAAAAGGACGCCGGGGCAGCTGCTCCGGCGTCCTTTTTGCGCCTGCTCATCCGGGAAAAGCCAGATTTACCAACACTTTCTGCCGCAGAAAAAAGGCGGCTCCGCGGCGCCGGAACACTGAAAACGGCCCGTATTTTTGTAAAAACGACGGAAAAGCCTGTTCACAATTTGTTAAAATAATCGAATATAGCGCTAAGATGTTGACAATATCTTAACGGGCGAGTATGATGAAGGAACAAATTGTGAGGAGGTAAATCACATCCATGGAAAAGAAAAGTACCAAAATAGCGTATTTCGTTGCGCTGGGTATCTTTGTCGTGCTGCTGGCCATTCTGGGCGTCACGTACAAGGATGCTCCCATCCTCATTGAGGGCGCGACCACCCCGTTTGCGGGCACCTTCTGGTCCCTGCTGCCCCCCATCGTGGCCATCGTGCTGGCCCTGATCAGCAAGGAAGTGTATTCTTCCCTGTTCCTGGGCTGCCTGGTGGGCGCGCTGCTGGTCAGCAACTTCGCCCCCTGGGAGACGCTGGTGCAGCTGGTGGAGGGCGATAACGGTATCGTCACCACCGTTTCTGACGCCGGCAACATCGCCATCATCGTGTTCCTGGTCGTTCTGGGCATCATGGTCGACCTGATGAACAAGACCGGCGGCTCCGAGGCCTTCGGCCGCTGGGCTACCAAGACCGTGCATACCCGCGCCGGCGCACAGCTGATGACCATGCTGCTGGGCGTGCTGATTTTCATCGACGACTACTTCAACTGCCTGACCGTGGGCGCCGTTATGCGTCCCGTTACCGAGAGCCATCACATCTCCCGTGCGAAGCTGGCCTACGTCATTGACTCCACGGCCGCTCCCGTCTGCATGATCGCTCCCGTGTCCTCCTGGGCTGCCGCCGTTTCCGGCTACGTCAACTCTGACAATGTCAGCGGTATCCAGATGTTCATCCGTCAGATCCCCTGGAACTACTACTGCCTGCTGACGCTGCTGATGATCGTGGTCATCTCCATCCTGAACATCGACTACGGCCCCATGCTGACCCACGAGTACAACGCTCAGGTCAAGAACGACCTGTTCACCACCCCCGAGCGTCCCTTCGCCGGTGCTGACGACTACGAGACTGGCTCCAAGGGCAAGTCCTCCGTGCTGGATCTGCTGCTGCCCGTGGTGGTTCTGATCGCCACCTGTATCATCGGCCTGATCTACACCGGCGGCTTCTTCGATGCCGAGAGCGAGTATGTGGGCGACTTCATGGGCGCCTTCTCCAACGCCTCCTCCGGCGCCGGTCTGGCTATCGGCTCCATGCTGGCTCTGGTGTTCACGTTCATCTATTTCTGGCTGCGCGGCTCCATCGGCTTTGAGAAGTCCTTCGAGTCCGTTCCCAACGGCTTTATCCAGATGATCTCCCCCATCCTGATCCTGACCTTCGCGTGGACGCTGTGCGGCCTGACCCGCTACGGCATGAACTCCGCCGACTTCGTTGTCAACGCCATGTCCGGCGCCGGCGAGCTGGCCAAGTTCCTGCCCGCCGTGATCTTCATCATCGGCGCGGCCATCGGCTTTGCCACCGGTACCTCCTGGGGCACCATCGGTATCATGGCTCCCATCGTTGTCCAGGTGTTCAACTATGACGTGCAGCCCACCCTGTGCACCATCGGTCTGGCAGCTGCCTGCGCCGGCGGCGTTATGGGCGACCACTGCTCCCCCATCTCCGATACCACCATCATGGCTTCCGCTGGTGCCCACTGCTACCACCTGAACCATGTGTTCACCCAGATCCCCTACGCCCTGACCGTGGCCGGCGTGACCTTTGTCAGCTTCATCATTGCGGGTCTGCTCCAGAACGTGGTCATCTGCCTCGTCATTGCCTGCGTGCTGATGGTAGCGACCCTGCTGGTCATCAAGGCGATTATGGCCAAGAAGCATCAGGGCATCTTCCAGGAGATGGCCGAGGCCAACAAGGTTCTGGCCAACAAGTAAGTACATTTTTCCCCGCACAACGAAAGGAGGCGGCAGCTTACACTGCCGCCTCCTCTGCAAAAACAAAAGGGATGCACACGCGGCGCGTGTGCATCCCTTTTTCCTTCTCAGAAATGGGTATCCACGAATTTGTTGAACTTCTTGACGTCCATGTGATCCTTGTAGGTGTTGCGGAACGTCTTGACGGTCAGGCTGTTGTACTGCACGATCTTGCGGTACTTCAAAAACCCTGCCACCAACGCCACGCCGCCGCAGAGGTAGCCCATGGGCGCGCTCTTCCAGCACGTCCAGATCAGCACGGCGAACAGCACCACCGAGATGAGCACGCCGGCGATCTGCTTTTTCGGGTGCAGCAGCTTCACTGTGTCCGCGTCAATGACGCCCTCCTCCACCATGGCCTGTGCGAACCGCTTCTGCACGCCGAACAGGCTGGCGGTGTTCAGCATGATAGGCGCTACCACGAAAAACGCGAACAGCGCGTCCACCACACCGATCAGCAGAACGCTCAGTTCTCCCATATTTCCCATATTGTCACGATCCTCCTATGTTAATTTACAAATTTAACGGTCATATCGCCGCGGCTCGAGGCGTAGAGCATATGGCTGTAACACAGGGAGAACTCCACCACATCGCCCACCTCCAGCCGCCGGGGGCAGTCCTCCACGTCCACGATGCAGTGATCGGAGGAGCCGCCGATGACGGCGAGGCCCGGCTCCCGGGGCAGCAGCGACTCCAGATCGCCCACGTCCGCCCGGCCCAGAGCCAGAATGGCCCGCCGCCGGATGCCCCGGTCCTCATACACCGGCTTGCGGCCAAAGGCGTCGATGGCGAACTCGCCGATGGGGGAGGGGGGCTTGTCCTTCACCTCGATGACCTCAGCCCGCAGCGTCAGGGCGTCCATCTGCAGGTAGTCCATATCTCGGATGCCCCAGTCTACCTGCAGGTCCTTGCCCAGCAGGATGGCCTCACCTATACGGAGGTGGTCGATGCCCACCGGCATTGTGCCCCAATGTACCAGAGTAAAGGAGCTGGTCGCGCCGCCGGAGGTGACCTCCAGCCTGCGGCCAATACCGTCCTCGACCCGCCGGCGCAGCGCCAGCAGCTCATTCATCTTCTCCGGTGTGGGCTTGGTCGAGCCGTAGCACGTCAGGTTCACGCCGATGCCGGCCAGCGCCACATGGGGCAGCTCCCGCTCCACATGGACGCACACGTCCACCATCTCGTCCTTGTCCCAGAAGCCCTCCCGCAGGTCGCCCAGATCGGCCATGACAATGACCCGGTGCGTCCTGCCCTGCAGGACACATTCCTCCTCCAGCGCGTCCAGCGTGACCCGCTCACTCTGCAGGGATGTCTCGCACAGCCGCACCACGTCCGGCAGCTCCGAAAGCCCCGGAATGCGGATCAGCAGCCACGGGCCGCCGATCCCGGCGGCGCGGCACCGCTCCACCTGCTCCAGACGGCTGGTGCCCAGCTCCTCCGCACCGCATTGGCGCAGGGCACGGGCCACCTCCGGCAGGCCGTCCACGCCCTTCACCACGCCGCACACGCGGATATGCTGCTCCCGGCAGCGGCGGATGACCTCCTGTGCGTTGCCGCGCAGGATGGACAGATCGATCTCCAGTTGCGGATATGTGCGATTCATTGGGGGACACCTCGTATCATCGTAGTCAATATTTCTATTATAGCATCAAACGCCCCGCTTGTCACCCTTTTTCCGCGCTGAACGCAAAACAGTGCCGCCGCCGGTCTCCCGGCGGCGGCAGATATGCTTTTACAGGACGTGTACGCCGTCCGGCTGGAACACCAGGTGGCACATGTCGCCCACCTGATAGATGCGCTTGTTCTTGGGATCGTGCTCCGCCAGCTTCACCAGCGTATTGCCCACCATCACATGATAGTTCTGATAGCTGCCCATGAAGCAGCTCAGCACCACCTTGCAGGGCAGGCCGCCCTCGTCGGCCAGCGTGCCGGACTCCGGACGCAGCACCACGGTGTACTCCTTGCCCAGCTCCAGATCATCGCGTCCGGCCACCCGCGTCTGATAGCCCTCCACGTCCAGAATGGCGTGGTCGCCGTCGGCGCGCACCATGGTGCCCTTGAGGAAGTTGGCCTCGCCGATGAAGTCCGCCACAAACTCGTTTCTGGGATGGTAGTAGATCTCCTGGGGCGTACCCATCTGCTCCACCACGCCGTGGTTCATGATGATGATGTTGTCCGACAGCGCCATGGCCTCGGACTGGTCGTGGGTAACGTAGATGGCGGTAATGCCCACCTCCTGCTGGATGCGGCGGATCTCCGTGCGCATGGACACGCGGAGCTTGGCGTCCAGATTGCTCAGCGGCTCGTCGAACAGCAGCACGGACGGCTCGATGACCAGCGCCCGGGCCAGCGCCACGCGCTGCTGCTGACCGCCGGACAGCTGGTTGGTCATGCGGCCCTCCATGCCGGTCAGCTCCACCAGCTCCAGGATCTTCATGACCCGCTCGTGGATCTCGTCCTTGGGGATCTTCCGCAGCTTCAGGCCATAGGCCACGTTGTCGAACACATTGTAGTGGGGCAGCAGGGCGTAGCTCTGGAACACCATGGCGGTGTCCCGCTTATTGGGGGTCAGGGCGTTGATGGCCTCGTCGCCCAGATAGATCTCGCCCTCGTCGGGGCTTTCAAAGCCGGCGATCATGCGCAGGGTGGTGGTCTTGCCGCAGCCGGAGGGGCCCAGCAGCGTCACGAAGCTGCCCGGCTCGATGGTCAGGGAGGTATCCTTCACCGCGTAAAAGTCCTTGCCGGTCTTGGGATCCTGATAGATTTTGGAGATATGGTCCAGGCGGACGCCCTTTTTCACTTTTTCCATGGCTTATTGGTCCTCCTTCATGTTTTTACTGGTGCCGAAATGCTTGATGAACAGGTTCATCAGCAGCACCGCGCCGTAGGTGATGACGATCAGGATGGTGGCGAAGGCGCAGGCCAGGCTGTACGAGCCCTTTTCGGCGAACTCGTTGATCTGCACGGTGATCAGCAGGAACTGCGGCGTCACCAGCAGGATGATGGCGGAGATAGCGGTGATGCTGCGCACGAAGGCGGTGACCAGACCGCTGAGGAAGGAGTCCTTGATCAGCGGCAGCGTCACGGTCATGAACACCTTGAGACTGTCGGCGCCCATGTCGTAGGCGGATTCCTCGATGGACTTGTCGATCTGCCGCAGGGCGGAGATACCGCTGCGGGTGCCGGTGGGCAGCGAGCGCACCACAAACACGATGATGAGGATCAGCCCCGTGCCGTACAGCCCCTGCAGAAAGCCGGTGTTGAACACGCCGCTGGCGAAGCCGCGGATGTATCCCACGCCCAGCACCGTGCCGGGCACGGCCATGGCCAGCATGGAAACCGCCTCGATAAAGCCCTTGGCCTTGAATTTCCGCTTCACCACCAGATAGGAGATGATCATGCTCAGCAGCGCGGTGATGGGCGCGGAGATAAGGCTCAGCACAAAGGAGTCCCGGAACGCCTGCAGGCCGTGATAGCGGGTGAACACCAGACCGAACCACTTGCCCGTCAGCGGGAAGAACTTGAAGCCCCAGGTGGGGAAGCACGCGCCGATGGGCACGCACAGATACATCAGGATGACGAACCCGGCGGCCAGCGCACACAGGATGGTCAGCGGCACCTTCACGCTCTTGTCCTCAATGAGCATCCGGGCGCGGGAGGCCTTGCCGGTCAGGGTGGCGGCGGTCTTGGCCTCCAGATAGTACTTCTGCACCGCGAACATCAGCAGCGTGATGCACAGCAGTACCACGGCCATGGCGGCGGCGCCCGGCTTGTCGTAGGAGCCGGTGATCTGCAGATAGATGGTGGTGGCCAGCGTGTCGTAGGAGCCGCCGATGATCATGGGGTTGGCGAAGTCGGCGATGGACTCGATGAACGTCACCAGGAAAGCGTTGCCCAGACCCGGCAGCATCAGCGGCAGCGTCACGCTGGTGAACACCTTCCAGCGGGAGGCGCCCATGTCCCGGGCCGCCTCCTCCAGCGACGGGTCGATGTTTTTCAGCAGGCCCTTGAGCATCATGTAGCACACGGGGAAGAACGTCAGGGTCTGCACCACCACAATGCCCCAGAAGCCGTATACGCTGTTGTCATAGATGCCCAGCAGGAACCGGGTGATGATGCCCGCCTTGCCGAACAGCATGATCATGGAAAGGCTCAGCACAAAGGGGGGCGAGACCACCGGCAGCGTGGACACCACCTTGAACAGGCCGCCCACGAACCGTCCCATGCGGACATAGACCTCCACATAGGCGAACAGCAGGCCGATGAGGGCGGACAGGATGCCCACCAGGAAGCCCACCTTCAGGGTGTTGGTGATGGCGGTGGTAAAGCGCGGCATGGCGAAGATACGCTGAAAGGTCCCGAAGCCGAAGGTGCCGTCTCCCACAAAACTATCCACCAGCAGGATGGCCAGGGGATAGAGGATAAACAAAGTCAGAAATGCAATGAGCACGACGATGGTGGTGACCATGATGGGGTCTGCCATCAGCTTTTTCCGATCCAGCGCCGCGCCTTGGGTCCTTGCCATAGAACGCTCCTTTCTCATCCCGAAAGGAATGGTAGGTGTAATGGATACAAAACAAGCGGGGCGGCGGCAAGCGCCGCCGCCCCGTGAAAGTGCTGAGGGTCAGGATATGCTGCGTTCAGATCACTCCGTCTGGAAACGATCCGCACCGGTGTCAGCACCGCTGTCAGCCAGAGCGGCCATCACTTCCTCGACGTAGGTCTTGATGTTGTTCTTGGCGTCCTCGAAGTCATAGTCCATGACGTTGTTGGGATCCAGACCGAACTCGGCGGCCTGAGAGGGCTGGGTGGCGTTGTCGATGACCAGGAACTGGTAGGAGCCGTACTGGGCAGCCAGATTCACGCACTCAGGAGACAGCGCGTACTCGATCCACAGCTTGGCGGCGTTGGAGTGGGCAGCGCCCTTGAAGATGGCGGTGGCGCCCACCTCGAAGGAGGTGCCGCTGGAGGGGATGATCAGCTCGATGTTGGTGTAGCCGTTGTCCACGATCTGGGTGATGCCATCATGCAGGAAGCCGATGCCGATGACGCACTCACCGGTGCCCACGTTCTTGCTGGGGCCGGAGCCGGACTTGGTGTAGACCTCGATGTTCTTGTCCAGATCCACCAGATACTGGATGCCCTCGTCGTGGCCGTACTTCTGGATCATGGTGTTGATGACCAGCTTGGCGGTGCCGGCGGTGTTGTAGTTGGACAGCCAGATCAGGCCCTTGTACTCGGGCTTGAGCAGGTCGGGCCAATCCTGAGGAGCCTCAAGACCCATGCGCTCGAGCTCGTCGGTGTTGACCATGAAGCCAAGGATGCCGGTGTAGATGCCGTACCAGTAGCCGTCAGCGTTCTTGTACTGGGGCTTGGCGATGTGAGAGGCGTTCTCCGCCTGATAGGCCTCGAGCAGACCCTCGGCCGCGCAGACGTTGTAGGGATCGGTCGTGCCGCCGAACCAGACGTCGGCAGACGGATTGCCGTTCTCTTCCTCGATCTTGGCCTGCACCTCACCGGTGGACAGACGCTGATACTCGACCTCGATGCCGTACATCTTCTCGAAGTTCTCACAGGCGGCGGCGAGGTACTCCTCCTCGCAGGAGCCGTAGACCACGAGCTTGCCCTCGGCCTTGGCGGCGTCGACGAGGCTGGTCTCTTCGGCGCCCTGCTGATCGTCAGCGGGGGCCTGGGTGTCGTCCTGCTTGCTGCCGCAGGCGACCAGGCTGAGCGCCATCACCAGGCAGAGGAGCAGAGCAATGAGCTTTTTCATGCAAATTTTCCTCCAATTCAAAATTTATCCGGGGGTCATCGGGAACGTTCCCGATCCCATCAGATTGCAAAAATATTACAACTTATACGGAACGATGGCAAGAAAATTTGCCGAACTTAGCAGTTTTACACGCAATTTATCAGATTTGTCCGGTGCTCTTGTCAGAATCGTCCCACATTGTCAAAAATGTGACAAAATTGCAGGGGAAGGAGGGGGTGCGGGCGGGGGCGCTAAGACTCTGTGCCGGGGGCGTTCTGATAAAAAATGTCCTCCCGCGTGCGCATCGGGTAGCGGATGAGCGCGGCGGCGTCGAGGTCCTCGCGGCGCAGCTCCACCGCCGAAATGCGGCGGTTGGTGTAGGTCGTGTAGTAATAGATGCCGCGGTCGGCGTTCCAGCAGGAGGTGTAGATGGTCCGCTCGTATTCGCCGGGGCGGACCTCGCAGCAGCCGTTCTGCTGCTCGACCGCGCCGAGGATGTGGAAGAACTGCCCGACGCTGTCGGCTTCGCCCTCGCCGGAGACGGAATGGAGCCGCGTGAACGCCGCGCGCACAAAGCGCGAGGCGGAGGAGAGGTCGCCGGGCAGTCCCAGCGCGCCCATGCCGCGGCTGTAGAGCGTGAGCGGGAGCGCGTCGGAAAAGAGATTTTCCGGCTGCTTCGGCGAGAGGTGCATGAAGTTGTTGAGCGCGAACATCTGCTGCGGAAACGGCGGGTTGTTCGTCAGCACGCCCGCGGGATCGTCGTAGACCTTCAGACCGTCCGCGACGGACTCGATCACGACCGCGCCGCTTTTGTCGGCAAGAAGCCAGTGGAGCTGCGCGGCGGGAAGGCGTTCGCTGAACGGCGTGCCGGTGAGATTCAGCGTGCGCAGGGCCTCACGGGCCTCCGCGAGCGTCGCGCAGCGGCCCAGCAGCCGGGGAATGAACTCAAACTGCGCGATATTCTCCCGATCGGGGACGACCTCGGCGTATTGCGCGCTGCCGACAAAGTTGAGCCCCGCCATGCCGAGCCCCTTTTCGTTCACCGCGTCGTAGTAAAGCGGGAAGCCGTCGGCGACGTGCGCCGTGCCGATGATGGCGTAATGCGTGTCCATCACGCCGCCGTGGCGCAGGGCGATGGGGAAGCGGCGCGGAGTGATGACGATCTCCTCGCCGTAGGAAAACTCATAGTCGAGCGTGCGGCCCATGTAAAAGTCTCTGGTTTGGTACGTTGCTGCGGTACACATGGGAAACCTCCTGAAAGTATTTTTGATTAGTATGCCGCGCGGAGGAGAAAATCAACCGCCGCAGCGTGTCTTTCAAAACGGACAGAGGAAAGCTCGCGGAGCTCTCCTCTGTTTCGCGTTATTCCGGCGGACGGCAGCTGGCGTGCCAGCCGCAGCCCTTCAGATGGTCGTCCACCAGCCCCGCCGACTGGAGCAGGGAGTAGACGATGGTGGTGCCGACGAAGGTAAAGCCGCGCTTTTTCAGGTCGCGGCTGATGCGGTCGGAGAGCGGGGTGGAGGCGGGCACGTCGGCATCCGTCTCGGGGCTGTTGACGATGGGCTTGCCGTCAACGTAGGCCCAGAGAAAGCGGTCGAAGCTGCCGAACTCCCGCTGCACCTCTAAAAAATGCCGGGCGTTTTCAATGACGGAGACGATCTTGCGGCGGTTGCGGACGATGCCGGCGTTCTGCATCAGCTCCGCGACCTTTGCTTCATCGAAGCGGGCGACCGCAGCAGGCTCGAAGTCCGCGAAGGCCGCGCGGAAAGCCTCGCGCTTTTTGAGAATGGTGATCCACGAAAGCCCCGCCTGCATCCCCTCGAGGGACAGCAGCTCGAAGAGCGCGCGATCGTCGTGCGTGGGGCGGCCCCACTCGTGGTCGTGGTAATCGAGGTAGATCGGCTCCGGTCCGGCCCAGCCGCAGCGTGTCGGCTGCGCCATGTTATTTCTTGACGGCGATGGCTTCGATCTCGACCAGCGCGCCCTTGGGCAGCGCGCCGACCTGCACCGCGCTGCGCGCGGGGCAATCGCCCTCAAAATATTTGGCGTACACGGCGTTCACCGCGGCGAACGCGCCCATGTCGGTGAGGAAAACGGTGGTCTTGACCACGTCGCCGAGCGTGCAGCCCGCGCCGGCGAGAACGGCCTTGAGGTTTCGGAGCGACTGCTCGGCCTGCTCCTCTACGCCGCCGGGGACGAACGCGCCGGTCGCGGGATCGAGCGGGATCTGGCCGGAGACGAATACGAAGCCGTTGGCCTCAATGGCCTGCGAATAGGGACCGATGGCGCCGGGCGCCGCAGTGGTGGCAATGACAGTTTTCATTGGAAACAGCCTCCTGTAATATAAGATGCTTCCATGATAGCACCGGCGCGGCGTCCGCGTCAAGGCGGCGCGGGATTTTTTGCCGTGCCGCGCGGGGGGACTTGCACCGCGCCGCGCTTTGTGGTATGCTTGTCCCGACAAAAGCCAAATGGCAAAGGAGAGATGATTTATGATCATTCGTGCAGAGGACCGAAAGCAGATCCTGACGCCCAACGCCCGCGGCGGCGACGGTACGCTCGACAAGCGCGACTATGTGCTGGAGAACATGCCGGAGAACGCGAAGATGTTCGCTGAGATCAAGCTCGAGCCGGGCTGCTCGCTGGGCACGCACACCCACACCGGCGAGTACGAGGTGTTCTTCTTCCATGAGGGCGAGGTCACGCTCAACGACAACGGCACCGAGCGCAAAATGCACCCCGGCGACTTCGCCATCTGCTATGACGGCGAGAGCCACGGCATCGCCAACCGCACGGACAAGCCCGCGTCGCTGTTTGCGGCCATCATCAAGACCAAGTAAGGAGACCCCATGACGACCTATACCTATTATCCCAAGGGCACCTGCTCGAAGCAGATGGAAGTTGATCTGGAGGACGGCGTCATCAAGGATGTGCGCGTGCTCGGCGGCTGCAACGGCAACCTGCAGGGCATTTCGAGCCTTGTGCGCGGCATGAAGGCCGCGGACGCCATCGAGCGGATGCGCGGCATCCGCTGCGGCTTCAAGCCGACCTCCTGCCCCGACCAGCTCTCCATCGCGCTGGAAAAGGCCCGGCAACAATGCGGTAGT
>ERZ1106954.2740-NODE-2740-length-11818-cov-4.120462_pt1 | contig 11818 bp, 10 predicted proteins | sample MGYA00403678_ERZ1106954 | MGnify/ENA primary metagenome ERZ1106954 (study PRJEB35170, sample SAMEA104062445) | human gut metagenome | biome: human gut; feature: human-associated habitat; material: faeces | place: Denmark | collected 2012-08-20 ... | reverse complement strand
ACACTGGGATTCTCACTGCTGAATGTCGAAAGCGATTCCTCCAGCAATATGTCCGCCTGCGGCGTTGTCCGTGAAGTTAATGAGGCAGCAAATGATGTTAAGGAAGTTGATGCAGCTTTCAGAGCTGAGCTTAACAACCAGAAGCCTGTTGTTGTAGAGACAGTTCTTTCAGATAAGATTAATGTTGATTTCTTAAAGAAGGTTGAGAAGGAGCTTCTTCTTGACAGCAAGCATGTATATCTGTATGTTCCGGCAGAAGGCGAGGATTATACAAATGTTGTGACTCACCTTGTAAATGCAGGTATTGTTGTTATTCTTGCACTTAGTAAGGCAGCTGATATTAAGATTGACGGCGCAGAAGTGCTTGCAGGCTGGGAGTCTGAGGTTGACGCTACTACTGTGGATGTGGCTGAGTTTATTAAGAAGAATGCGTAAGTATTGTACAGAGGTCAGGTTGAGATGAAAAAATATGGATTTTTTAAAAAGTTAATATGTTTAGGTATGATTTTCAGCCTGACTTTTATTGGACTTTTTGGCTGTGGGCAGAAGAAGACGGAACTTGTTAATGTTTCTTATGATGCCACAAGAGAGTTTTATAAGGAGTATAACAGGCTTTTTGAGGATTACTGGTATGGCAGGACTGGCGAGAAGGTTGAGGTTATCCAGTCTCATGGCGGTTCTGGAAAGCAGGCACTTGAGGTTGCTAACGGTCTTGGCGCTGATGTTGTTACTCTTGCACTTGAAGGCGATGTTAATGTTATAAGGGACGAAGGGCTGATTGATGACGGATATATCAATGATTATTCTGATGACAGCTCGCCTTACACTTCTACGATTGTCTTTCTTGTAAGAAAGGGCAATCCTAAGAATATTAAGGACTGGGATGACCTTCTTAATGACGGGGTTAAGGTTATTACCCCTAATCCTAAGACTTCCGGAGGAGCCAGATGGAATTTTCTTGCAGCATGGTATTATTTTAAGAAGCAGGGACAGACTGAGGAACAGGTTCAGGCAAGTGTTACCAAGCTTTACAAGAATGTGGCAGTGCTTGATTCAGGTGCAAGAGGCTCTTCTACAACATTTGCAGAGAACGGACAGGGGGATGTTCTGATTGCATGGGAAAATGAAGCATTTTTCGCATTACAGGAATATCCGGGCGAGTATGAGATTGTCGTTCCGTCCGCATCTGTATTGTGCCAGCCGACGGTTGCGAAGGTTGACGAGGTCACACAGATGAATGGAACAGAAGGGTTGGCAGACGCCTATCTTTCTTTCCTGTACACCGATGACGCACAGAGGCTTGAGGCACAGAATTTTTATCGTCCTGTAAATAAGGATATCCAGAAGGAATACGAGGCTTCCAGTGATTCAAGAAATATCAAGGAAATCCCTTTCGACGGCAAATGGATTGTCAAGAACATTGACATGGTGGATATCGGGTATTTTGGCGGCTGGGAAGCGGCTACTCAGAAGTTTTTCTCTGATGGTGGAATATTTGATAAGATATATGATTAATTGAGATGTGAGGTCACACTTAACCAGCTTTGGGCTGGCTGAGTGTGGCCTTTTTTGTATCAATCCTCCGTCAGCAGCCTCTTATAAGTACAGTCGATGCCAAGCGCGCCGAGCGGAGCAGTCACTATTATTGCAAGCACAGCTACAGAAAGCACTATCTGACCGCAGGCAAGTCCGGCGGCTAAAGGAACAGAGCCGATGGCTGCCTGGACGGTTGCTTTAGGAAGATATGCAATGACGCAGAAAATGCGTTCCTTCCATGTAAGGTTTGTTTTTATGGTGCAGAAAAGAACTCCGGCTGCCCTGAAAATAAGTGCTGTAAGAATCATGAGTAAGGCTGGAAGCCCTGCTTTAAGTGTGTATCGGATATCGACAGCCGCGCCGACAAGCACGAACAATATTACTTCAGCAGCGAACCACAGCTTGCCAAACTTTTCGGACAAACGGGCTGATACGGCAGGAACACATTTGAACTTAAGAGTACATGCCATAGCGACAACGGCAAGAAGTCCGGAAACAGACACTTTACCTTCAAGCCAGCCCTCAATTGCGATAAGAAGGAAAGAAAAGCCAAGCACGATAATAACCTTCATGCTGTTTCTTACAGTATGCTTGCGGGCGTATGATGTTTCAAAGAACAGGTACAATCCCAAGCCGGTCACTATACCAAGAATTATGCCGAGTATAATAGACACAGGGATGTTTATGAAATCCATGACATTTGCCTTGCCGCCCTGTGCCACATTTAAAAATGTTGTGAATAACACTATGACAAATATGTCGTCGCATGAAGCACCAGACAATATCATCTGCGGAATTGCCTTGTCAGTTCCGTAGCGTTTCTCAATCAGCATTACCATCCGGGGAACGACAACCGCAGGAGAAACAGCGGCGAGAACCGCGCCCATTACTGCAGCTTCGGCGTGATTAATTCCAAGAATTACAGGGGCAAGCAGAATATAACCGATGATTTCGCAGGAAGCCGGAATGAAGGACATGAGAATTGCACTTCGTCCGGCTTTTTTCAGGTCTTTTAAGTCAAGCGACAGACCGGCTTTGATAAGAATAATGATAAGAGCCATTTTTCGCAGATCAGCCGATATTGAAAGGATTGATGGATCAAGAAAATCAAGGACATATGGACCGAGGACAATACCGGTAAGAAGCATTCCGATGATTCTCGGAAGTTTCAGCTTCTGGCAGATTGCGCCCATGACGAGCCCAACCAGAAAGATAAGTGATAAAGATGTCAGCATAATAAGCCTCCTTAAAAATGTAGTAAATGATGCAAATGCAAAAAGAATAGTACATTAGATTATTCCTTCTTAATTGCATTATACAGATTAACAATCTCGCCATCTTTCTTGGAATTCAAGAACACAGTCTGGTCAGCAGTTTTTATCATAAGTACAGGAGACACATCATTAAAAATGTAGAGAGTACATTTGCCATAAGTATTTCCTTTGAATTTGCCGACAAGGTAACTGTCGGTTGCGCCGCCGTTATATCTGAAAAAATGGTCATCAGGTAGTGAATCCATCAGAGTAATTTCGGTAATGTCGTCAATGTTAATTCTGCTTGTGTAACCGCATGAAGATACATTTACAGTGCTATCAGTAGTCCTGATGTCGATAGTAACATGAATGTATGGAATTAATACAATAGTTGTCCATATTAGTAATCCAAGAATAACAGCCGTTATACTTCCGGTGAATATCTTAGCACCTGTGCGGGCGTAGTTAAGCGAGTAGTTGGTCGAACACAGCCTGTCGGGTACGAAAAGGTGCGGGTCATTAGGATTGTAGTAAAATCCAGTCTTCCAGTAGTCATCATCATCAACAAATACCGGCTGTGTGTCAGCCTTAAGCATTTCATTCTTTCTGTTGCGTGCAAGAATAAGAATGACAGTGAGCGTGCAGCCGCTTAACAACTGCAGAATAATGTACATCCAGAAACTTAAGTCTCCAACAGTATCCTGAATAATACACATTAAGACAAATGTTATCCATGCCACGAAGTTAAGAAGTGACATTACAAGCATTGCTGAAGCAATGTATTTCTTCATAGTCAGATTAACAATGTTGTTAATGTCCGAATTAAGGCTGTATGCCTGATTTTGTCGTCTGTTCATATAAATGTGGAACACAAGCCCGAATACAGAAACTGTGACAGTACATATTGCAAATACAATAATCATTGAAAAATATGCTCTGTCCGTCCATGAATAGAATGGAATCAAAGCCAGCAGTTCTGCGGCAATTATGATGATGTGGTATCTGAAGCTGATTGGAGTTGCATCTGCATTTGCACAAGCACGCGTATCAATAAAGACCTTCTGTTTCTGGGATTCCACAAACCAGCCATTCTGTATCTTTAACAGATACATTTTTCGATGCGCTGAAAGCTGGATATACATAATTCCGAAAACGAACACGAGAATCCAGATTGTATACATAATAACGAAAATGATTATGTTCACAAAATTAAGAAAGCATATGGCTATTGAGAGTACTGCATTGATATTCTGAAAATATTTCATGCTTTTCTTAAAGTGCGTCATAAGTCGGGTGACATCGTCATCGTTAACATGGTCGCCTGGAATGTGGACTCCGATAAGCATTCCATTGTTGTATCGGTAATTGGATTCATATGCAAATCTCATGATCAGGACTGTGAACATGTTGCATACGAAGAATAGCATAAACATTGCGATTTTCATAAGGAAACCTCCTTGTATAGTGGGACTGTGTGTGTTAATGCATGTGTGAATACAGGCATATTACATTGCGCAGGGATTCATCTTGGAATAAATGTTTTCGCACATTTTTAAGAATTCTTCTTTATCCATTCCAGTAATGCTTGCTTCTGCTGACAGCAGCTCAAGTTCTGATTCAAGCTTTTCCCTGAATTCAATATCCATATTAATATTCTCGGCGACAAATGCACCAAGCCTTCTGTCGGTTTTAATAAAACCTTCAGCCTTAAGAATCTGGTAGGTTTTATTGACGGTCATTGTATTAACGCCTGCGTCAGAAGCAAGCTGTCTGACGGTCGGCAGTTTCTCACCAGCCTTAAGTTCTCCCTTGCCAATTCCTTTAACAATCTGATTTCTTAACTGTACATATATGGGGGTGTCGCTCGCAAAATCAAGTTCTATAACCATATCGGGCTCCTTTCTTCTTGCTAAAAATGTGTTGCTATTAGTGTATTTGTCGTGTCTGTATTACGAATTATAATACAAGCATAACAGAAAGTCAAGAAAGGAAGCCAAAGCATTGCGGATTGGACGTTAGAGAGGAGGGAAGGCACGAGGAAGTCCAAAAGGGAAGCCAAGGCGCGGCGGATTGGACGTTAGAGAGGAGGGAAGGCATTAGAAAGTCCAAAAGAGAAGCCAAAGTGTGGTGGATTGGACGTTGGAGTGGAGAGAAGGCGGTAGAAAGTCCAAAAGAGAAGCCAAGGCGCGGCGGATTGGATGTTAAAGTGGAGAGAGGGCAGTAGGAAGTCCAAAAAGACAGAAACCTCAAAATTTCTATTGACATACAAACCTAGTAGGTATATAATCTGCAACATAGTAACATATAAACTTAGTAGGAATTAAGAAGGAGGAATTGATTATGAAACATTTATCTAAGACATCAGGTACACAGGAAAGCTGTTGCTGCTGTTGTATGTTTTCAGAAGAAAGAATGACTTTGATTCTTCCTTTGGAAATAACCGGTTATTGCAGCCAACTGTAACGCCGTGGAAGATGATAAGCCACTCTTGAATTATTACTAATTAATCAGACTACGAATTTCAGGAGGAACTTATTATGAGATTTAACAACTACACAAAGAACAACAATGTGACTAACAATAACACAAGAACCAGAAAATCAGCATTAACAAAGGCAGTTGCAACTGCACTTACAGTTGTGACGATAGCAGGAACGCTTACAAGTCTTACAGGCTGCGGCATTGGTAAAGCGGCAGATGATGTTGATTATTCAAAGTCAGTAGAGATAACCAATGTTTCATATGATCCGACAAGAGAATTGTATGCATCATATAATGAGCTTTTTACAAAGCATTGGAAAGAGCTTCATGGACAGGATGTAAGCATAGTCCAGTCACATGGAGGTTCAGGAAAGCAGGCACTTGAGGTTGCCAACGGACTTGAGGCAGATGTTGTAACACTTGCACTTGAGGGGGATGTAGATACCATTAAAGATGCAGGGCTTATAGAAGATGGTTATACAAGTGAGTTTGACTTAGACAGTTCACCATATACATCATCAATCGTGTTTCTTGTAAGAAAGGGCAATCCTAAGAACATTCAGGACTGGAACGACCTGTTAAAAGACGGAGTTGGAGTTATAACACCTAATCCTAAGACATCAGGCGGTGCAAGATGGAATTATCTTGCAGCATGGTATTACTTCGAGAAGCAGGGACAGTCAGAGGCGCAGATAGAGGAAAGTATCAAGAAGCTTTATAAAAATGTGCTGGTGCTTGATTCAGGAGCCAGAGGAGCAACGACAACATTTACAGAGAACGGACAGGGCGATGTGCTTATTGCATGGGAAAATGAAGCGTTTCTTGCACTCAAGGAAGATCCTGATAAGTACGATATAGTAGTTCCATCTGTATCAATCCTGTGCCAGCCAACAGTAGCCGTTGTAGATGAGGTTGTTGATGAGAGAGGCACAAGAGGAGTTGCGACAGAGTACCTTTCATATCTGTATTCAGATGAAGCACAGGAGCTGGAAGTGCAGAACTACTACAGGCCATCTAATAAGGACATACTTAATAAATATGCCACAACATCAACAGGCAACACAATCACAGAGCTTTCGGCAGATGGAAAGTGGATTGTAACAAATGTAGAACTTACGGACATAGCACATTTTGGAGGTTGGAATGAAGCTACAAAGAAGCACTTCAAGGATGGCGGAGTGTTCGACAAGATATATGAGAAGAAGTGATTAAGGAAAGGGGAAACGACAGAATGAAAGAGAAGAAAAGAAAGAAAAAAAGAGTAATACCGGGCTTTGGTCTTTCATTTGGAATAACAATTGCAATGTTAGGATTCATTGTTGTTATCCCTTTATGTACCCTTGTGATATTCTCGGCAAAGCTGTCGTTTACGGAATTCATAACGACAGTTACAAGGCCGAGGGTGCTTTCAAGCTACAGAGTAAGTCTTGAGACTGCGTTAATCGCGGCACTTATAGACGCAGTTATGGGAACAATTCTTGCATGGGTTCTTGTAAGATACAACTTTCCGGGTAAGCAGATTATGAATGGAATAATTGAACTTCCATTTGCACTGCCGACAGCTGTTGCGGGTATAGCACTTACACATCTGACAACAACTAATGGCTGGCTTGGAGCATTTTTTGGCAAATTTGGAATCCGGATTGCATATACAAGGCTGGGAATTATATTTGCACTCATATTCGTTGGAATACCATTCGTTGTGAGGGCAGTCCAGCCGGTGCTGGAAAAGGTGGATATCCAGTACGAGGAGGCAGCCAACATGCTAGGTGCAACTCACAGACAGACAGTATTCAGGGTAATTCTTCCAGAGATACTTCCTGCACTTATCGGCGGATTTACAATGTCGTTCGCAAGAGGACTCGGCGAATACGGAAGCGTCGTATTCATAGCAGGAAATACACCATATGAGACAGAGATAGCACCGCTTATGATTATGTCAAAGCTTCAGGAATATGATTACGCAAGTGCAACATCAATAGCGCTTGTAATGCTTTTCATCGCATTTATTATTCTCTTTATAAATGCAGTGTTACAGAGCAGGACATCGAAGATTGTAAGTGGAATTTCATAGAAAGGGGTTAGTGTATGAACATAAGAAAAGATTCAGGTCCGTTAAAATGGATTCTAATAGGTATAAGTGTGTTGTTTTTATTTGTGATGCTTATTCTGCCCCTCAGTTATGTAATGTACACAGCATTTTCTAAGGGCATAAAGGTATTTCTGGCAGCAGTTACCGACAAATATGCGCTTCATTCAATTAAGCTGACAATAGAGGTTTCGCTTATTGCGGTTGTGTGCAACACATTTTTCGGAATATTTGCTTCATGGCTTATTACGAAATTCCAGTTTAAGGGCAAGAAGATTATATCTACTTTAATAGATTTACCACTCACTGTTTCGCCGATTATAGCAGGTCTTATATATGTGCTTACATTCGGTAGACAGAGTTTTATATATCCATATCTTAAGGCTATGGGAGTAAGAATTATATTCGCAGTTCCGGGTATCGTGCTTGCAACTATATTTGTAACATTTCCATTCATATCAAGAGAGCTGATACCGGTCCTTACCTCGCAGGGAACTGACGAGGAAGAGGCCGCAGCGCTTATGGGTGCCAATGGCTGGACTATATTCTGGAAGGTTACATTCCCGCATATCAAATGGCCGCTTCTCTACGGTATTGTACTGTGTACAGCGAGAGCAATGGGGGAGTTTGGCGCGGTATCCGTTCTTTCAGGACATTTGCGCGGAAGAACTAACACGATGCCGCTGTATATTGAGCTTCTGTATCAGGGATATGATTTTACGGGAGCATTTGCAGTGTCAGCAATTCTTGTGCTGATGGCGGTTATTATACTTGTGCTTCGAAGTGTACTTGAATACAAGGGGCAGCAGGCAGCTAAGTCAGAGAAAGAGCAGCAGGAAGGATAGAAACGCACTACAACAGAAAGGCGGAACAGATTATGGCAGAATTACAGCAGGACACAGAAAAATATGTAGAGCTTCGTAATATCAATAAGACATATGGCACATTTAAAGCATCAAATAATATTAATCTTGGAATTGAGAAGGGTAAGCTTATTGCACTGCTTGGACCTAGCGGAAGCGGCAAAACTACAATCTTAAGAATGATAGCAGGTCTTGAGACTGCGGATTCAGGTGATATTATTATTGATGGCAAGGTTGTCAATGATGTGCCGGCAAGTAAGCGTGGAATAGGTTTTGTTTTCCAGAACTACGCACTTTTCAGATATATGACAGTGTATGATAACATTGCATTTGGATTAAAGGTTAATAAATGGAAAAAATCGGACATTAAGAAACGTGTTGATGAGCTTATTGAGCTTGTAGGACTTTCAGGCATGGCGAAAAGATACCCTAGCCAGTTATCAGGCGGACAGAGGCAGAGAGTAGCATTTGCAAGGGCATTAGCACCTAATCCGGAGCTTCTGCTTCTTGATGAACCATTTGCAGCAATTGATGCGAAGGTAAGACAGGAATTAAGAAGCTGGCTTCGTGACATGATTACCAAGGTTGGAATCACAAGTATATTTGTAACACATGACCAGGATGAGGCAATTGAGGTTGCTGATGAAATTATTGTCACTAACAAGGGACATATAGAGCAGATTGGAACGCCAAGACAGATATACAGAGAGCCTGAGACAGCATTTATGGCGGAATTCATGGGACATCCGGTACATGTTGACCGGATTAATAAGATTAAAGGTTTTAACCAGCTTGATGATTCTGTTAAGGCGGTATTAAGACCAGAGAACGTCAACATCACAAAACTTGATGAAAAGGTTGATTCAGCCGCTTCTGTAGAGAAGGGCGTGGTTGTAGGCAAGCTTTTCATGGGCAAGGAAGTCGAGATAACTGTCAATGTCAATGGCATAGAAGTTGTCGGAACAAGAAATGTTGAGGAAGCTCCAATAAAGAAGGGTGAGGAAGTAAATGTATTTATTCACAGGGCATTTACTTACGGTGCAGATGGAATTGTCAATATTGTTGAAAATGCAAATAAGTTCGAAGATTGGATGGTTATCTAAAATACTTAACAAAATTAAATATAATTGATTTGATATATTTAAAATATGTGAAACACACCTGATTTTATTAAAAAATTTAAGAAAAATTAACAAACTTTTAATTTTGTTATTGACAAATTACTTACAAAGGAATATTTTAGTGTACAAATCAACAGTCAAATGCGAAGAACAGGAAATGACTTCTTCATATCACCGCTCACAGAAAGCCGTCAGTTGATGAGAGACGGCAGCAAGGAATGATTAAGCCCTCACCTGCGAGCAGTTCTGGTGAAAGACAGGCAGATGTCTAGTAGTTGGAACCGGTACCCATCGTTAAAAGGGCATGCCATAAGAGATGAATATACCGAGTGGCAGTAGAGTGGTCGGAGTATCCGGCAAGCAAAGTGGTAACGCGGAAGTAGAAATAATATACCTTCGTCTTTGCACATAATCCAGTGATGGATTAGTGCATCGACGAAGGTTTTTTTGTGCGAGTAGCGATGAGAATGGAACAACATTCGAGGAGCACCGCTTCCACTGCGTTTGACTGGTGAAATATATTTTTATAGGAGAGTGACATTATGAACACATTAGTAATCGTGCTTATCGCGGCAGTTGTACTTTTTGGTGCATACATGGTTTATGGCCGTTGGTTAGCAAAGAAATGGGGTATCGACCCTAAGGCAGAGACACCAGCCGTTAAATATAACGACGGTAAGGATTTCGTTCCAACTAATGGCTGGACAGTTTTCAGTCATCAGTTCTCATCAATCGCAGGAGCTGGTCCTGTAACAGGTGCTATTCAGGCAGCAGCATTTGGATGGTTACCAGTTTTACTCTGGATTCTCATCGGTGGTGTATTCTTCGGAGCAGTTACAGACTTTGGTGCACTTTATGCTTCAGTTAAGAATGAAGGTAAGTCAATGGGTATGATCATTGAGAAGTACATCGGTAAGTTTGGTCGTAAGATTTTCTTACTTTTCTGCTGGTTATTTACACTTATCGTTATCGCAGCATTTGCAGATATGGTTGCAGGTACATTCAATGCTTACACAGTAAATGCTGATGGTGCTACTGTTTTATCAGCAGCAGCTAAGACAAATGGTTCAGCTGGTATGGTATCTATCATGTTTATGGTATTTGCAGTTGTATTTGGTCTTATCCAGAAGAAGTTAAATCTTTCAGGCTGGAAAGAAGCAGTAGTTGGTATTGCATTTATTGTAGCTTCATTTGTAATTGGTAACTTCTGTCCAATCATCTTAGGTAAGAATGCATGGAGCTATATCACATTCGTATATATCTTCTTTGCAGCAGTTATGCCAATGTGGCTTATGAAGCAGCCAAGAGATTATATGACAACATTTATGTTTGCAGGTATGATCATCGGTGCAGTGGTAGGTCTGGTTGTGGCACATCCTACTATGAATCTTCCGATGTATACGGGATTCCATAATGAGAAATCAGGCGATCTGTTCCCGATTCTGTTCGTAACAGTTGCCTGTGGTGCAGTATCCGGTTTCCACAGCCTGGTGTCATCCGGTACTTCATCCAAGACAGTATCAAATGAAAAGGATATGTTAAAGGTTGGCTATGGTGCCATGATTCTTGAAAGTCTGTTAGCTGTTCTGGCTCTTTGTGTAGCAGGTGCAGCAGCATCAGCAGATGGTACAGCAGCAACAGGCACGCCTTTTGCAATTTTCTCATCAGGTGTTGCAGGATTTCTGGAAATGTTTGGTATTCCGGTTTATGTAGCACAGTGCTTCATGACTATGTGTGTATCCGCATTGGCATTGACCAGTCTGGATTCTGTTGCACGTATTGGTCGTATGTCTTTCCAGGAATTGTTCAGTGTAGATGATATGGAGCATGCAGAGGGCTGGCGTAAAGTTCTGTGTAACAAATATTTTGCAACGGTAATCACACTTGCATGTGGATATGTATTGACACAGATCGGATATTCTAATATCTGGCCACTCTTTGGCAGTGCAAACCAGTTGTTAAGTGCACTGGTACTGATCACATTATGTGTATTCCTGAAAGTAACAGGCAGACAGAACAAGACCTTGTTCCCACCTCTTATCATCATGCTGTGTGTAACCTTCACTGCTCTGGTAGAGAGAACAATAGCACTTGTCAAGGCCTATTCTGCAGGTTCAGCAACATTCCTTGTAGAAGGTTTGCAGTTGATCATCGCAATTCTTCTGATGATCCTGGGTGTGATTATTGTAATACATAGTGGAAAGAAATTAGTACAGAAAAAAGCAGATAAATAATCTCATACTTTACTGAATATCACTAAAATGGCAGTTGAATTGAGTTATAAGTTCAACTGTCATTTTTGTGTTATTTTAAAATTGCCGGATTGCTTTTTAGATATCAATTTGCTACAATTGAAAGATAACTTACAGCACAATTTAAGGTACTATTGCGGAATAAATGCATAATAAAATCATAAAAAACATGGGAGTAAATGGATATGTTGGCGAGCTGGAAAGAAAAATACATTGGAGATAA
>ERZ1106954.2736-NODE-2736-length-11827-cov-3.029222_pt1 | contig 11827 bp, 5 predicted proteins | sample MGYA00403678_ERZ1106954 | MGnify/ENA primary metagenome ERZ1106954 (study PRJEB35170, sample SAMEA104062445) | human gut metagenome | biome: human gut; feature: human-associated habitat; material: faeces | place: Denmark | collected 2012-08-20 ... | reverse complement strand
GATATTGAAAATTCTTACACCGGAGATATTCAGGAAGAAATGAAATATTTTAACCGTACAGCTTATGTTAAAGAACAGTTAACCGTACAATTTACTGAACTCTCAGATGAAGAAGCCGAGAATTTTTCAGAACAGTTCGTTGAAAAAATGTTTAATTAATTCTTATAATCAATAAAACCCGCTGTGTAATTAACAGACACAACGGGTTTATTTTATTCTGATTAGTTGTTAGAAAGGAATTCATCAATTCCCTTAGCTCCAGCCTTTCCTGCTCCCATGGCAAGAATAACTGTAGCTGCACCTGTAACAGCATCTCCACCAGCATATACACCTTCCTTAGATGTCTTACCAGTTTCTTCTTCTGCTACGATACATTTTCTCTTATTAATGTCAAGTCCCTTAGTTGTTGAAGATATAAGTGGGTTAGGTGAAGTACCAAGTGACATGATAACTGCATCTAATTCCATGACAAACTCTGAACCAGGAATCTCTACAGGCTTTCTTCTTCCTGAAGCATCAGGTTCACCAAGTTCCATCTTAATACACTTCATACCTGTAACATTACCCTTGTCATCTGTAAGAATCTCTGTCGGATTAGTAAGAAGGTCAAATATGATTCCCTCTTCCTTAGCGTGATGTACTTCCTCAGCTCTTGCTGGAAGCTCCTCCTCACTTCTTCTGTATACGATATGAGTCTCTGCTCCAAGTCTTAATGCTGTTCTTGCAGCATCCATAGCAACATTACCACCACCAACGATAGCAACCTTCTTAAATCTCGCTATTGGAGTATCATACTCATCCTTGAAAGCTTTCATAAGATTGCTTCTTGTAAGGTACTCATTAGCTGAAAATACTTCGTTAGCATTCTCGCCTGGGATACCCATGAATCTTGGAAGACCTGCACCAGAACCGATGAATACTGCATCAAAGCCTTCATCTTCAAGTAACTGGTCAATTGTCATTGACTTACCAATAACAACATTAGTCTCAATCTTAACACCTAACTTCTTAACATTCTCAACTTCGTGGGCAACTACTGTTGACTTAGGAAGACGGAATTCAGGAATACCATATACAAGTACACCGCCTGCTTTATGTAATGCTTCAAAAATTGTTACGTCATATCCCATCTTGGCAAGATCGCCGGCACATGTAAGTCCTGAAGGACCTGAACCTATTACAGCTACGCGCTTGCCATTCTTTGATGATGCCTTCTCAGGCTTGATATCATTCTCGCGTGCCCAGTCAGCAACAAATCGCTCAAGCTTACCGATTGATACAGCTTCGCCTTTGATTCCTCTGATACATTTGCCTTCGCACTGGCTCTCCTGAGGGCAGACACGTCCACAGATTGCAGGAAGTGCTGAAGACTGACCGATTACCCTGTAAGCTTCCTCAATATTGCCTTCCTTGACATTATGAATAAATTCAGGAATATTAATTGATACAGGACATCCTTTTACGCACTGTGCATTCTTGCAGTTAAGACATCTTGCTGCTTCCTCCACTGCCTCTTCTTTGTTATATCCAAGGCATACTTCTTCAAAATTATGATTTCTGACATCAGGAGCCTGCTCTCTGACCGGAACTTTCTTTAATACGTCCATTTTATCCTCATTTCTGCGTTACTTTATCGCTTAATAATATTCAATCGATTAGTTGCACTGACCACAGCCGCCATGGTGTGTGTCGCCTTCCTGAGCTGCAAGCATCGCCCTGCCTTCAGCGGTCTTATACTGCTGCTGGCGCTTCATCGCCTGATCAAAATCTACCTTATGACCATCAAACTCAGGTCCGTCAACACATGCAAACTTTATTTCACCGCCAACGCTGAGACGGCATGCACCACACATTCCGGTTCCATCTACCATAATAGGATTCATGGATACAATTGTCGGAATCTCCAGCTCTTTTGTAAGGAGACATACAAACTTCATCATAATCATAGGTCCGATTGCAATACATACATCATATTTGTTACCCTGATTCTGAACAAGGTCTTTTATTACTTCTGTTACCATGCCCTTGCGCTCATAGCTTCCGTCATCGGTTGTAACATAGAGGTTACCGGCAACTTCCCTCATCTTGTCTTCAAGGATAAGGAGATCCTTTGTCTTGGAGCCAACTATTACATCAGCATCAATGCCATGCTCATGAAGCCACTTTACCTGAGGATATACAGGTGCAGTACCAACACCGCCGGCTACAAAAAGCATCTTCTTATTCTTAAGTGTCTCAAGATCTTCATGAATCCACTCACTTGACTGTCCAAGTGGACCTACAAAATCAGCAAATGAGTCACCGGTCTGAAGCTGTGACATCTTATATGTAGATGCACCTACTATCTGGAATACAATTGTGATTATTCCGTTATCTCTGTCATAATCACAGATAGTTAATGGAATTCGTTCTCCTCTCTCATCAATTTTAGCGATAATGAACTGTCCCGGCTGGCAATGCTTTGCAATTCTTGGAGCTTCAACATCCATAAGAAAAATTTTGTCTGCCAGCTTTTCAGCCTTAAGAATCTTGTACATACACAGTACTCCTTTCGTAATTTATAATAACGCCGGCCATTGCCTTAGCGTATATAACTGATTAGTATTCTGTGGCAATAAGAGTTCCGTTCTGGTCATATACCTTGTAACACTTTCCTGTAGCCACATCTATTCCGAAGTAATAAGTCTGTCTCGTTGTGACACCATTCTTTACAATGTCATAAAATGTAATATACATCTCTACATTGGCAATTGAGGTCTTTTTGTAATATGTGAACTTTGCCTGACCTCCATCGGCAGATGTACCGTCTTTGTTAAGGTCATGTCTGGCTGTCATGGCAACTTTAAGTCTGTCAACAGCCTCATCGAATGTGTACTTAGTTGATACTCCGACATTATAATTACGCTTTGTGACAGAACTGGACATATTATACTGATCTATTATTATTGCCGAGAACACAGTATTACCTTCAGGCATGCTTACTGCCTCGGTGTAGAGCGTGGAATCCCTGGTAGGTGTCTTGCCGTCGAGCGTGTAATAAGCACTTGCTCCATCGGGAATATTAGTTATCTCTATTCTGGTACCTGCATCATACGTGCCGGTTACAGGGGTTACAGCAGGCGCATCCGGCCCCTTGTAATCAATATCAAATTTAAGTTCAAGTTCGTAACTCATTGTACCGATATTATCTACAGCAACAGCCTTAACAGTAGTCTTGCCGCTTTCTATTCTTACCGGCTGTGTATATTCAGTACTTTTTGTTGTTACAGCCAGACCGTCAGTTGTGTAATAAATCTTATATGAATTCTCTGACTTAAGTTCAAGTTCAAGTACTTTATCATACTTACCTGATGCTTCAGAAGCCGATGGCATTGATACTTCATATTCTTTCAGATGCTTTTCACCATCGGTTCCTTTGTACTTTCTGAGCAGTTCGGTAAGCGCTGTGCCGTCTTTCTGATTAACGTAATACTGTGCAAGTGCAGTGAGTGCTTTCTGGTTATACTTATCGTAGGAAAGCGCATCTTTCAATATGTCTACAGCCTGATCACGCTTGCCGGCTGCAATGTAGCATTCGTACATCTTAAGCTTCAGTTCTATGTTCTTACGTCCCTGAGCATCTTTGGAGGCCTTCTCCCAATAAGTCAGTGCATCGGAATAATTACCGGCATTATAAAAAGAGAGCCCTGTTGAATAATTATATTCATATGAATTCTTCTTATTACTGTTAATGATAAGTGCAATAATGAGAAAAACTATAATTGCTGCTCCAACAATTCCTGATACAAGCATTATTGCAGTCTTATTATTCTTTTTATCATTATGCTTTGGAGATTCAGGCTTTGGTGGAGTATTCCTGTCAGGGATGTTCCTGGTACTTCTGCTATTCCGGGTATTCCCGTCTGACTGATACTTAGCTGCATCCTTTATATCAGGTATAATCTGTGTCTTCGTTACATCAGGAATAACCTGCGTCTTACCAATATCAGGAATCATCTGTGTCCTGCCAAGAACATCATTGTCCGGATTCCCTGCAATATCATGATTATTATTAGTATATATATCTGTATTGACCGAGCTGCCCGCATCACGATTCACGAAGGCTCTGGCAACACTTGTCTCCTCATCTACAAGCTTTTCGACTGATTTTGCAATTTCTTCATCCAATTCATCGCTGCTGTTGAATCTGTCGTCGTTGTTCATCTGGTCCTCCCGATTAATTGTCCGCATAAATAAAAATCCCTATAAATTTTATCATAAATGCAAAAAATAATCAAATAAAACAATGCCAACCTTCAATAAAGAAGATTGGCATTGTTCTAAAATAAAATATGAGGGGGGAGATAGTAAGAATCTCTCTTAACTATCTGTAACATACTATAATGGGATTTCGTGTTCATTCTGTGTACACTTTATGAAATAAATATGAAATCACATTTTAGATTATATTAATATAATGCCCCTACATTAACAACGCATGTAAGCGTCTTATTATCTACAGTTGCAGTAATTGTAGTTGTACCTCTCATTCGTGCAACTACATGACCGGTATTATCAACAGTTGCTACTCTTGGATTAGATGTTCTCCATGCTACCTGGAAACCATCAGAACCATCAACCGCGAGATCGAATATATCATATTGACCAAGGTTAATGCTTGTCTTGCTGAGTGCAAGTGCATGAACCTTACATGCTGTAGATACATTCGTTGTACCGCCATATACTACAACATCAGCAATACCAGGTCCCACTGTTGTTATTGTTCCTTCAGAATCGACAGCTACTATAGATGTATCGGTTGAGTACCAGTTAACAGATTCCGTAGTGTTAGTCGGTGTTACATAAGAACTGAGCTTACGTGTCTTACCAACGAGCATTGTTATCTCACTTGAGTTAATCTTAAGGGAACTAATCTTAACTACAGGAGATACATATACTGAACATGAACCCTTAACCTCATTACCATCTGTTGAATATGCAGTAATCCTACACTTACCAACAGCTATACCTAACACCTCACCATCTGAATCTACTGTGGCAATTGATTCGTCAGATGATTCCCATCTGAGTTCCTGTACAGTAGCATCCGCAGGTTCTACGTTAGCTTTAAGCTTATAATAATCGCCAACAAGTATTCGTACCTCTTCAGGTTCGATGGATACAGATGTTACAGGATTAACAACATTGACAATACATGTATCAGAAACACCGCTTCCATCTGCTGCGGTTGCTGTAATAACCGCAACACCCGGATACATTCCGTAAAGTGTGCCATCAACTACAGCACATACACCTGAATTAGATGAGCTCCATACAATTGCCTTGTTAGTTGCGGTATCTGAGCCTACGGTTGCCGTAAGTGTTCCTGTTGCACCAATGTTCAGATACTTATTATTCTCACTCAGCTTGATAGATGAAACATATTCCTTTACATCAATTGTTACGCTTGCCTTGAGCTGGAGCTCGTCTGTAGTTACTATAATTACACATGTACCACCCTTAACGGCTGTTACAACTCCATCCGCATCAACAGTTGCAACAGAAGTATCACTTGACTGATATGTTACTTTCTTGTTGTCTGCGTCAACAGGCTGCACATTAGGTATAATCGCATACTTAGAACCAACCCACATTGACTGGTAGTCTGAATTAAGTGTAATGCCTGTTACAGGCTGCGTTACTGTTACAACACAGTAGTCGGAAATACCTGTATCTACATTCGTAACAACAATGTTACATGTACCGCTTCCAACAGCTGTAACCTTGCCATCATTATCTACGGTACATACGTCCTTATCACTTGTTGTCCATGCACAGAGCTTATTATCGGCATTTTCAGGAAGGCATGTGGCATTAAGCCAGAATACTGTTCCCTTACGTACTTCTATCTCCTTAGTGTTAAGTACTACCGATGTTACAGGCTGCTTTACATATATCTTACACATAGCAGTAAGGTCACTGCCATCAATTGTCTTACAGAGAATTGTCGCAAAGCCGACACCTGTCGCTTTGACAAGACCGTTAGTATCTACGGTACATACAGAAGTATCGGATGACTCCCATGATACTGTCCTCTGTGATGCGTTAAGAGGAAGAACCTCAGCTGTAATTCTTAACTGACCACCTATTGACATTATCTCATCAGTATAGTCGAGCTTAAGAGATTCGACCGGTATATTGACATAGAAGTTACAGAATGCCTGATATCCGCCATCATCTGTTGTACATATTACAGATGCATATCCGGTTCCCTTATATGTTACAAGACCATTCTTATCAACTGTAAGTACAGACGGGTCTGTTGATGACCATGTTACATTACGGTTAACTCCATCACCTGCAGGAAGTACTGTAGGAACGAGCTGGAACTGCTTCTGTGATAAAGATGCAGTTATTGAAGTCTCATTAAGAGTAACTCCGGTTACAGGTTCACGTACACTTACGGTACATGTCGCACTGTAAAGTCCGTCCTGGCTGACTACCATTACTACTGCCGTACCACCTTTTTTACCGGTGATTGTAGCTGTATGCAGATTGCCATTGCCCTCTACAGTAACAATATCTGTATCTGATGAGCTCCAGAATACATTCATATTTTCAGGAGTTGATGCATTCTTGTTGAATACTACATTAAGAATTGCATTAGAACCCTTGTCAATCTGAATTGATGATGGGTCAATTGCCAGAGATGTTACTTCGATAGGCTTATCAATTACATACACGATACACGTTGCTGTCTTAGTAACATTATTGACAACCTGTGTTGCTGTTATCTCAACAATACCTGCTTTTAAACCTTTTATGGTTGTTCCGGTAACTACATTAGAACCTTCTTCCTTATAATCAGTAAGTGAAACAAGCTTGTCCTTAGGAACATCTCCGCCTGTTACAGGAGGAAGATTCTTATATGTAAATGTTACAGGAGTGTCAGGATCAGTTGTAACTGCCTTAAGTACAAAACTGTCTCCGACATAAAGAGTATGCTTGTCTTCACTTATTCCAAATGAATCAATTACATGTATTGTAATCTGTATAGTCTGCTTACCCATAAGGCTGACAAGCTCCGGGCTGTCGCCGACAAACTGGCTCTGGGCGAGTGTTGCATATACAACGTAATCACCTTCCTTGGAAGCAGAGAATACACCATTGGTTACGTTAGCCGAACTTGTATCTGTAAGTCCCCATGTAACTGCTGAAGGCTTACCGGATGTAGTAAGTGTATACGAATCATTGACATTCATTGTTACAGTCTTGTCCGCAACACCGTCTGTTGTCGTAAAGCCTTCCATCCCCCATACAAAAGGCACAACAGCATAACAGTCATCCGTCGAGTTAGCCTTAAAGAAATTGGAACCGCTTACGTCAGTTGATGAAAGACCGGCTGTAATCTTAGAGATACCTGCATACTTACCTTTAATCATGTTGTATACACTCTTGTCCGGATCAACAAGAGTTGCAGTGTCTGTATTATATGAATTCCATCTGATACCGTACTGCTTAGGAGTACCGTTAGATGAAGCGTTCGTCATAAGGGCATATGAAGAATTGATATCAGGTATTACGCAATACTTCTTACCGTCTGTTGTCTTATTAATTGTAAGGAAGTTACCCTCTGCAGCTGCTGGTGTTCCTTCCTGGAACAATACCTTAGTATTAATCTGATACTCATTCATAAGTCTGTCGACCTTCTGTGCATCAGTATTCTTAAGGTAGTCATCCGTACATGCCTGAATCTTATATACACCTGACTTATTAATAGTAATTGATATTGTCTTATAGTCAACTGTTGATACAACAACATCGGTACCAAGACCATTAGTATTAATAAGTTCAGTTCCGTCATATCTGTAAACAACAACGCGTAAAGCATTGGATTCAGCAACATTGCTGCTTGTAAGGGTAAATGTCGTTCCGGCACTGTATATATTATTATCATTAGTTGCAGCGCCGCTAGTCGATTCCTTAAGAGTTGACTTAAGTGGTACATACACACCCTGTGATGCAGTCTGTGTGGCAGAACCATCTTTTGGAGTAAATGTCACATTAACATTGGCAAAACCGGCAGCCTTTGCTGTTACGTCAGCCTGGAATTTCATGTTAGATGATGTATCAGGGACAACAGATATAAGAGTTGATCTGTCAGTGTCCCATGAGAACTGGTCCTTTGTAACATCACCGCCAACCGTAAGGCCTGATACTTCAGCATTGAATGTGTACTTATTGCCTTCATCACCAATATTGTAGAAACCATTCTTACTGAGTTCCAGATTCGCACATTTAATTAGATCGGAAGAGCACATTTAATTGCTACCGATACGGCAAGGACATGTGCAACGCCGATGCCTATCCCCACTACAGCAAGCATCGCGACAAAAATTGCTGCTTTTTTGTACTTATTAAGCATGTGCTTTAACTTTCTTACGTTAATCTTGTTCATTATATACCCTCATTTCCGCACTAAAACGCGCAAATATACATAATTTCATTAATATCTTAATATTATACTAACATGCGGAAAATTTCAATATTTTTTCACAAATCTTTCCTTAATCTTTCCTTAAATCATACAAAACGCAAAACAAGCCGGAACAATCATGCAGCATGTGCTCCGGCCTGTTTTGAAATTATATGTTTTACCAAACAGAATCTGTTAATAACAATACACTAAGATTAGTCTCTTACCTTAATGTGTGCTTCACGAAGCTGTTTCTCAGACACTTCGTTAGGTGCGCCTGTCATAAGATCCTGTGCAGTACTGTTCATTGGGAATGCAATAACCTCTCTGATATTCTCTTCATTGCGAAGAAGCATAATCATACGGTCAACACCCGGAGCCATACCTGCATGCGGCGGTGCTCCGAACTGGAATGCATTGTAGAGCGCCCCGAACTTAGCCTTAAGAGTCTCCTCATCATATCCTGCAATCTCAAATGCCTTAACCATGATGTCAATATCGTGATTTCTTACAGCGCCTGATGAGAGCTCAATTCCGTTACATACGATATCATACTGGTATGCAAGAATATCAAGAGGATTCTTTGTGTTAAGTGCTTCAAGACCGCCCTGTGGCATTGAGAACGGATTATGTGTGAATCCAATCTGCTTAGTCTCCTCGTCGAGCTCATACATTGGGAAGTCATTAACATAGCAGAAACGGTATGCATTCTTCTCAATAAGGTCAAGTCTTGCACCGAGTTCATTACGGATCTGGCCAGCATACTTTGAAGCAGCTTCTTCCGTATCAGCAATGAAAAAGATAACATCTCCGCTTACAAGACCGGCCTGCTGTGCAAGTTCAGCCTTCATATCGTCAGGGATAAACTTATCGATAGGTCCCTTGTATGACATATCCTCATTAACCTCGAGGTATCCAAGTCCTTTCATACCGATTGACTGGGCGAACTTAAGAAGTTTCTCATGGAATCCCTTAGAAAGGTTAGCATGAACCTTAAGTGCTCTTACAGTCTTGCCATGGAAAGGCTTGAATGTACATCTCTGGAAGAATTCAGTAACATCGATTATCCTAAGCGGGTTACGAAGGTCAGGCTTATCAGAACCGAACTCAAGCATAGCCTGCTTATAGCTTATGATTGGGAATGGAGCCTTGGTAACTTCATATCCTTCAGGTGCAAACTTTTCAAATGTTGATGTGAGAACCTCTTCACCTACTGCAAATACATCTTCCTGTGTGGCAAAACTCATCTCAAAGTCAAGCTGATAAAACTCACCCGGTGAACGGTCAGCTCTTGCATCCTCATCTCTGAAACATGGTGCAATCTGGAAATATTTATCAAAGCCTGATGCCATAAGGAGCTGCTTGAACTGCTGCGGAGCCTGTGGAAGCGCATAGAACTTGCCCTTATGGACACGTGAAGGCACAATGTAGTCTCTTGCACCCTCAGGTGATGATGCGCAAAGAATTGGAGTCTGTATCTCTACAAATCCCATATCATTCATCTTCTGTCTGAGGTATGTGATTACATTGGAACGGAAAAGAATATTATCCTTAACCTTCTGATTCCTAAGATCAAGATAACGATACTTAAGCCTTACATCCTCTCTGATTTCCTTGGATGTAGGAACCTCAAACGGAAGGTCTCTGTATACCTTGCCAAGAATATTAACTTCATGAGCTTCAAGCTCTACTGTACCTGTTGCAATCTTAGGGTTATAGGTCTCCTCATCTCGCTGCATTATTACACCTGCAACGCTGATACACTGCTCTTTTCTGATTCCTTTAAGAAGCTGTGTATCTCTGAATACAACCTGGACAACACCATACATATCACGCAAATCAACAAATGAAACTCCGCCGTGGTCACGTATATTCTCGACCCAGCCAGCAAGCTTCATCTCCTTGCCGATATCATTCTCACTTACCTGATTCATGGTCTTACTGCGATATAAGTCTGACATCTCTTCCTCCTTATTATAGTGCATCTGCATACATGCACGTTATTAAAATAAATAATAATAAAAAAACTGCCCAGCCTGAGCAAAACTCAGGACGAACAGTTAAATATCCGCGGTGCCACCTGACTTACTGCCAGATTATTCTGGCAGCCACCTTCATGACCTGTCCTGTAACGTAAAACACACGGCGCACCTAATTGCAGGATTATAATTCCTTATAATCTGATAAAGCTTTCAGATTGCAGCTGCTGAAGTGTTATTCATCCCAGTTCACTCTGCCGGACTCCCACCGCCACCGGCTCGCTGTAAGCGATAACTGAAACTACTTCTCTTCGTCATAGCTTTGTGCAACATTCTATAACAGCGTAGCAGATTTGTCAATATTAAAAATGGTTCCGGGTACAGAATAAACCATGTCCGGAACCATCCCAAAAATCATTATTATCCTGAAAATAATTACTTCTGTACAAGGTGAATAGCAAATCCGCCAAACTCGCCCTTGAAGTAGATTGCCTTAAGTCTTCCTTCCTTAATAACGGCTGAATCCTTATCAATCTCAAAGCCTCTCTTCTCAAGGTGATATACGGCTCTCTCAATATAGTTGGTAGCAATTGCAATATGTCCGTGTGTTCCGCGTCCCTGCTTCTTCATGAGTTCAAAGCCTGTACCAGAGAATACTGAGCTGTTACCAACCTTCTTCTCGAAGCTGAACATCTTGTTAAATGTATCAGCAAGCTCTTCTGCTTCTTCTCCGCTTGTAAGGTTGACACCTACATGTCTTACTTCAAATCCGAGCATTGTATCTACAGCCTGTGTTGTAAGATTCTTAATTCCTTCAAAATCACCTGCAGCAACCATGTCCTTTTTAACCATCCATGAACCGCCACAGCATACAATCTTATTAAAGTCAAGATATGACTTAAGATTATCTGCATTAATTCCGCCTGTAGGCATGAACTTCATATTAGTATATGGAGCAGACATTGCCTTAATCATCTTAAGACCACCTGCTGCTTCTGCAGGGAAGAACTTAACGACATCGAGACCAAGCTCAATAGCAGTCTCAACATCTGAAGGATTGCTTGTGCCGGGAACAATAGGATATCCCTTATCGATACAGTGCTTAACAACCTTTGGATTAAGGCCCGGGCTTACGATAAACTTAGCACCTGCATTCATTGCTCTGTCAGCCTGCTCAGGAGTGAGGACAGTACCTGCACCTACGATAAGTTCAGGGAACTTATCTGCCATTATTCTGATTGACTCTTCTGCAGCAGCTGTTCTGAATGTAACCTCTGCACATGGAAGTCCGCCTTCAATAAGTGCCTTTGCAAGTGGCTCAGCATCCTTTGCGTCATCAAGTGCAATTACAGGAACGATACCAATTTTACCAAGTTCTTCAATTACTTTGTTC
>ERZ1106954.2734-NODE-2734-length-11837-cov-3.099898_pt1 | contig 11837 bp, 9 predicted proteins | sample MGYA00403678_ERZ1106954 | MGnify/ENA primary metagenome ERZ1106954 (study PRJEB35170, sample SAMEA104062445) | human gut metagenome | biome: human gut; feature: human-associated habitat; material: faeces | place: Denmark | collected 2012-08-20 ... | reverse complement strand
CATCGGCCGCGGCCAGCGTGAGCTGATCATCGGCGACCGCCAGACCGGCAAGACCGCCATCGCTGTCGACACCATTCTCAACCAGAAAGGCAAGAACGTGGTGTGCATCTATGTCGCCATCGGCCAGAAGGCAAGCTCCGTCGCACAGCTGACTGAGATGCTCCGTGCCGCCGGCGCTCTGGAATACACCACCGTCGTCTGCGCCAGCGCGAGCGACTTTGCCTCCATGCAGTACATCGCCCCCTATGCGGGCTGCGCTCTCGGCGAATACTTTATGGAAAAGGGCCGCGACGTCCTCATCGTCTATGACGATCTGAGCAAGCACGCCATCGCCTACCGTGCCCTGAGCCTTCTGCTCGAGCGCTCCCCCGGCCGTGAAGCCTATCCCGGCGACGTTTTCTATCTGCACTCCCGTCTTCTCGAGCGCTCCGCTCACCTCAGCGACGAGCGCGGCGGCGGCAGCATGACCGCCCTGCCCATAGTCGAGACCCTTGACGGCGACGTCTCCGCATATATCCCCACGAATATCATCTCCATCACCGACGGCCAGATATATCTGGAAAGCAACCTCTTCTTCGCCGGTCAGCGTCCGGCAGTCAATGTCGGTCTTTCCGTGTCCCGTGTCGGCGGCGCGGCGCAGACCAAGGCCATGAAGAAGGCTGTCGGCACCCTGCGTCTCGATCTTGCGCAGTACCGCGAGATGGAGGTCTTCACCCAGTTTTCCAGCGACCTTGACGACGATACAAAGCAGCAGCTGGTCTACGGCCAGAGCCTGATGCGCATCCTGCGTCAGGGGCGCGGCCATCCGTACAGCGAGGCAGAACAGGTTGTCCTGCTCGTCACCGCGCTCGGCCATATCCAGCAGCATCTCCCCGTCGATAGGATCGGTGCGTTCAACGCAAAGCTGCTGAGCGACTTTGCCGCTTCCCGCGCAGCCCTCATGCAGGATATCGGCAGCACCGGCGTCCTTACCGACGAGAACCGCAAGGCGATACTCGAGCAGGCAAAGCGCAGCCTCGCGGACTTTCTGAGCGCCGAAGCCGGCAGCGGGCGGTGATCGTATGGCCAGCACAAGCGAGATCCGCAGACGCATAAGCAGCGTTCAGGAGACGCAGAAGATTACCCACGCCATGTACCTCATCTCCTCGGCAAAGATGCGCAAGGCCAGAGCCGAGCTTGACGAGGTTCGTCCGTACTTTGACGTGCTCAACCATGAGATAACGCGCGTCTTCACCGTCGATGAGACTGTCGACAGCCGGTACTTCACGGCTTACGGCAACGACTCCGAATACGGCGAGGGCACCTTGGGCTGCCTTGTCATCACGGCGGATAAGGGACTTGCCGGTGCGTATAACCACAATGTCCTCAAGGAAGCGCAGCGGATATACGAGGAGCACCCCGATACGGAGTTCTTCGTTATCGGCGAGTACGGCCGCCGCTGGTTCACGCAGAAGAAGCTGCCCATGGCAGACTCCTTCCGCTACACCGCGCAGAACCCGAGCACCTACCGCGCGCAGCAGATCGCCCGCGACCTGCTCGACCGCTTCGCCTCGGGCGAGATCGACCGGCTCTGTGTCATCTATACCGACTCCAAGGGTATGTCCGAGGTCGTGCGCCAGACGCAGCTTCTGCCCCTGCGCCGCCAGAGCTTCTCCGTGAAGTCCGGCGAGGAGCAGCCCGAGCCGACCTTCGAGTTCGTCCCGAGCATGGAGGCCGTGCTCGATAAGCTCGTGCGCAACTATATCTCAGGCTACATTTACAGTGCGCTCGTCGACAGCTTCTGCAGCGAGCAGAGCGCGCGCATGGCGGCAATGAGCGCCGCCAACGATAATGCGGAGGAGCTGCTGGGCGATCTTTCCAAGCAGTTCAACCGTGCGCGTCAGGCCGCCATCACGCAGGAGATCACCGAGATTTCCGCCGGCGCACGCGCGCAGAAAAATAAGAAAAGCAGGGAGGCCGATCAGTCATGAAGCACGGCATTGTTACAGAGATCTCCGGGCCGGTGGTCGATGTTCGGTTCGCCGAGGGCGAGCTGCCCTCCATTAACGAAGCCCTGACCCTCACCGCGGAGGGCCGCACCTATACCATGGAGGTCGAGCAGCACCTTACCGGCGACACCGTCCGCTGCATTATGATGTCCGGCAGCGACGGTCTGTCCCGCGGCCTTGAGGTCGAGGCTCTCGGCCACGGCATTCAGGTGCCCGTGGGCGAGGTCACGCTCGGCAGAATGTTCGACGTTCTTGGCCGTCCCATCGACGGCAAGGGCGAAGTCTCTCAGGACGCGGAGCGCTGGAATATCCACCGCCGTCCCCCGTCCTTTGACCAGCAGCAGCCCGCAGCCGAGATACTCGAGACCGGCATCAAGGTCATCGACCTTCTTGAGCCCTACGCAAAGGGCGGCAAGATCGGTCTGTTCGGCGGCGCGGGCGTCGGCAAAACAGTCCTTATCCAGGAGCTTATACACAACGTCGCCATGGAGCACGGCGGCTATTCCATCTTCACCGGCGTCGGCGAGCGCAGCCGTGAAGGCAACGACCTCTGGCGCGAAATGCAGGAGAGCGGCGTATCGGATAAGACGGCTCTGGTCTTCGGCCAGATGAACGAATCCCCCGGCGTGCGTATGCGCGTCGCGCTCTCAGGTCTTACGATGGCCGAGTACTTCCGCGATACCGAGCATAAGGACGTTCTCCTCTTCATCGATAACATCTTCCGTTTCGTTCAGGCCGGCAGCGAAGTCTCCACTCTGCTTGGCCGTATGCCCTCTGCCGTCGGCTATCAGCCGACTCTGGCAAACGAAATGGGCTCACTCCAGGAGCGCATCACCTCCACGAAGTCCGGTTCCGTCACCTCCGTGCAGGCGGTCTACGTCCCGGCGGACGACCTTACCGACCCTGCCCCGGCGACGACCTTCTCCCACCTTGACGCTACCACCGTTCTCAGCCGTAAGATATCCGAGCAGGGCATCTACCCCGCGGTCGATCCTCTCGCCTCCACCTCGCGTATCCTTGAGGCGGACATCGTCGGCGAGGAGCACTACAGCATCGCCCGCCGCGTGCAGGAGACGCTGCAGAAGTATCAGGAGCTGCAGGACATCATCGCCATCCTCGGTATGGAGGAGCTGAGCGACGAGGATAAAAAGACCGTCGCGCGCGCAAGACGCATCCAGCGCTTCCTGTCCCAGCCGATGTTCGTCGCCGAGAAGTTCACCGGCACGCCCGGCGCATATGTCCCGCTGAGCGAGACGCTGCGCGGCTTCAAGGAGATCCTCTCCGGCAGCATGGACGAATACCCCGAGGCCGCGTTCTTCAACGCCGGTACTATCGACGACGTGAAGAAGCGCGCCGAACAGCTGCGGAGTGAGCGCGCATGAACACCTTTAAGCTGAGAGTCATTTCCGCCGAGGGCAAGTTCTTCGAGGGCGAGTGCGAAAGCCTTGTTTTCCCGACGCTTGACGGCAAGACCGGCATCCTCGCGGATCACTGCAACATGCTCGGTGCGGTCACGCAGGGCATCGCGGAGTTCACAACGCCTGACGGTACGCGGCACTGCGCCGCGGTCGACGAGGGCTTTGTAAAGGTCGAGGACAACGATGTGCTTCTGCTCGTCGGCATCGCCGAGGATCCGGAGAAGTCCGAATCCAACCGCGCCCGCCGCGAGGCGCAGCGCCTCAAGGAAGAAGAGCTTCTGCGCCGCAGCATACGCGAGTACAAGGAGGCTCAGGCCACCGTCGCGAAGACCGTCAACACCCTCCGCGGCGTCGACAAGGTCGAACGGATACAGTAACATATCAACACCAAAACGCTGGAACCACGAATGTGATTCCAGCGTTTTTCATGCTTGCCTGTGCATCGCCGGCATGTTATAATCACTGCGTAATTGAATCTCCTTTGCGGCGCCGGTTGTAATGACTGGCCTAACAAGGAATCCGGTGCGAATCCGGAGCAGTCCCGCTGCTGTATTTGGGGACAAAGGCGCATCAACGTCACTGGGAGCGATCCCGGGAAGGCGCGCCCGAGTATGATCCATAAGTCAGAAGACTTACCGTGAAGGAAGCAATTCAACCGTCCCGAGGAGGAGCAGGCTGATTTTTTTGACACAGGGAAACCTGTGTCCTGTTGTTATGCTGCGGTCTCTTCGGTAAAGGGATCGCTTTTTTGCGCTCCCGCGACGGCATAAAATCTGAAAGAGAGGACTTTGCAAGTGAACGGGATGTGCGCGGACGCTTCCGAACTGTTCAGAAGCATCACCTACGAATAAGCTTGTGCCGGTCGTTGACAGCCATACAAGTTTATTGGAGGAATTTATGAAAAGATTTTTGTCATTTATACTTTCGCTTATAATGCTGCTGAGCCTTGTGCCCGCCGCAGCCTTTGCCGATACCGGCGATGTCCCTGCGCAGGAGCAGACGGAAGCAGCAGCCGAACCGGAGGTCACCGAGGTGCCCGAAGTCACTGCGGAACCGGAAAACACGGCTGCACCTGAGGCCACAGTTTCGCCCGAACCCACCGAGAGCCCCGCGCCCTCGGAGGAACCGGCAGTGTTGTCCGCCGAGGATGACGGCATAGCGGTATACGCCGCCGTGCCCGTACATATCACTCTCGACTATAACTATGACGACCTGACCGAAGAGCGCGTCTGTGCCGTGGGCAGCAATTACAACTATGTGTATACCGATGCCGGCTCTAAGTATAGTGAGCTTAAAGATCCCGCCCGCACCGGCTATATATTCCTCGGCTGGTATGATGCAGCCGAGGGCGGCAGCAAGATAAGCTATTCCTACAAGTTCACGGAAGCGGATGACGGCAGCTTCACCATGTATGCCCATTGGGAAAAGGGTATCACCGTCCACTTCGTAGGGAACGGATATAAGACCAGCATCAACGACAAGACTGTCACTCCTGACAAGGTCTACAGTTCCCTGCCTTATCTCAGCAGTTACTATTATCCGTCGAACAAAGCTTTCGACAGCTGGTATACCGATGAAGCGCTCACAGATAAAGTAACCGCTTCCACGGATTTCAGCGGCCTTGACGAGATCACGCTCTACGCCGGGTGGAGAAATTACCAGTACATCGTAAAGTTCAGCATCAAGTACTCGGATAAGAGCAGCGTGACCGGCTCCATGGCAGATGTCCCTGTCGACTTCGGCGTGGATTATATCATCCCGGAGTGCGGCTACTCGCGTGAGGATTATGACTTCGTCGGTTGGAGCGAAAACAGCTACGGCAGCACCGTCAAGTATAAGACCGGCAGTATACTCAACCGCGAATTCGTTGATGACTATTGGGAGGGCAGCGAAGACGGTGAGAGCTTCTGCCTCTATGCCGTCTGGAAAGAGGACGACTTCAGCGTCGCTTTCAAGGCCATCAAATCCGCCCTGCCCGCCGACGGCTGCATCAGAGCGACCGGTTCTCTGGCTCTCCCCGAGTCCGGCGACGGTTGGACAGCCTCGTATTCAAGCGACAGCGCGCTCTTCTCCGGCGGAAGCATCGTCGCCCTGCCGGACACCGGGACGCAGGAGCTGACCATCACCGCAGCAGTCACCAAAGACGGCGCTGTCAAGACCCGTAACTACAAGCTCACCGTCTACTCCGCCGAGGCAGCGGATACCGAAGCCGCGCTGAACAAAGCGGCAGCTGCGCTTCCGTCCAATCTCCGTCCCAAATACGGCACGGACACCAACATCCTCGATATGCTCAAAGCGCTGATTGGTGAAAGCGATGTTGAGCTTGCGATGAAAGAAGCCGTACAGAGCGGTGACAAAAAATCTGCCATCGCTGCCGACGGCACGATAGATTATTATTTCAGCGACAGCATGTCCGGCGGCCCCGGATACGCGAATTTCACTGTCGTGCTCAGCCTGAACGGGCAGAGCACGGAAAAAGACCTGCGCGCCACGATCCCCTGGAACACTGACAAGGTCAGGGCAGCTCTCGAGCTCGCCGCCGGCCGGGTCACCGTGCCCGCAGAGGTGACGGACAGCCTTGAACTGACGAAGTACCCCTTCAAAGAGGGCAAGACTCCCGACGACGGCTACAGCTATTCAACGCTCGACACGTGGTGCACCGTGACGTGGACCTCCGCGGACAGCTCCGTCATAAAAATCGGCTCCGCGCCTTACTATCCGTACTACTCCCCGTATAACACCACTGTCATCCCCGGCAAGCTCGATCAGGATGTCACACTCACCGCAGCGCTCGTCTGCAGCAGCGTCGACGGCGTTGCCGTGACGAAGGAATTCACCGTCTGCGTCAAGGGCGACCCCGACGCGCAGGATATAACCGAGCTGCTTCAGGCGAAGCTTGACGCAGGTCTCAAGGATCCCGGTCTGACCGACGACGTGACCGGCAATAAGATCGACCCCGAAAACGTCACCTCCAGCGGGATACAGTTCCCCACAACGCGCGATTTCAAGATCGACGGCAAGTATTACCCCGTCACCATCAAGAGCAGCAACCCCGACGTCATCAAGACCTCTGATGTGAACAACGCCGCGCGCGTCGAGGTCCTGCGCCCGATGCCGGGCGAGGAGCCCGTCAAGGTCACCGTGACCGTCACGATAACCGAAAAGGCCACCGGCAAGTTTGCCTCCCGCGATATCGAGCTGACAGTACAGCCCCTCGTCAACGAGGAGATCGATCGCGAGCTTGAGCTGATGGAGCTTGTCAAGGCACACTACTTTGACGGCATCAGAAACGCCAACACCAGCCCCGACGATATTCAGACCGATCTGCACACTTTCCAGGAGGCCTACCTCAATGATGACGGCGAGCTCGTCTGGGTCTATAACTACAAGGACGTGACCGGCAAGGGCATCGCCCCGAGCGAGATGGACGGCTGGCAGGCCGCGGAGCAGTGGCGGCTTTTCAAGTCCAGCAACCCCAAGGTCATCACGCATGAGAATCTTCTCGTCACGCGTGATAAGGAGCATAAGCTCGTCACTATAACGAGCTGGCTCTCCAGCGAGCGCTTCTCGGAGCTTGCGAAGAAATACCCGGACGATAAGCGCCTGAGCCAGCTCGTGAACCAGCCTGTCTCCGTGCAGCTCCAGGTGACCGGCACCGATCCTACGAGCGACAAGCCCATCGAGGATCTTTACGCGGTGTACTTCACCCTCAGCGATAACGGCAGCGAGTGGTTCTCCTGCAAACTCGATAAGCTCCCCGAGGGCACCAGCGCGCTCGACGTGCTGCATAAGGCTCTTGCAAGCCACGGCTACTCCGCCTCCGGCAGCACATATATCAGCGCCATCTCCGGCCCGAACGGGACTCTCAAGGAAAAGGACCGCGGCCCCAATTCCGGTTGGATGTACTCCGTCAACGGCAGCATCGCGAGCGTCACGATGAATCAGTACTTCGTCTCCGACGGCGACAGCATCGAGATGTTCTATACCGATGACTACACCAAGCTCGGCCACAGTGGAGAATATACCCCGGACGATGTCATTGACCTCATCGACGCCATCGGCACCGTCACAAAGCGCAGCGGGGACGATATTGCCGCCGCGCGCAAGGCCTATGACAGCCTGACGGATGAAGAGAAGAAGCAGGTGACGAACTACGGTACCCTGCTCGCGGCTGAGAAGGCTTATGCCGGTATCCTCAAGAAAGCCGCAAAGGAGCTCGGCGATATCTATAAGACGACCGGCGACTATATCGAGAAGCTCCCCGGCGATGAGCTGAACGCTTTCGGCAGCGAGTGGTACATTCTCGGCCTCGCGCGCAGCGGCCGCAAGGTCTTCGATGACTACTATAAGGCTATCGAAAAATACGTCTCCGAGAACATCGATGAGAATGGCCGCCTCGATGAAAAGCGCGCCACCGATAACGCAAAGCTCGTCCTCGTGCTCAGTGCGCTGGACAAGGACGTGACCGACGTCGGCGGGCATGACCTGCTGAAAGCACTGAGCGACATGGACTATGTCACGCAGCAGGGGCTGAGCGGTGCGATCTATGCCCTGCTCGCCTTTGACTGCCGCGGTTATGATGTACCCTCTGCTGATAAGAACGTCGAGCAGACGAGCCGTGAGGGGCTTGTGAAGTACATTCTCGACAAGCAGCTCAAGGACGGCGGCTGGGCATACTCCGGCGACAAGGCCGAACCGGACATGACTGCAATGGCGCTTCAGGCTCTCGCCGCGTATTATAAGACCGACGCAAAGGTCAAGGAAGCAGCCGATAAAGCCGTGACCTGCCTGTCGAAGCTCCAGAATACCACCGGCGGTTATGACAGCTACGGCAGCGTCAACAGCGAGTCTGCCGCTCAGGTCATCACCGCGCTGACCGCCCTCGGCATCGATCCGGATAATGACGCCCGCTTTGTCAAAAACGGCGTGAGCGTGCTGGATTCTCTGTGCGGCTTCTATGTCGATGGCGGCGGCTTCCGCCACGTCTCTGACGGCAAGCTCGACCCGACCGCGACGGCTCAGGGCTATTATGCTCTCGCAGCGTATTACCGCTTTGCCGGCAGCCAGACCGCGCTGTATGACATGACCGATCTCGACACCGTCGAAAAAGCGGCATAAACCTAAAAAAGTCTCAGGAAAGCTTAGCTTTCCTGAGACTTTTTTAATATTCAATCTCAATACTGCATCAGCGGGGCCGAGCCGTCGTCCTCGCCTTTGGTGATCCTGCGTATCTCCGCCTCGTAGCTGTAGGTGTCGCTGACGTGGACGGTGAATTTATCGCCGACCTTTTTCCCGAGCACCTCCTTGCCGAACGGGGATTCCTTGCTGATAAGCCCGTGCAGCGGGTCGCAGCGCACGGTCGTGACGACCTGGATCACCTGCGTGTCGTCATCCTCCGGGATGTATATCTCCACCTTGTCGAACAGACCGACCTCTGCGGACTTTATCATCCCCTCAAGGTACCTGATACGGCTGCGGTTTTTGTTCTGCGCCTGCTTTGCGGCCTTGTACTCGAAGTTTTCGCTCAGATCGCCGAAGGCGCGAGTACGCTTGACCTCCTCTATAAGCCCCGGCATAAGCTCAAGCCGACGGTAGTCAAGCTCTTCCTTCATTTTTCTGATATCTTCTCTTGTAAGCTCGTCGTTCATTTTCCGCCTCACAGATCAATATTAATGGTGTTAAGGCCGTTTTTCTCGAACTCCGCCATGTATTCGTCCATGCGCGCCGTCAGCTCCGAGAAATCCTCCGGGTCGGTGTCGACCAGGTCAAGGTCGCGCCGCGCCAGCTCTTCGGCAAGGATGTTGAAAAACACGCCGTCCTCATAGTCGGCGATGGCCTCGTGTATGCCGCCGTCCTCATACGCCTGCGACGGGAAGATGTGCCCGTGCCAGCGCTGGATAAGAGCGCGCATACCGTGATCCGGGCAGAGCGAGAAGAGCTTTTCCTGAAGCTGGTCGTAGTCCTCAAAGCGGTCGTCCCCTCTGGTGGAGTTGAGTATCCAGTTGCCGATATACACCATGTCAAGCAGACGCCTGAATTCCTTTTCGCTTAGCTCTATGTTCAAAGTATCGCCTCCCGGCAGATAGTATTGGGGAGAAGCCGAAGAACGCTTCACCAGCAGTTCCTTACAGATTCTCACCCATGCTTATTATAGCAGAGGACATGGCTTAATTCCACAGGTAAACAATACAAATTTTTCTTGTAATACAGGCCCCTTTGGGTTATATTAAGATGGTTAAGATCATTGATTGGAGCATTTGATGGATAACAGACCTGTCGGCATTTTCGACTCCGGCTTCGGCGGGCTTACTTCGCTCAAAGCACTGAGGGAAATGATGCCCGATGAAAACATAATATACTTCGGCGATAACGGCCGCGCACCCTACGGCGGACGCGGTGCGGAGCAGCTGAGGGCCATGGCGCGGCAGGATATCGCGTTTGTCTCCGGCCTCGGCGTCAAGGCCATGATCGTCGCCTGCGGGACGCTTTCAAGCGCCGCGGCGGACGTGCTTGAGGAATGCTCCCTGCCGCTCTCAGGCGTACTGAACGCGAGCGTCAACGTCCTGCGGCAGCTCGGCGGCTCCTCCCCTCTCGGTATAATCGCGACCGAAGCGAGTATAAAAAGCGGTGCTTTCAAAGCCGCGCTGCACGTTGCCTTTCCTGAGCGCGAGATCATCGACCTCGCCTGTCCGGAGTTTGTTCCGCTCATTGAAAGCGGTCATATCTCAGCGGACGATCCGCTTCTCACCGCCGCGGTGGAGCGTGCGCTCGCTCCGCTCAAGGCGCGCCAGCCCGGCACGCTGCTCCTCGGCTGCACGCATTACGGGATAGTCGGCGATGCAATAAGCGCATATCTCGGCAGAGATGTCAGACTTGTCAGCGCCTCGGAGTGCGCGGCGAGCGAGATGCGCGACCGGCTCGTTTCCTCCGGCATGACCGGCGGAGAGGGGCGGACGCAGTACCTGACCAGCGGCAGCGCGGAGGATTTCTCCAATGTCGCCTCGGTCATTTTAGGCATGGACGATATCCGTGCCGAGCACATCCCCCAAATGGAGGTCGAATACATATGATGAAAGACGTTGTGATATCCCTGCACAGCACCCAGAATACCGGCACAGACGAGGAGGATACCATTGATTTCTCCACCGACGGGATGTATACCTACGACGGTGAAAACGCCTGCATCACCTATCTTGAAAGCGAAGTGACCGGGCTTACCGGCACGCGCACAAGCGTCATCGTCACCCCTGACAAAGTTGCTGTCGAGCGCGACGGCTTCATCACAAGCCGGATGGTTTTCATGGAGGGTGAAAAGACCTCGTTCCTGTACGACACCCCCGCCGGCTCGGCGACGATGTCGGTGCGTGCAAGGAGCATAAAAAAAGACTTCAATGAAGACGGCGGCACGCTGGAGCTTGACTATGTGCTCGACCTGGAGCATGCAGTCGTCAGCAGAAACAAGCTCCGCCTGGATATAAGGCAAATAGGGCAATGATTAAAAAAGGCACCGGGAAGTGATTTCCCGGTGCCTTTTTTCTTCAGCGCTCCAGACCTGCAAGCGCATCCATTTTCTTCATAAACAGGTGGTTGAACAGCGCGATCACGCGCCCCACGCCGAGCACCGCAAGCACCGTGCCTAAGCCGATGCCGATCACCTTGTGGCCGGCGGCCAGGCATATGACAGCGGTCAAGCAGACGTCGAACAGGTCAAAGCAGTTCTTCGTGATGCCGACCGGCTTGCGGACAAAGTCGGCAATGGCCTGAACGATTCCGTCGCCGGGGTTCGGGATGACGCGCATATTGAGGGACATCGCCGCACCTATCCCGGTCAGGATGATACCGGCAATGAGCACCAGAAGCTGCGGCAGAAAGCCATCAGGCTCCGGCAGCAGCACCGAAAACAGGTTCATAAACCTTGTAAACGCAAGGCACAGCGGCAGCTGCAAAACGTCCTTTCCCAGCGTAAGCAGCAAGGCTCCCTCCGGTCTGCGGATAAGGTGCAGCATGATTTCAACCGCGACAAAGACGGCGTAGAGTCCAAAGGTCGCGTTGCCGAAGTTGAGGCCGTATATAACGGAAACGCTGTATGAAATGGAAATGATCGGCGACACACCAAGTCCGGATTTAGTGTTGAGAACTATGCCGAGCGCAAGAATGAGCAGCCCGGCTATATAAAATATCGCCCGGTACATTGTACTTTTCTTCATGTTTTATATCTGATTCCTACTTCTATTTGAAATTTCCGTCACTCATTCTGCATGTCGCACAGAACAGCTTCGGCACAGCGCAGCCCGTCCACCGCGGCGGAGGTGATCCCGCCTGCATAGCCTGCTCCTTCCCCGCAGGGATAGAGCCCGCGCAGACTGCTTTGCAGAGTCTCATCGCGGAGGATACGCACAGGTGACGAGGAGCGCGTCTCGGGGCCGGTGAG
>ERZ1106954.2732-NODE-2732-length-11854-cov-4.735571_pt1 | contig 11854 bp, 10 predicted proteins | sample MGYA00403678_ERZ1106954 | MGnify/ENA primary metagenome ERZ1106954 (study PRJEB35170, sample SAMEA104062445) | human gut metagenome | biome: human gut; feature: human-associated habitat; material: faeces | place: Denmark | collected 2012-08-20 ... | reverse complement strand
TAGTAACATATAAGGTTTCTTCATCAATTTTTTTAACAAAGTTAACATTAGTTCCTTCTTTAAAAGAGGGATGAAGAGAAAAATATGAACCAATTTTCTTTATTTTTTCTTCATCTAATTCTGATGTATAAATAACTATATGAGGAACTCCAAAATTTATACTATATACTAAAAATTCTTGAGTATCATAATTTAGTTTAAGTTTTTTAAAAGGAACAATAGCTCCCATCATTATTTGACAAATAAAAGGATTAAGGCTTTTAATTTCTACGGTCTTCTTACCATCATGTGTAAGAATTTCGCCATTGTTTCCTTTTAATAAATTATGTAAATAACAATAATGTGTAAAACATCTAATTCCATTGCCACACATATTAGCAAAACTGCCATCAGCGTTATAAATAAGCATTTCTAAAGGATTTGTTTTAACAATTATTAATCCATCCGCTTCTAATCCAACTTTAGGTAAACACATTTTTTTAATTTCTTCAGGGTTGTAAATTAGGCTTAAATCTTCTGTTATAAGAAAATCATTGCCACATCCGTGATATTTTTCTAGTTTCATCTACTTAATTTTCCTTTTAAACATTACCATCATTATACTATTTTTTTAAATATTCTTCCAATCATTATACCTAAAAAATGTATCAGAAGCGATAATCACAACATTTTTTGTACTTATATTATACTTTTCCTTTATTTTTCTATATGCAACGATTGCTGACAAACTTTCTTTTCCTAACAAAAGACCTTTTTTAGCTTGTACTCTTAATTCTTCATTCATCTCATCCTCTTCGACATTAATAACTTCATCAAGATTATAATCGTTATAAATTGAAGAAGAAAGCTTACTAGCTATTGTTGTAACACCCACAATTTTTACATATTCATTAATATATTTTATATATTCAACATTGCTTTTTTTGCTCTGTTCACCCATACAATTATATATTTGATTTCTTAAGTCTTTTTTCTGCTCTTGAATACTTAAATTTTTATCTGCAAAAAATGGGCCATCTATGTATGTTACAATTTTTATTTTTTCTTTTTTTCCTTTTTGATATGTATTTGTTATACAAAATGCTGGTACATTATATTTTATAGGATATTTAAACGAAACATCTTTAAATGGTCTTATTTTTGTGTAATATGGCCATATATGTGCTTCCGGATAAATTGTAATTGAATGTTGTTTGTCTATGTTGTTTTCTATTGTTTCTAAGAAATGTTCCATTCCTTTTTTATCACAAGGAATTGGAATAGCTCCAAGCATTTGCGATAATGTTTTTAATCCTTTCATTGAAACATTTTCTGGATTTACTATAAAGTAGTTCCTCTTTGGATAATTTGCAAGGCTCGGTATAAAAGTGTCTGCAAATGGTTGCGTATGATTTCCATATATAAAATATCCTGTTTTTTTGTATTTTTTCAGCTTTTCCCTGCCTTTAAGGTCGGTAAGTTCAATAAGGCACACGATCCTTACCACTTCTCCGCCAAGCTGCTCAACAAGCCTTGCTGCCGCTTCAAGAGTTCCTCCTGTGGCGATAAGGTCGTCTATTATCACTACCTTGTCGCCTTTTTTCAGGGAATCGGTGTGTATCTCGATCTCTGCCTTGCCGTACTCAAGGTCATATTCCGCAGAGACTGTGGCTCTGGGGAGCTTGCCTTTTTTGCGGACGGGGACAAAGCTCTTCTTCCGATCTTAAGCTATGGGCGCACCGAACAGAAAGCCTCTGGCTTCAAGTCCCAGCACAGCATCAAACTCAACGTCATCAAGCTGACCGAGCATTTTATCAACTGCCGTCGAAAAGCCCTTGCCGCTCTGCAGCAGCGATGTAACATCACGGAAAATTATGCCCTTTTGAGGAAAATCGGGAATATTTGTTATATAATCTTTAAGCTCTTTCAAGTAAGACCCTCCCATACATCAGTATAGTGCCGTGTTTTATCAAAGAAATACATATTTCAGCACGAACATCACCGCAAGCACGTACATAAGCGGATTTATCTGCTTTGCCTTGCCGCATACGAGGTTTATTACAACGTAGGAAATGATACCGATGGCGATACCCTCAGAAATGCTGTAGAAAAGGGGCATTGCAAGTATGCAAAGATATGCGGGGATAGCAGAGGTGTAGTTTGTCTCATCTACTTTAAGTTCGGCGATGGTGGAGAACATAAGGAAGCCCACGATTATCAGCGCAGGAGCTGTGGCAAATGAGGGAATGGCGATAAAGATTGGCGCCAGGAACATTGACAGCAGGAACAGCACCGCTGTTGTCAGAGCTGTAAGGCCTGTTCTTCCTCCTGCCGCAACGCCTGCCGAGGATTCAACAAAGGTTGTGGTGGTAGATGTTCCCAGTACCGCACCTGCCGATGTTGCAACTGCATCTGCCATAAGTGCGGGCTTGATGGCAGGCAGTCTGCCGTCCTTATCAAGCATATTTGCCTTTGTGCTTACTCCGATGATTGTGCCCAGAGTATCGAAAAGGTCAACAAAAAGGAACGAGAAAATAACGGCAATGAAATTGAATATTCCCACTGAACCGAGGTCGGCATTGAAGCACTGACCGAAGGTCTCGCCCAGCTTGGAAAAATCGGTCATTGCAAATGTGGGGAACAGCGAGAAATAGCTTTCGCCGTCAGGAACGTATATACCTGTCAGCTGGCATATTATGCCCAGTATCCATGTGCCGAACACGCCGATGAGTATTGAACCCTTTACCTTTTTGATATAAAGGACAGCTGTTATCATCAGTCCGATGATTGCAAGCAGTGCGCAGATGCCCGAGGTCGAGAAGTTCTCACGGAAATCAACCAGCGATACAAGCGTTGCCGAATCAACTGCAAGTCCTGCATTCTGAAGTCCGATAAATGCGATAAACAGACCTATTCCCACCGATACGGCACGTTTCAGCTCCAAGGGGATACAGTTGAAGATGCTTTCACGAACCTTTGTCAGCGAGAGAACGATAAAAATTATTCCCTCTATAAATACCGCCAGCAGTGCGGTCTGCCAGGAATAGCCCATAATGCCGCATACGGTGTAAGCGAAGTACGCATTCAGTCCCATTCCTGCCGAAAGCGCAAACGGCAGATTTGCCGCAAACGCCATAATGAGCGTTCCGAAGAATGATGCCAGGCAGGTGGCAAGAAGCACCGCCGTGCTGTCCATGCCCGCTGCGGAGAGAATGTTCGGATTGACCGCAAGTATATATGCCATTGTAACGAAAGTCGTAATGCCTGCCGCAATTTCTGTCTTGACTGTGGTGTTGTTTTGCTTTAGTTTGAATAGCCTTTCAAACATTGACCTCACTCCTTGATATTTGCGGCAGATCCCCATGACATCTGCCGCATTATTCTGATTTTATCATAGCATGGTTTGCCTTAAAAGTCAAGGAATTTGCGGTATAGAACGAAAAGAGGGCTGCCGCAGTGTTAAACCGCAGCAGCCCTCTTTTGTTATATTCGCTTATGATATCTTTACTATCTTAGCAAAGTTTGCCATGATCTTCTTGGTTCCGACTGAATCAAATGCAATTTCAAGCATATGGTCGTTGCCCATGGGCTTGGAGGAGATAACGGTTCCCTCGCCGAAAACGTTGTGCTTTACTCTCTCGCCTGCGGTGTAGTCAACGGCGGCTGCCTTCTTGGCGGACTCCATTTTCTTGTTTGCCAGCTGGCTCTGGAGAGTGTATGTGTAAACGGGAGCGGTGATAATGTCATCGTCCTTTTTCTTTGTGGTCTTTACGGTTCCGTCAACTCTGTCGATGCAGTCCTTGTCTATCTCCTTGATGAACTTGGACTGGAAGTTGCGCTGGGTGGAACCGAACAGCATTCTCTGCTGAGCGTGGGTGATGTACAGCTTTTCCTTTGCACGGGTGATGCCCACGTATGCCAGTCTGCGCTCTTCTTCAAGCTCCTCGGGATTGTCCATGGTGCGGATAGGAGGGAATATGCCGTCCTCCATGCCTACGATGAACACTATGGGGAACTCCAGTCCCTTTGCGGAGTGCATAGTCATAAGGCAAACTGCGTCATCATCTGCGGAAAGCTTGTCGATATCGGTGTAGAGGGAAATTTCCTCCAGGAATCCGGAACGTGTAGCCTCCTCGCCTGCTTCGGACTTTGCCTGCATATATGTGGCAATGTTGGATTTAAGTTCCTCGATGTTTTCGAGACGGGTGAGACCCTCATCGCCCTGACCCTTGAGCATGGTAGCATAGCCTGTTTTTTCGATAACTGCGTCAAACAGCTTGTCAAGAGGGAGCTTGTCGGCAGCTTCTTTCAGGTGGGTGAATATCTCGGAAGCCTTTACAAGGGAAGCGGACTTTTTGCTCAGGGGAGCATAGCTCTCGGAGTTCTTCATTACATCAATGGGTGACAGCTTCAGGTCAATGGAGATCTGCTCTATCATTGAAAGCGTGCTGTCGCCGATGCCTCTCTTCGGCTCGTTTACTATTCTCTTGAAGCGGAGCATATCATCGGGGTTGTTGATAACGGAGAGATATGCAACGATATCCTTTATTTCCTTGCGGTCATAGAACCTCATACCGCCGATAACACGGTAGGGGATAGACTGTGCGGAAAATGCTTTTTCAAGTGAGTTTGACTGTGCGTTCATTCTGTAGAGAACTGCAAAGTCGCTGTATTTTCTGCCGTCCTTTACGCCGTTCATTATAGTAGTTGCAACGAACTTGGACTCGGCAGCCTCATCGGAAGCCTTGTAAACTGTTATCTTTTCGCCCTCGCCCAGATCTGTCCACAGGGACTTGGGCTTTCTGCTCATATTGTTTGCGATAACGGAGTTTGCGGCGTTAAGTATATTCTGGGTGGAACGGTAGTTCTGCTCCAGTCTGATAACGTGGCAGCCCTCGAACTGCTGCTCAAATGACAGGATATTTTCGATTGTAGCGCCTCTGAAACGGTAGATGGACTGGTCATCATCACCTACAACGCAGAGGTTTCCGCTCTTCTCCGAAAGCAGGGAAACAAGGCGGTACTGAGCGGTGTTGGTGTCCTGATACTCATCGACCATGATGTACTTGTACAGATTTCTGTAATGATCCAGCACATCTGGCTGAGACTCGAACAGCTGAACGGTCAGCATGATGATATCGTCAAAATCAAGGGCATTTGCTTCTTTAAGACGGGTCTGATATTCCTTGTATATCTTTGCGAGAGTGACCTTTCTGTAGTCTCCGGCGGACTCTTCTTCAAAAGCGGCGGGAGTGATGAGCTTATCCTTTGCGGAGGATATTGCCGCAGCCACTGCCTTTGGAGGGAATGCCTTATCGGAAATGTCAAGAGCTTCCATGCAGGTCTTGATAAGTCTCTGGCTGTCATCGCTGTCGTAGATTGTGAAGCCAGAAGCATAGCCCAGCTTGTCGATCTCTCTTCTGAGTATGCGCACGCAGGCAGAGTGGAATGTGGAGGCGTTTACCTGACCGCCCTGTTCCTCGCCCAGCATCTTTGCAAGTCTTTCTTTAAGCTCACCCGCAGCCTTGTTTGTAAAGGTGATTGCAAGTATGTTCCATGGCTTTACGGGGTCGGAAGCAACTATCTCGGCAAGTCTTGAAACGGTTGCCTCGTCCCTTTCGCCGTTATAATTATTCAAAAACGCAATGTCGTCATCGGAAAGAGCCGCATATGCTTCCTCGTCCTGATAAGCGTTTCCGAACAGGACCATGTTTGCGATACGGTTGACAAGAACGGTAGTCTTTCCGCTTCCTGCGCCTGCAAGGATAAGTACGGGGCCTTTGATGGCGAAAACAGCTTCCCTCTGCTTATCGTTCATTTTTTCAAAATACTTTTCCAGTGCGGCTTTCTTTGCCTTAATGAAATCATCCATTATATTCATGCTCTCCTATATAAATGATAAATGCGGTTTGATATACGCCGTTACTATCTCTTTCGGCGCTGCTTTGACTATTATACCACATTTTGTTTTTCATAGGAATAGGTAAAATTCAGATTTAACATTTTTATAATAATTATTTTTGCCACGTTTTCGGACGACAATGGATAAACGGCTATGTATGGGGAAAAATAGCTGTTGAATGTTACAGCAAAGGAATGATCGTATGAGCAAAAATGTCAGCGGAAGCGGCAGAGACAAATGGTCAACGGGCTTTGGCTTCATAATGAGCGCCGCAGGTTCGGCGGTGGGACTGGGAAATATCTGGAAGTTCCCCTATGTCTGCGGCACAGGCGGAGGAGCATTGTTCCTTGCTGTGTATATTTTCTTTGTGCTGGTGCTGGGCTATCCCATTCTGCTGACGGAGCTTTCTGTGGGCAGGCACGGCGGCAGCAATGCGGTAGATGCCTGCGAAAAGATAAAAAAGGGCTGGGGCTTTGCGGGTGGCTTCGGCGTGGCAGGCTCTGCGGCGGTGCTTGCCTATTACTGCACCGTCGGCGGCTGGGTGATGAAATACCTTTTCAGCACAGCTTCGGGGAATATCCCATTGCCCTCATATTTCTCAGAATACAGCACTATGGCGGCGGAGCCTGTTGTATGGCAGACGGTTTTTCTGCTGATAAACGGCATTATAGTAGTATTCGGCGTATCAAAGGGCATTGAAAAGGTGTCGTCGGTGCTTTTGCCGCTGCTGCTGGTGTTCCTTGTGGGGCTGATGATATATTCCCTGACCCTGAACGGGGCGGCGGAGGGCGTGAAGTTCCTACTTATGCCTGACTTTTCAAAGATAAGCAGCTTCGGCGATGTGGCTGACATTGTTGTTAAAGCTATGGGACAGGTGTTTTTCTCATTGTCGCTGGGAATGGGCACTCTTATAACCTACGGCAGCTATCTTGAAAAGGACAACGACCTGAGCCGCAGCACATGGATAATCGTCACCATTGACACAGCTATTGCCATGATAAGCGGACTTACCGTGCTTCCTGCGGTGTCTGCCATGGGGCTGGAGCCTGACGAGGGAGCGGGGCTTATCTTCTCCACCCTGACGGCGGTGTTCGGTGGGCTGAGCTATGGGCGTATTGCGGGAACGGTGTTCTTTGCACTTGTGCTTTTTGCGGCGATAACCTCTTCAATTTCTCTGCTGGAAACTATAGTTTCGTTCCTCACCGAGCGTTATGGGCTTTCACGGCTGAAAGCCACGGTTATACCTGTCATTATAATAGGTCTGCTGTGCGTGCCTGCTTCCCTTTCCTACGGTGTGCTGTCTGACGTAAGGATCTTCGGGCTGACGGTGTTTGAACTGTTTGTTTTTCTTTCCGACCAGATAATAATGCCGCTGGGAGGCTTTTTCCTCTGTATTCTTGCGGGGCGGATATGGGGGAGAAAGAATATGGAGCGGGAGATATCCTCTGACGGAAGATATCCCTTCAGGCTGGCGGGAGTGTTTGATGTTATGATAAAATATCTCTCTCCCGCAATGATAATCATTGTGTTCGTTTCGTACTTTATCAGATAAAGACAGGTAAAAATGTTGACCTTATATGCGGTTTTATCTACCGACAAATCCCAAATTATATGCTATAATGATGTCAATGAAAATCACATCAAAGGAGCTGCTTGGTATGTTAAAGACCGCATATAAAGAAAATGTTACCGTTCTCCCCGGCGTATTCCGTGAGAGAATGTCCCTTAACCGTGCTTATCTTATAGGACTGGATCCGCAGTGCCTGCTCCAGAACTTCTACCTTGAGGCAGGAATAATTATCCCCGGACTGCAGGTAGTGGATGACCCTGCAAAGGCAAATCTCCACTGGGGCTGGGAAGCTCCCACCTGCCAGCTGAGAGGTCATTTCCTTGGTCACTGGCTCTCCGCTGCTGCCTACTATGTGGCATATGACCATGACGCAGAGCTGAAAGTAAAGCTTGACAAGATAATCTCCGAGCTTGCACGCTGCCAGCAGCTCAACGGCGGCGAGTGGATAGGCTCTATCCCCGAAAAATACTTTGACAAGCTTGCAAAGAGACAGTACATCTGGTCTCCTCAGTATGTTATGCACAAGACCATAATGGGACTTATGCACGCTTACACCTATGCAGGCAATGAGCAGGCAATAGAGATAATCGACCACCTGGCTGACTGGTATCTCCGTTGGACTGAGGCTATGCAGAGCGTTAATCCCCACGCTGTTTACAGCGGCGAGGAAGCAGGTATGCTGGAGGTATGGGCTTCACTTTACGAGATAACCAAGAACGAAAAGTATATGACCCTTGCCCGGAGATACTGGAATCCCGGACTTTTCGGAAATCTTGCGGCAGGCAAGGATCCCCTTTCCAACTGCCACGCAAATGCAAGCATTCCCTTTATCCACGGCGCTGCAAAGCTTTATGAGGTAACAGGCGACGAAAAATGGAGAGACCTGGCTGAGCGTTTCTGGAAGTTTGCAGTTACCGACCGTGGAATGTACTGCACCGGCGGACAGAATGCAGGCGAATTCTGGGTTCCTCCTTATATGCAGGGACATTTCCTCGGCGAGACAAATCAGGAGTTCTGCACAGTTTATAATATGGTAAGAGTTGCTTCCTACCTCTTCAAGTGGACAGGCGACAAGAAATATGCAGATTACATAGAGCGCAGCCTTTACAACGGCTTCCTTGCTCAGCAGAATGCAGTTACAGGTATGCCCACATACTTCCTGCCCCTTGCTGCGGGAAGCAAAAAGAAATGGGGAAGCAAGACCCACGACTTCTGGTGCTGCCATGGAACCATGGTGCAGGCGCAGGCATTGTACCCCGAACTTATTTATTACAGAGATGAGGATAGCAATAAGCTTATCGTAAGCCAGTATATCCCCTCAAAATATGAGTTTGACCATAATGGCAACAGCATTTCCATTGAGCAGACCACGGGCATGAAGTACTATAACGATCAGGCTTTCTTTGATGAGCATGATGACGGTCAGATGTCAAGATGGCTGCTGAAATTCAGCGTAAAGACCGCTTCTCCCGAGAAGTTTACCGTTGCTTTCAGAATACCCGCATGGGCAAAGGGTGAACCTGTGGTGGAGATCAACGGCAAAAAGCCCGAGAGCCTTGACATTGCCGACGGATACCTGAACATTACTGCCGAATGGAACAGCGACATGGTTCAGATATTCTTCCCCAACGGAATAGTTATGGAGTCCCTGCCCGATATGCCAGATATGGCTGCGGCTGTTGACGGTCCTATCGTTCTTGCGGGCATCATCGACAAGGACTGCGGACTTGTGGGAGCGGACGATCCCGACAATGTATTCACATGGCAGACAGAGCACACCTACGGCACATTCCCCTGGAAGCAGAATTCCTACCGCACAAAGGGTCAGCCTGTGAACATCACCTTCAAGCCCCTTTACGATGTTACCGACGAGACATACACAGTTTACTTCACCAAGAAGTAATTTTTGTACTGCATGGGGGTCATGCCCTCGTGCTTTCGGAACATTTTCATAAAATATTTTTCGTCGTTGAAGCCGCATGAAAATGCGGCTTCTTTTATGCTTACATTTTCCGAGGACAGTAGATTTTTTGCGACTTCAATGCGGCATTTGTTAAGGAAGCCTATAAGGGGTATGCCCGTTTCCTTTTTGAAAAGTGCGGAAAAATATTCGGTGTTGTAGTGAAATTCTGCTGCAATATCCGAGGCGGAAAGCTGCCTGTGGCAGTTGGATTTTATCCATTCACGGGCGGAAGCTATGACGGGGGAGATGCTTGATCGGCTGCCGTTTACGCCGTCGATATGCTCCTGTGTAAGCTCCATAAGCAGCAGAGACATGGAGCAGGCAGGGAGAGCCTCGCTGTAAAGATCCTCACGGCGGGAAAAATCCAGAAGCTGCCTGAAAAGCATCTCACGGCGGCTGTTGGGGACTCTGCCATATTCGGGGATAGCTATTTCAAAGCTTTCCGTCACGCCGCTCTCATATATTTCAAAGGGGACAATGGGCTTGAAGTGCGCCCAAAGATAGGACAGCCTGCCGTCGGAGGGTGCGTGTCCGAAATGCTCCTCATCGGCGGGTAGCAGGATATATTCGCCCTTGGAAACGGCATATTCCTTTCCGCCCGATGTTATGTTCAGCGTGCCCTCGGTAACGAGGATAAGAACGCAGCAGTTAAGCGTGCGCCGCTGGTGTGTAAAAGTCTCACGGCTCACAAAATTTCCGCAGGAAAAAAAGCGCAGCTGCGCTGATGTGCTGTAAAATATACGCATATTATCACCATAGATAAGTTTTTTCTCAGTATATAATGTAACGGCGATTTTGTCAAGCTTTGATTACGGTAAAAACTCCTGCTGTGCCGCCTGATTGAACGGCGATGCCAAGCCGAATGGCAAATGCGGGAGCATACTGCCGCAGATACATATAAAGAGGCGGGGAGCTTATGGCTTTGTAATATGCTGACAGACCTTTCTCCAGCAGCGATGTTATGCTGTCAGCCGTCAGACCCTTGCAGCGGCTTTCGATGTCCTTAACGTCATTTTCCGTCAGCTCAAGGGCTAACGGCTTCCCAATAATTGCTCTGCCAAGAAGGTTATCCGCAATTACCTCGGCAATGTTCAGGTACATTTGCCTGTAGTCGTCATTACGTTCATGAGCGTAGGATTCAAGCAGGCGGATAATATCGGCTTCGCTGAAAAGGCGGCAGAGTTTGTTTTCAAGACAAATGCAGCGGTAATAATCGCAGATGAACATTACACCTTTAAGCTTGCTGTCGCAGGCGTTTTGACCCAGCAGGGGATAGTCTATATTGCATGGGCAGCCTGCGCCGTCAAACTGTGCGGAATAGTTGCGTCTGAATTCGTCATAGGCCTTTTCGGTGACATAGCGGTACTCGTGATTATCTGCGTTGATGCGGGTATTGTAGGCGTTGCGAAATATTTTCATGCTTTCCTCAAAAAGCCTGAGAATTTCCGCCGAGCCTTGCTTCAATATGCTGCTCATGGGCATATTTACAAGGGCACTTGCGGCTTTTTCGTGGGAGCGCAGGCTGAGCAGATATACGTCCGAGCGATATAACACGGAAGAAGCGAGCAGCTGTGCCCTGCTTTCGGATATGCTTCCGCTTTGCCTGCGGGTGGACTGCATGGCTGTTTCGGTAAATTCGTTTTCAAGGGCTTTTTTTATTTCAAGCTGTTTGGCGGTGCTCAGCATACCGCTTTCGATGCAGAGGATTATAAGCTCCATTGTGTAGTTTTCGGGGGAAAGGCTGCCAAATTTTCCGGATACTATTTCGTTGCTCATAGTTCCTCCTCGATAAGTGAGCGGAGCATATCAAGGCTTCCGCCGCTTTTTTGCTCCCATAATGCGTACATTTGGGCTATTACGGCTCTGTCGGACAAATTATCGTGGGTCTCATTTTTCATATTGGCGAATATCTCCGCAAGCTCAGAGAAAAAATCCGCTTGCTCTTTGGGAAGATAGCTGCTTTGTGAAAATGAGGATATCATTATTGGGAGGACACTTTCGCCGAAAAAGACACGTCCACTGTCATTATAAGCAGAAGCCTCGGCGGCTGCCAGCTCATATGCTTCCTTTGGGGTAAGGGTTATTTCCGAATATCTTTGCGACAGGGATAAAATATCATCGGCGGTTTTGGCAAGCTTTGTTTTGTTATTCAGTTGTAGAAGATACACAATATCAGTCTCCTTGTTTTGTTTGAAATGCTAATTGAAAAATTGCTTGAAATGTGGTATGATATATAATGTAGGGTTGTATATTTTTGTCGATATGCAGCTTTTAATTTTCATTATAGCATTTAAAAACAAGGCTGTCAAGATAAAAATATGGCTGCTGCAGCGTTATGCTGCGGCAGCCTTTTGTGTTATGATGCTATTGCGGGTGATTTTTTCATTTGTCCGTACCTGCGCCTTACGGCGGAAACTGAAACGCAATTTCTGCGAAATTG
>ERZ1106954.2729-NODE-2729-length-11860-cov-5.720288_pt1 | contig 11860 bp, 10 predicted proteins | sample MGYA00403678_ERZ1106954 | MGnify/ENA primary metagenome ERZ1106954 (study PRJEB35170, sample SAMEA104062445) | human gut metagenome | biome: human gut; feature: human-associated habitat; material: faeces | place: Denmark | collected 2012-08-20 ... | reverse complement strand
AGGACGACGCAAGGCTGACGCCTTGCTAGGACGAATTGTGCTATATGACGGAAAAGATGCAAGCAAGCGTGCGGCAAAGGCGTTAGCCGTTAATTGTGCGGTGTTGCCTTAAAATATTATATACTATTCCTGCACATTTTTCAAGCGGATTTGACATTTTCGCACCTGTGTGATACAATAATAATATATGTGTAAAAAACAAAAGAAAGAGTGTTAAAATGAGTACAGACAACCAAAAAAGCATGGAGCGTTCCGAACTTCTCGGGAATGCGCCGGTAACTTCGCTGATGATAAAATTCGCGGTGCCCAGCATAATCGCGATGCTGGTGGGGGCGCTTTATAACATCGTTGACCAGCTGTTCATAGGTCACGCGGTGGGGCAGCTCGGAAATGCCGCGACGAACATCGCGTTCCCGTTTTCGACTTCCTGCCTGTCGCTGGCTCTTCTGTTCGGAATTGGCGGCGCCAGCTGCTTCAACCTGAACATGGGCCGCGGGGAGCGTGAAAAGGCTCCCTATTACGTCGGCAATGCAACGGTAATGATGCTGCTGTGCGGAATAGTGCTGCTGGTGGTGACGCAGATATTCCTGACGCCGCTGCTCAGGCTGTTCGGCTCGCCTGCGGACGTCCTCCCGCTTGCGGAGGAATATGTCGGGATAACTTCCCTCGGCTTTCCGTTCATGATAATCACCACCGGTGGAGGGCACCTGATACGTGCTGACGGAAACCCCAAAATGACGATGGTGTGCAATCTCCTCGGCGCCGGAATAAACACCGCGCTCGACGCGCTTTTCGTCCTTGGTCTTGGCTGGGGAATGAGCGGCGCTGCCTGGGCTACAGTCATCGGGCAGGTCATTTCAGGGACCGTTGCGCTTGTGTGCATTTCGCGTTACAAGACAGTACATCTGGGGCTTAAGCACCTGCGCCCCCGCTGGGAATACACCTCGCGCACCATCGCGATCGGCATGGCTTCTTTCTTCAACCAGATAGCGATGATGGTGGTGCAGATAGCCATGAACAATCTGCTCAGGCATTACGGCGCGCTTTCCGTTTATGGCGAGTCCGTGCCGATAGCGGTTTCCGGCATAGTCATGAAAATAAACCAGATAACGTTTTCCATCGTCATAGGGCTGGGGCAGGGCGCGCAGCCCATCATCAGCTTCAACTACGGCGCCGAGAAATACGACCGCGTGAAAAAGGCGTTCCGTTCTGCGGTGACTGTCGGCGCGGGCGTTGCGGTTCTCGCATTCATACTGTTCCAGCTGTTCCCGCGGGAGATAATCTCGATGTTCGGCGACGGAACTGACGAATACTTTGAGTTTGGCGTGAAGTTCTTCCGTATATTCCTGTTCTTCACCTGGCTGAACTGCCTGCAGCCCATTGCCTCAATGTTCTTTACATCTATCGGCAAATCCATTAAGGGCGCGTTCCTGTCGCTGACAAGGCAGATACTCTTTCTGCTGCCGCCGATGGTGGTGCTTCCGCTGTTCATGGGCATCGACGGAATTCTCTGGGCAGGTCCGTTCGCCGATCTGCTGTCAGCTGCTGCGGCAATTATCCTCATCGCGGTGGAATTCCGCATAATGAAAAGGCAGGAGCTCGCCAAAAAAGAAGCATAAAAAACACCCGCCGCGTTTTAAATTGCGACGGGTCATTTTTATCTCCCCAGCAGTAATATCAGCGCTGCCGCGATCAGAGCCGCAGCAGCCACGCCGACGGGAACGAGGAAAGCGGGGAAGCGCTTTTTCTCCGCGGGGAGTTCCTGCGTTCTGACGTCAGTGAATATTCCGCACACCGCCGTGTAATTATCCCCGCAGTTCCGGGAACGCAGCAGATGCCGCTTCAGCATGGAATTCAGCCACGCTGCGGAGCTTTCAGCCTTGATAAGTTCCGCTTCCATTTCGCGCTCGTGGATATATTCCCAGAAGCCGTCAGAGCACAGCAGAAATGCGTCACCGCGCTGCACTTTTATAGGTTCGCAGCGCTGCCTGAGGTCAAGGGAAGCTTCCGCGCCGAGCGCTTTCAGAAGCCCCGCGCGGTCCGCGCTGCCGCGGATCTCCTCGCTGCTAATCTCGCCGAGTTCCACCGCAGCCTGGCAGACCGAGTGGTCGCGGCTCTGGTATATCACCCTGCCGCTGCGGAAGTAATACACCCTGCTGTCGCCGACGTTCCCGCAGGTGAATTCACCGTCGCGGTAGAACCCCGCAGCCAGCGCCGAAAGCCCTCCGGAACGCCGCACGGCCTCGTTGGCACCCTCCAGCAGCGCGTTTACGCCTTCCGGTGAGAAATCCGCGCCAGCCTGCCCTGAAAGGTACTCCACAGCCGCGCGGGAAGCCTTGGCACCGCTCTTGTGTCCACCAAGACCGTCCGCGACTGCGTATATGCCACCGCCCGCGAACAGGTCGTCCTGGTTTTCATTGCAGCCGCCCTCGCTGGTGTGGAATGCGCAATCTATGCCGGGGGCTTCATTCTCCTCCGGCTGAGCCGGCGCGGGAGTTTCTCCCCAGCCGGGCAGGAACTGCAGCACCACCGCAGTGAAGTTATCCTGATTAGCGTAACCCCGCGCCAGAATGCGCCCCATGATGTCCTCGGCCGCGCCCCCCGCAGACAGCGCCAGCGACTGCCGCAGCTCGTCCTCTGAAAGCGCGTTGTAAACTCCGTCGCTGCATATCAGCAGCCTGTCCCCCGGGGTCACTGCCAGCGGAATACGGTTCATTTCTGGGGTGAGCAGGGTACCGCTGCCGACGAACTGCGACAGCGAATCGCGCTCCGGGTCAGTTTCTGCCCGGGGAAAGCTGGTTCTTCCGTCAAGAACTCTTTCCAGCAGGACGGACATGTAATCCTGGTCGTCGGTCAGCCGGGTGAGAATTCCGTCATGCAGCAGATACACCCTGCTGTCCCCGACGGAACAGAAATACACCCCACCCGCAAGCAGGTACACGGCAGCAATAGTGGTTCCCCCACGGCTGCCGCCTGCGGCTATCTCGCCGCTTATCCTGCGGACTGCCGCGCAAAGTTCCTCCGGGGAACCGATATCCGCGGCAAGCAGGTTTTTAACGGTGTAGTCGCTCACGAACCCACCCGATGCCATGCCGCCCATTCCGTCAGCCACAACTGCCGCGAAGCGTTCAGCTGTGCCGTCGTCGCGGACTTCCGAAAAGCCAGCGGTGTCCTCCTGGTATTCGCGGGCGCCCTGGTCCTGAATGCACCCGACGTCAACGGCGCCCTGCGGCAGCCTTGCAGTGAACCTACGAATTATCATCGCCGCTGCATTTCTCCTGCTCGTCCCAGGAAAGTATCCCGGTCTTGACAGCGCGCTCGTACACGCTTATCTTGTAGTTCAGGCGTTTCAGGGTCTGTTCTATCTGCTGTTTCATTCCGAGGAGTTCCTCGCGCTGGTCTGTGAGCAGCTTCAGCCGCTGCGGAATGGTGCTCTCGCCCTGCTGGAACAGCCTGCGGTATTCCACGATGCCGTTCACGGGGAGCCCCGCGCTCCTCATGCAGAGCGCAAGTTCAAGCCAGCCGAGGTCGTCGGGCTGGTAATCGCGTATGCCGCCGGCAGTGCGCGTTACCTCGGGGATCAGTCCCGCTTTTTCGTAATAGCGCAGCGTGTCCTGGGAGATCCCGTAACGCTCGCTTACTTCCTTTATCGTCATTTTTCCTCCGATACACAAGACCGCACCCGGTCAAGGTGCGGTGTGTTGTTATTCTTCCGGATTATCGTGGGCAGCGTAAGTTTCGCCCTCCACAGAATGCTCGTGCTGGTTTCTTGCCGCATAGGAAAGCGTCATAAGACTGTCGGTCAGGTGTACGTTCTCAACCGCCACCTCGGGGTGGTCGTAATGGATATCATAATGCGAGAAGTTCCAGAATGCCTTTATACCAAGACCTATCAGCGTTTCCACCATTTCCTGCGCGCCGCTTTTCGGAATGCACAGCACTGCCATAGTCGGGCAGTTTTCCGCGCAGAAATCCGCAAGATGGTTGGTGTGCATTATCTTTATGCCGGAAATTTCGATGTTCTCAAGCGAAATGTTGCTGTCGAATATTCCCGCAAGCTCATAGCCGTATTTTGCGAAATCTATATGTACGGTTATCGCACGCCCGAGGTTTCCGGCGCCGATGAGTATCATCTTGTCGTGCTTGTCAAGCCCCAGGATATGGCCTATCTCGCGGCGCAGTTCCGCGACATTGTAGCCGTAGCCCTGCTGCCCGAAGCCGCCGAAGCAGTTCAGATCCTGACGTATCTGCGAAGCGGTCAGACGCATCTTCTCAGAAAGCTCCCTCGAAGATATCTTCTGGATATCCTGCTTGAGAAGCTCCCCGAGAAAACGGTAATATCTCGGCAGCCTGCGAATGACTGAGTTGGAAATGTTGCTCTTCTGCATTGTGAGTTATCCCCCCTGACTTATCCCCATGATGTCAGCCCGGTACGGGAAATCAGCCCATCATCTCGGACAGGCGGTTGTTTATCTCTACCAGGAATGTTTCTGTATCTACCGGGCGCTTGTTCTCCAGTTTGGACATAGCTGCGAGGTTCTTGTCCATGATGCCGTCTTCCATGGTCTTGATGGAAGCCTTCTCCAGCTTGTCTGCGTAATCGCACAGAGCAGGAATGTTATCCAGCTCACCGCGCTTGCGCAGCGCACCGCTCCATGCGAAGATGGTGGCGATGGGGTTTGTGGAGGTCTTTTCGCCCTTGAGGTAGTTGTAATAGTGACGTGTAACTGTGCCGTGCGCAGCCTCGTACTCATAAACGCCGTCCGGGGAAACCAGCACGGATGTCATAAGTCCCAGGGAGCCGAACGCAGTAGCCAGCATATCGGACATAACGTCGCCGTCGTAGTTCTTGCATGCCCAGATGAAGCCGCCCTCGGAGCGGATAACTCTTGCGATAACGTCGTCGATGAGGGTGTAGAAGTACTCAATGCCAGCCTCGGCGAACTTTTCCTTGTACTCGTTCTCGTATATCTCAGCGAAGATATCCTTGAAGCGGTGGTCGTAGGTCTTGGAAATGGTATCCTTAGCCGCGAACCACAGGCTCTCCTTTGCGCCGAGCGCATAGTTGAAGCATGCCCTTGCGAAGCTTTCGATGGACTTGTCCAGGTTGTGTACGCCCTGTACAATACCGTCGCTGTTCTTGAAATCGTGAATGAGCGCGCGTGTCTCCTTGCCGTCCTTGTCGGTTACGACCAGTTCAGCCCTGCTGCCCTGGGCTACCTTCATCTCGGTGTTCTTGTAGATGTCGCCGTAAGCGTGACGCGCGATGGTGATGGGCTTTGTCCAGGTGGGAATGTACGGCACGATGCCCTTTACAAGTATCGGCTTTCTGAATACGGTGCCGTCCAGGATAGCGCGGATAGTGCCGTTGGGGGACTTCCACATCTCCTTGAGGTCGTATTCAGTCATGCGCTGTGCGTTAGGTGTGATCGTCGCGCACTTTACTGCAACGCCGTACTTCTTTGTAGCATTCGCGGAGTCTATGGTAACCTGGTCGTTGGTCTCGTTTCTGTGAACAAGGCCCAGGTCGTAGTAATCGGTCTTGAGGTCAACATAGGGGGTGATGAGGATATCCTTTATCATCTTCCAGATAATTCTGGTCATTTCGTCGCCGTCCATCTCGACCAGCGGAGTCGTCATCTGAATTTTTTCAGCCATTTTCGTTTGTCCTTTCGTATCTGTTGTGGGCAGTACCACCGCGCACCTTTACAGAGCAGTCAACGTTATTCCCGCAGAGAATGCTGCCGTTGCTGTTAAGCCTGCTGCCGACGATAAGTCCCAGCAGGAATGCGGACAGCGCCATAAAAAATCCCGTCGTCTTGCTCATATCCTGAGCTCTTTCTTATCAGCCGTTAGCCTTTGTGTAGTTCAGCAGACCGCCTGCGAGCATCATTCCCTTGCCGCGCTCGGAAAGTTCGCACTTGACCTCGAATGTGAAGCCCTTGGTCTTGTCCTCTACCATTATCTTGCCGCCATTCTCAACGATACTGCGGATATTTGCGATAACGAGGTCGTCGCCCTGTTCAACCTTGTCGTAATCAGCCTCGTTCACGAATTCCAGCGGGAGAATGCCGTTGTTGATGAGGTTCTGACGGTGGATTCTCGCGAAGCTCTTGCAGATGATAGCCTTAACGCCCAGATACAGCGGAGCCAGCGCAGCGTGCTCTCTTGAGGAGCCCTGACCGTAGTTCGTGCCGCCGACGATGATGCTGGTGCCTGCTTCCTTGGCTCTCCTGGGGAATGTTTCATCGCATACGGTGAAGCAGTACTCAGAGATAGCGGGAATGTTGGAACGCAGCGGGAGTATCTTGGCGCCTGCGGGCATGATGTGGTCGGTTGTGATATTATCGCCGACTTTGAGTGTAACGCCGGATTCGATATTTTCAGCCAGCGGCTTGTTTATCGGGAACGGCTTGATGTTCGGACCGCGGAGTATCTCAACGGAGGGAGCTTCCTCGACAGAAGCCGGGGGAACCACCATGTTATCGTTGATGATGAACTTCTCGGGCATAACATAAGCGGGCATGTCGCCGCAGGTGCGCGGGTCGGTGAATACACCGGTGAGCGCGGAAATCGCAGCAGTCTCCGGGGAAACCAGATAGATCTGTGCGTCCTTGGTGCCGCTTCTGCCGAGGAAGTTACGGTTGAATGTACGCAGGGAAATGCCCTTACTGTTCGGGGACTGTCCCATGCCGATGCAGGGACCGCATGCGCTCTCAAGAATTCTCGCGCCGGCAGCGATGAGGATAGCGAGTGTGCCGTCCTCGGCGATCTGGTTGAACACCTGCTTGGAGCCGGGTGCGATGGCAAGGCTCACATCGGGGTGAACGGTCTTGCCCTTTAAGATATGGGCAACCTTGCGCATATCCTGCAGGGAAGAGTTGGTGCATGAGCCGATGCACACCTGGTCTATCTTGATCTTGCCTATCTCCTCGACGGACTTCACGTTGTCGGGGCTGTGCGGACAAGCAGCAAGCGGAACCAGCTTGGAAAGGTCGATGTCAACTTCTTCGTCGTAAACTGCGTCGGGGTCTGCGGAAAGCGGAACGTAGTCCTCTTCTCTGCCCTGTGCCTTGAGGAACTGCAGTGTAGTCTCATCAGACGGGAATATAGATGTAGTAGCGCCAAGCTCGGCGCCCATGTTGGTGATAGTTGCGCGCTCCGGAACGGAAAGGCTCTTTACGCCCTCGCCGGTGTATTCCATTACCTTGCCGACGCCGCCTTTGACGGAGAGCAGACGCAGCACTTCAAGAATGACGTCCTTTGCGGAGACCCAGTCGTTCAGCTTGCCGGTGAGGTTTATCTTTACTACCTTGGGCATGGTTATGTAGTAAGCGCCGCCGCCCATGGCAACTGCTACGTCAAGTCCGCCTGCGCCCATTGCCAGCATGCCGATACCGCCGCCTGTGGGGGTGTGGCTGTCGGAGCCGATAAGGGTCTTGCCGGGCTTGCCGAAGCGCTCAAGATGAACCTGGTGGCAGATGCCGTTGCCGGGACGTGAAAACCAGATTCCGTGCTTTTTGGCTACGGAACCGATAAAGCGGTGGTCGTCCGCATTTTCAAAGCCGCTCTGGAGGGTATTGTGATCAATATAAGCCACAGAACGCTCAGTCTTAACTCTGTCAACGCCCATAGCCTCAAACTGTAAATATGCCATTGTACCGGTGGCGTCCTGGGTCAGGGTCTGGTCGATCTTTAAACCGATCTCGGTGCCCTTTACCATCTCGCCGTCGATAATATGCGCCTTGATGATCTTTTCAGTCAGTGTAAGTCCCATTTCGTTGCTCCTTGTTGTTCAGTTTCTCCGGAGCTTTGCCCCGGCACAAATATACACATTATATTATATCTCATTTTTATTCTCATGTCAAGTAAATCGCGGAATAAATCGGCGCGGTGAATAATATTAAGGGCGGTGTATATTTGCCAGAAAACAATATTGTGTGTTATAATCAATATGTGGTCACCTCTAAAAAACTTGTTTGAGTGAAAAGGCATACAGCCTTACTTCGTCGGTTTTCATCGCATTCGGCGCATTCTACCCATTTTCCCTTTTCAAACCGGTTTTTAGAGGTTCCCATGTGCAACCGTTCGTAAAATAAACCGTCTAAATATATGAAGCGCTTCCGGCAGCTTTGCCGAGGAAAACAAGGGAGGTGTTCCCATCAGGGACGAGGAAATAATCACACTGCTGACCGACCGCGACGAGCAGGGAATAACCATAGCCCGTGAATGCTACGGCAGGCTGCTGAAGAGCCTTGCCTACGGAATACTGCGGAGCGAGCAGGACGCCGAGGAATGCGAAAGCGAAGCCATGCTGCGAGCATGGAACAGCATTCCCCCGGAAAAACCGCGGTCGCTGCGCGCATACCTGTGCCAGATAGTGCGCAGGATCGCGCTGGACCGTTACGATTACAACCGCGCACAGAAACGCAGCGGCGACACCCTGCCGATAGACGAACTCGCAGAGTACATAGGCGGCAGTTCGCAGGCTGAGGACCGTCTGAGCGAGAACGAGCTTTCCCGGCTGCTGAACAAGTTCCTGTCAGAGCAGGATTACAACACCCGGGTGATATTCATGCGCCGCTACTGGTTCGGCGACACGACAGCGGAGATAGCAAAGCGGTTCCACGCCAGCGAAAGCATGGTAAAATCGCGCATCTCCCGGACATTGAAGCGCCTGAGAGAATTTCTCAGGAAGGAGGGCTACGACCTTTGAAAAGAAAACTCAACAATGCGCTGAACGACATAGATCAGCGCTTTATAGATGAAGCGGCAGAGGCTGACCGTCTGGAAAGCCGCGCGCCTAAAATACTCAAATTCACGCTTATCCCCGCGGGGGCAGTGGCAGCGGTGGCGCTGTGCATTCTTGCGGTCAACGGAATAAAACCAGGCGGAGTTGACCTTGTGGACAATTCCGGCAGTTCGCTGGCGGCTGACAGCCTTTCGGTGAAGCAGAACGACCAGGAAAACGAGAATTCCGTTATTATTATGTATACCTGCGGCAATGCGACAATGGAATTCACCCCCGCTGACAGCACCGTGGAATTAAATTCCGGGCGTGAGACAGGGCTCAGCGGAAGCTATTCCGTAAATGGCAGCGATGTCCGCATAAAGCTTGAAAACGGGCATTCCTACCGCGGGACGCTTTCCGACGACGGGAAGTCCTTTGAGATAACCAACCTCGACCAGGAACTGTACTGGTCTATCAACGGCCTCGACGAAAACACTGCTGATGAATTCGAGACGACCGCAGTGTTCACGCAATTCAGCGGAGCCAGCCTTAAACAGAACACCGCGCATAAGATCACAACTGCAGCCGGTTTCGACAAATATATCACTGATATGCTGAAAGAACGCATGCGGTCCACCGGCGACCAGTACGACAAGCAGAAAGCCTATGAACTCATCGTCAGCGGTGAGCTTCCGCTGGACAGCGAGAATATGACGTGGCGCCCGATTCTTGACGGCGACCCCAAGGGCGGCTCTCACTGGGGAACGGACCTCTTCGCTGAGAACTCCGGCAGGTCCGGTGCGAATGTGTACGCGTTCCAGTCCGGCACGGTCATCGCGGTTTATTCCGGCGGTGGGGACGACAGCATAGGCAACTACATCGTCATCGACCACGGCAGCGGTCTTGCGACTGTTTACGCGGCGCTGGGAGATGTCGCAGTCAACGAGGGTCAGACCGTCGTCGGGGGAGAGGTCATCGCGCACACTGGCATTTCCGGCTGGAGCACGGAGGAACATCTCCACTTTGAGATACGCAGAAACGGCTCCACCAGCAACAAGTTTGCGGACGACACCAGAACGCTTCTCACTCAGAAGATAGTCGAGGACTGCAACAGCGGAATTCTGAAAATTCTCGACAGAAACAACGTCAACAGCGATTACGACAAGGAAAGCGCAGACGAGCTGATAAAATCCGGAACATTCCCGCTGAAATGCGATGATATAAACATAGAGTACACAGCCGGGTACGACGAGAATTACGACATCACATTCTACGGAAGCAACCTGGAACATTATGGAACCGATGATGTTTACGCATTCCAGTCCGGAAAGGTCATCGCTGCCGTGGAGGGCGGCTTCAACGACGGGCTTGGCAGCTATGCCGTGATAGACCACGGCAGCGGAGTTGCCACCGTTTATGCGCACATGAGCAGTGTGAATGTTTCCGTGGGACAAAAGACAGACCGCGGGGATATCATAGGTCAGACCGGTGAGACTGGCTGGGTCGGAACTCCCATGCTGCATTTTGAACTCCGCAGGGACGGCAAAGCGCTCGATATCCTTTCCATCGCGGACGGCACGGGTTATACCGATGATGAAAAATCAGAGGCTGCAACATACGCGCACAAACAGAATGCAGTCATCACAGAGCTGCTTGACAATATGCGGGTAAACGACCACTTCTACAAGAAAAAATCCGAGGAACTGCGCCAGAATGCAACTCTCCCGCTTGAAGTGGAAACCCTCCGGGACGCCAACGACAGAGTTGGCTGGCAGAACACCCTGCACTATGGTGAGGAACTTTACAGCGAGGAAATGAGTTACGGCGAGCATGTGCCGGTCCACGCATATCAGACCGGTGAGGTCATTGCGTATGCTTCTTCCGGGGACAACGACGGGCTTGGCAGCTATGTCGTTATCGACCATGGGGCCGGGCTTGTGACGGTATACGCGCATCTCAGCCGCGTTGATGTAGAGGCTGGACAGACTGTCGCTCTAGGCGATGTTATCGGTCTCACCGGAAGCACCGGATATATGCACGGAATGCAGGGCGACGCGCTTCATTTCGAGCTGCGCGAAAATGGAAAAGTCCTTGACCTGTTCACAGCTGAGGGTGAAAAGCACATAAACTATAACGACATAGACTACATGATACGCTTCGTGCTCGCGAATGCTTCCGATTACGACAAGACCGGAGCAGACCAGCTGAAATCCTCCTGCACACTGCCTCTCGACGTTGAAAACATGAAAGCCACTGCCGGGAACGGATATTCCGCATGGAACGGCGCGGAGCACCACGGCGTCGACCTGTATGGCGCTTCCATGGCCAACGGGAAGCACGCGAATGTCTACGCGTATCAGTCCGGCAGGGTTGTCGCAGCCGTGGATAGCGGCTTCAATAACGGTCTGGGCAGCTATGTGGTCATCGACCACGGCAGCGGACTTGCGACGGTTTACGCTGCGCTTGGCGATGTTAAGGTTTCCACCGGGGACAGCGTGAATAAGGGAGATATAATTGCGCTCACAGGAACTACAGGAGTTTCGAGCGGTGAACATCTCCACTTTGAAGTACGCGAAAACAGCAATGTCACCATCACTAACGTCAGCAATGTGCGTGAACTTGTAAGACCCCTGCCGTCCGAATACGCGATAAGCGAGCAGATGTACGGTTATGGTGGATATTACACCCACAAAGGCATTGACTTTTCGGCTCCGTCAGGAATTGAATTCAAATCAGCCGACAGCGGAAAGGTAATTAAGGCAGAATGGTACTACGGTTATGGGAACTGCGTCATGATACAGGCAGACGACGGGCTAGTTACGCTTTACGGGCACTGCTCCGAGCTCCTTGTAACAGAGGGGCAGCAGGTGAATGCCGGCGATATAATCGGCAGGACCGGAAGCACAGGTCAGGTTTCAGGAGAGCAGCTTCATTTTGAAGTACGCCCCGATGGTGTAGACAGCGACCCGGTAAATCCGCTGTTCTATATCTCTGAAAACTAAAATTCCATATAAATTAACAGGGCGAAGATGAAACTTCGCCCTGTCTGTTTTATATACTGATTTTGCACCGTATGGCACATCATTGGTCGTGTGAGTGCGTTTAAATTAAATTGTACCTGTGGCCGTA
>ERZ1106954.2725-NODE-2725-length-11867-cov-3.092956_pt1 | contig 11867 bp, 14 predicted proteins | sample MGYA00403678_ERZ1106954 | MGnify/ENA primary metagenome ERZ1106954 (study PRJEB35170, sample SAMEA104062445) | human gut metagenome | biome: human gut; feature: human-associated habitat; material: faeces | place: Denmark | collected 2012-08-20 ... | reverse complement strand
TTCGCATTTAATATTACAACCCACAAAACGCAAATGTCAATAGTAAATGCAAAAAAAATTGAAAATTTATTTTTATAGTGTGTCAAGGCATTCGCGGAAGCACATTGCAGAAGTTTTCCAGCCCAATATTTCACGCGGATAGTTGTTGATCCATTGTTCAAGGTCTTTTATTGCGGCGGTTGATACTTTTCCGAAGTCTGTTCCTTTCGGGTATCGCCGCCGTATCATTCTATTTTGATTTTCGTTTGATCCCCGTTCAAAACTGCTGTACGGGTGACAATAGTAAAAGCGTGTCCGCTTCCCCTTGCGGATCACGGATTGTTCCAACCTTTCCACATTGGAGAATTCCCCGCCATTATCAACGGTGATCGTTTTGAACACTTTGCGGAATAGCGCGCCGAACCGCCGTTCTATACGGTCAAGTGCCTTTATGGTGCTTTCCTCCGTCCGATCCGGCATACGCTCTATAATTTCTTGTCGCGTCTTCCGCTCCGTCAGCACAAGAAGGGCTTTCTTTGAAGTCTGCTTCCCGCTGTAAACGGTATCCATTTCCCAATGTCCGAAGACTTCGCGCCCCTCCACTTCGGCGGGGCGTTTTTCTATGCTCTTCCCGCGTGGGGCGCGTTTGGCCGTCTTCACTTTGCGATATTTCCGCTTTCGTTTTGCCTTTTCCGGCAAATCCTTGTTTGTCAGCATAAGAAACACACCCTTTGTTATGTAGCCGTAAAAGGTGCTTGTGCAAATTGTGGTTTTGAATTCCAGCCCCTCTAAAGCAATGTCGGCAAGTGCGGCGGCGGGGGATCGGCCTTCTTCAAGCACTTTTCTTTCCAGATATTCCGCAAGGGCGTAATCACGGCCAATTTTCAGCGGCGCGCCTTTTGCCGAAAGGTTTTCACGGTATCGCCTGTGTGCTTCGTCCGGATTATACCTTCCTTCCTCCGTCCAATCCGAATTACGGTGAACCATGCGGGCGCGTTTTACTTCGCGGTAAATAGTGCTGATATGCACATGAATTTCCGCGGCGATCTCCTTTGCCGAATGGCCGTTATTCAATAACGCTTCGATCTTGTAACGGTCTGCCTTTGTCAAATGGCTAAAACAATGCCCCATGCTCCACGCCCCCTATAAACAAAAACAAGGGGCGGTTTCCCGCCCCCTGCGCCTGAAATTAACTCCTTCTTTTGTCGTATTCGTCCAGCCCTTCCAGCGTGGCCGGATCGGTGAGAATATCCCGCAAGCTACATTCAAGGGCGTTGCAAATTTTTAATAGTGTCGCCAACTTTGCCCCGTTAATATCCCGCGCGCCTCTTTCGTAGTCTTGCAGGATACGCACGGAAATTCCCGCCGCCGCCGCAAGCTGTGATTGTGACATACCAGCCGCCAGCCGCGCGGCCTGCAATTTCTCGTTTCTATATGCTATTTTAACGCTAATATCCACGCGCCGAACCTCCCTTGACATTTTCGTGTTTTATCGGTTATAATAAAGGCAACGGGCGGGGATACCCGCCGCCGTATCTGTTAGGACTGTTTGTTCTTCTTGTTTGGCTTTATGCTGATTGTGATACGCTCCACCGTTTCACTCTCCAAAGCCTTTTTAAGAAGTTCAAGCAGTTCTTTTATTTGCTCTTCGGTCAATCTTCGCACCCCCTTTCCGGTGGTGTTGTCTTCTCCTTTCGTTTTACTCGGCTTCCCCTTGCCTGTGATTTTATTATACGGCATTTGCCGTATAAAGTCAATAGCTTTTCAAAAAATAATTGCGAAAAATAGCAAAAGCGGCGGGAAATTCCCGCCGCTTCATTCGTTTTCATCGTCAAGAAGCCAAAGAGGGGACACGCCCAACACTTTAGCAAGCACTTTTAATTCGTAATCGGTAACAAACCGCGTTCCGATCTCAATTCTGGAAAGGCTGTCCCGCTCCATTGTCACGCCTTCTATTTGCAGTTTCGCGGCTAACGCCTCTTGCGTAAACCTATTCTTTTGCCGCGCTTCCCGCACTCTGTCGCCACATATATTTTTCCGTCCTTTATAGTCGTATATCTTCACCCACGATCACCCGCGCCCCTCTCGTTGTGCTAAACATCAGCACTTTTCTTGACTTTAACATAAAATTCTTGCATAATTGTGTTAAAGGTCAGAATGCAAAAAGTATTCTTTCCTTGTTGCCATAATTTAAGCACACGAAAGGAGCTATTCAAACTATGAAACAATCGTTTTTATCCTCTGCCTTGTCAATGTTTGGGCGTGGCAAGAAAGAAGAAAGGTGCGCGGCTGTGGACGCGGCAAAGGAAACAAAGGTCTATTTTGAAGAGGGCGGCACAAAGTATCACACGAACGCGCATTGTTCCGGAATGAGAAAACCGCAATATATCCCGCTTTCTGTCGCAAAGAAACGCGGCCTTTCCCCGTGTAAAAAATGCGCGCCGTACGGTGTCGCACCGACCGTCCGGCCAGCTCCCACCGCGCCGCCGTTCGTTTCTTCGACCGCAAGCGAAACAAAGCCCGCTTTTGAATTTCTTTCCGTGAAGGTTTCGGGCGTTACCTTCAAGAACGGGCGCAAAAGCCGTCAAGCCATCTTGCGAAAAATTCACTTCAAAGACGAACCTTTCGACAAGGGCACAATGGAATTGACCTTGCAACGGGAAGAATGGGAAGGCAAACCCGCTTTCGGTGTTTATGTCAACGGCGATCAAATCGGGAATATTCCTGCCGAACAAGCCGACTATGTAAGCGACAATTTTTCCCGCCTCGACGGGATCGTAAACATAGAAGTTTACGGCGGCGGCGAAGGCCAGAACTACGGTGCGGAAATAACATTGCGTTTCCGGAATGAGTAAACCCCGCAAAACGACAAAAAGCCCCCACGCCAGCCATTAAGCGGCCAGCGTGGGGGCTTCTCTATATTCTGTTACTCTTTCCATGTACCGCCAAGCGCGGCGATCGTGTACCTGTCCGCGCGCCCGTTGACAATCAAGCCTTTTGACGCTTGAAAGCACCGCACGGCGTAAGCTGTCAACCTTCCGTATGTCCCATCGGCTCCGTTGGTGCCGCAATGGTAATTCCGTTCGATCAAAGCCGTTTGCAACGCCTTCACATCGTCGCCGCGCATAAGGGGTTTTGCTACTTTCAGCACGCGGGCAACCTCAAAAGAACCCGCCGCGGGCGGTGTCTGTTCCGGCTTCGCGCCGTCATGCTCCGATTTTCCCGCCATCTGTTCCGGCTTCGCGCCGTCATGCTCCGATTTTCCCGCCATCTGTTCCGGCGCGCGGGCGGCTTGTTCCTCTTCGGCCTTCACGCGATCCGGCGTGGCTTCCTCGTTCTGCTGGACGGGCGCGGCCTGCTCTTCGGCAACCTTTTTCCGCGTGCGCGTGGTTTTGCTTTCCGTATCCTTCTTCGGCGCGCGCTTGTGCGTGCCTGTGGTTTTTCTCTGTTCACTCATGCGTAAAACCTCCCGTAATGAAATAAGCCCCCGCCGCCGCGGTTCAGCGGAAGCGGGGGCTTCGTGGTATCAGGCGGGCGGCATGTGGCCGCCGCCTTCATCAAGCCGCGGGCGGTAAAGGAGTAAACCCGCGCGCGGCGCAATGGCAATTAAGTATTCAGGGCTTCCGCGGTGTCGGTATGCGTCTTCGGAAGCGCAAAAACAGCGGCTTCGATCGCACCGTCAACAATCTTCTTCAAATCGTCGTCGATTTCAATTCCCGCCGCTTCGATGAACTGATAGACAAGTTTTGTTGCCTCTTCCTTCCGCTGTCCCTCTTCAATTTTGCTTGTTTTATAAAGTTGTTCGGCGGCTTCCGTCGCCTTCTGCGCCCACCCGATCACCTTGTCAATAACCGTGATAACGGGAACTTCGGGGAAGAACTCTTTCAGGGTATCGACCACATGATCCGCGGTGTCAAGAACGGTTGTCGTCCCTGTCAGCACGCTGGAAACATTGATCCCCTTCTTTACCAGATAGGGGATCAGCACGATCAGCCCCACGAAAACGACCGCGACGACGGCCACAACCACAAGAACAATTACCATGTTATCCATTTTTCAAAGCCTCGCTTTCTTTTTTGTTGGTGTTTATATTTGTTACTCCTTTACAAGCGTGAGATCAGAAACGCGCACGGCGGCCACGGTTACGCTGCCGTAGGTGATAACGGCGCGATCGCCGTTCAGCTCCGAAACGACATGATCGCGGCTATACACGAAAGAGGCCAGCCCGCCGCCCGTGTAGGTCTTCGCGCCCTGCTTTACGCGCACGACGCTTCCGGCCTTGATTGTGCCGCCCGCGCCGCTTCCATCTGCAAGAACAAGATCGGAAACGCGCACGGCGGCCACGGTTACGCCGCCGTAGGTGATAACGGCGCGATCGCCGTTCAGCTCCGAAACGACATGATCGCGTTCATACACGAAAGAGGCCAGCCCGCCGCCCGTGTAGGTCTTCGCGCCCTGCTTCACACGCACGACGCTTCCGGCCTTGATTGCGCCGCCTGCGCCCGCTCCGGTGTCCGGTTTGTCCGGCTGAACGGGGGCGGCGTTGTCGTATTCGATATACGGAAGTTTGCCATGCTTCGTCCATGTGCGGGCGTTATACCCGCTCTTTGTCCCCATGTTTTTAACTGCCGTGATCTGCACATCGTTTTCAAAGGCGGGGGAACACTCCACGGCCAGCCCGCCGCCGATATAAACGCCGATATGCCCGCTACACCAAAGGGCTTCGCCAACCTCCACATTGGAAAAGTTGGTTGAAACGCCCTTGCACTTTGTAATCATGGTATCTGCGCCAATATCCGGAACACCGTTCACGGCATAGGACACGCCGCCGTAGGTTTTGGACGCGTCGCCGCGCCAGCCCCACAAAATGCCTTTAATCAGGCATACGCAATCGAACCCGAAAACAGGCGGGTTCTGGTTTGCGGCGGCTTTAATCATTTTCGTTCGGGCGGCCTGCTTGTTGTATGCGTGGTTATTGCAATACCGCGATACATTGCCGCCCGTCAGGGGCGCGCCAAAGCACCCCATGACATAAAGGGTTTTGTAATTCTGCGCAACATCTTTCAGTTTCGCAACAAATTCACTTGCTTTCATAACTGCCATTGTTTTTCGCTCCTTCGCTATTATTCTTCGTGTGCGCGTTCCAGCGTGTCAATTCGCTTGTGCGCCTGCTTTGCGGACGCTTCAACGGCAACAAGCCGTTCTACAAACTCCGTGTTCGTCTTCCGCTGTTCCCGCTGTTCGGCCTTAATATCATCAATGCCGCCTTTGATATATCCGATCTCTGTTAATACCGTTGCGTCGCTCTTTGCTTCGTTCGCTGTGTCGCTCTTCTTATTGCGGGCGAAGGCGGCATAGCCGAAGGCGATTGCGCAAACGGTACTAACCGCCGAAAGTACCGTTAAAATCTGTTCCATGTTTTCACCACCTTTACACCTTTTCCCATTGCCACAAACCCGCCGTGTCGGGCGGGTAAACGCAATTCGGCATATCGGCCTTCGCCAGATATAGCGCGCCTTTGTAGCTGTAATAAAGCCCCTCAACCACATTTACGACGATCCCCGCGGTTTCCGGATATGGTATCGGATCGTCAAGCGTCCCCGCGTGTTCCAGCTCGACAAGACGGTAATATGCAAAGGTGGTTTGCACGGGATACGCGGCGGCGTTGGAAGTGTGCGGCGCGACGATCTCATAATAAAGGCCGTCGCACCTGATAATTTCGCCTTTTGTCTTGTATTCGTGGTTGTCCTGATACTCCGGATAATCCACAATATCCGTTGACGCAAGGATCATTTCATCGGCGATCGCGTTCGTTCCCGCGGCGCGGTCTGCGACAATCTGCGCTTTGAAAGAAAGGGAAAGAAGGGCTGTGGTGCTTTCGCCCGCCGCCTTCACAGTTTCAACTTCCTTCTTCAATTCCTCTGTTTCGTTTGGCTTGTCCGGTCTGTATGTCACGCTCATTCAAAATTCCCCCCGATCGAAGATACCCAACACGCGGAAATAGCGTCGCCGCGCTCCACCGTTACCCGAATATTCATGCCGAATTTAACGGCGGTGTTTATTGTGTTCTCGAAGACATGCGCCACGCCCTGAATTACGGCATTTGTGCAATCCTCCCACGCGGGGGAAGGATCAAACGGATTGTTCGTTGCCTCCACTTTGAAAGTTGCGCCCGCTGGAATTTCCCGCGTTACTTTCACATTTGCGCGCGTGGGCTGTGCCTGCGCTTCCAGCGGTGCGGCCAGCGTGATAACAAATCCGCTGATCTGTTTTGTGAAGGTCAGCGTGCGCACCGCTTTATTTCCCACGGTGTCCGTTGCGGTAATGGTGATTGTGTGCGCGCCGTTGGAAAGGGCGGTGAAGTCGTGCCCCGTAACATTCATCGTGTTTTCTTCTCCAAGCGTGGGCGTGTAGCTCCGCAAGGTGGTTTCGTCCACCTTTTCAACCACTGTCACCGTGTCGCCGTCCGGATCGGTCACGGTGTACTTGTAAGAGAAGTCGCCGCTTTTCGTTCCAAGATCGGCGTTTTGTCCGGAAATGACGGGCGGTTGATTGTGAATTACGGGAACCGCGGAAGAAGTCACATACGCACTTTCGTTTCCGTAGGTGTCCCGCGCCTTCACGCGGTACTTAATCGTGTTCCAGCTTGTAGAAACGACTTCCGTAAAGGTGCGGGCGGCGGTTTCCGTTACTTTCGTATAGCTCCCGTTATTCACCGACCGTTCCAGAACATAGGTGATCGCGTCGCCGTCCGGATCGGTGGAAGCTCCCCATGTTACGGTTATGTTCTGCGTGCTGTAACAGCTTTCCGGCACGGAAATTCCGTCCGGCGTACTCGGTGCGGCGTTCCACTGGAATTCATAGTTTCCGCGGCTGTTTGTGCTATCAGATACCAAAATATCAGATTTCAAATTACAAAGCGGACGCACGCCCCAGTTGCCGCCGTACGCGCTGTTGTAGTTCAACGCCCCCGAAGTGTAGACATTGCGCACATCGCACGAGTAGCCGGAATACGGCGTGCGAAGCCACCAATACCACGCCTGCGAAGTCGTCGGATCGCTCCCGTAATTACTTTTGTCAATGGCCGCTTGCGTACAATAGGCAAGGCGGCTTGTGTTGTCGCTGAACAAGGCCAGCTTTGAACCCTCTGCAATCCCGTTTTCGTTTGCAAGCCCGACTTCCGTTGTGCTTGCAAGGAACATTTTTGCGGTGAAGGTTTCATAGCTCCCGCCGTCTGTAACGGTGTTTTTGGCAACGGTAAGCGTGGTTGTCATAAGTGCCGCTACAAAATCGTCGTCAAGCATAGCAAGGAACCCCGCCCATGTGTCATAGGGGTTTACATTGTCCCATACATTCGCGCTTGACGGCGGCGCGTCCTGCCCGTGCTTCGCGCTGTACCATTTTCCCGCCGCGGCGTTACTGTTCAGCCATTGAAGGATATTGGAATGAATGTGCCTGTTGTTGCCGTAGCTTCTCCGGTTGCTGTCGCTGTTGTTTGGCTCTTTTGCGTCGGAACAAAGCAACGCTATGATCTTGTCGGTAATCAGGGTAATAGCTCCGGACGGATAGCCCAAATGGTTTTTGTCCGCCATTTTGAAAACGACATAATCACCCAAGAACGACCGATAAGCCGACTTTACGGGCACTTCAAAGGTTGTTCCCACGCCAAGCGTGCTTAACTTTTTCGACATTCTTTGCCTTCCTCCTTTTCTTCGGAAACAGCAACGCCGCCACGGTTGCCCGCGGCGGCGTACTGCCCGAATAATTTGTTGTAATGCTGATCCATGTTCCGGATCAGGTGATAGCAATTTCCCTTCGACGCGTGGCCGCGCCAGCTTTTATAGGATTGTTCCACCTTTTCCGGCGTGATTTTTCCAGCTTCCAGCAACCCGCGCATTTTGGTTAAACGGCGGCGGGCGTTGTTCTTTGACTTCCGGCGCACCTTGCGGATCACCGCGCCGCTTTCGGTCAAATACGAATGGAAGCCCAAAAAATCAATTCCGTTTTTCAACGGGTAAATATTTGTCTTCGCATTCAGCGAAAGCCCTAATTCGTTTACATGTCTTTCAATCTCCTTCCAGCAATAGCGCAAATATTCTTTATCTTCGTGGATCAAATAAAAATCGTCCATGTATCGGCCATAAAATTTTATGCCTAACTTCTCTTTTACCATGTGATCCAGCGAAGAAAGATAGAGAAGGGCGAATATTTGTGAAGACTGGTTGCCGATCGGAATTCCTACATTGCCTTCGGTGCTGTCTATTATCATATCCAGCAACCAAAGGCAATCAGGATCGGAAATATACTTGCGGATTAAGGATTTTAACGCGTCGTGCTTGATATTATAGAAATACTTTGATATGTCGCATTTCAATACCCAACCGTCAACACCTCGTACACGGTAAAACCTCCGCATAAATCCTTCCAGCCGTTCAAGGCCGAAGTGCGTTCCTTTTCCAACCTGTGAAGCGTAATTGTCTTTTATGAAGGTGCTTCGCACCCTCGGTTCAAGTACATTATCACAAAGCGCATGTTGCACAACCTTGTCTTTGTAGCTGTTCGACATTACAACCCGTTCTTTCGGTTCGTAAACCTTGAATGTGTTGTAGGGCGAAAGCCGGTATGTATGGCTCTGTAACTGCACGCTTAACAGGTTCAGGGCTTCCAGCAAATTAACTTCAAACTTCGCCGCCGCTCCTTTCCACCTTTTGCCGCGGCGCGCCTTCCGGTACGCGCGGTATAGGTTTTCAAAATTATAGACTTTTTCAAAGTCGGTCATGTCAAAAAATCTCCTTGCCGTGTATAACCTCGGCCATGCCTGCGGGCAATGCTCCGGTATCGGCAATCCTGTATTTGTCCCCGCTGTGGATAGCAGGGGACGGGAAACGCCTTCCTTTGATGGTGGTACATTGCTTTCGGCCTGTGGCCTACTCGATCGAGTGATCCACCGAAGCGGACGCACGCCCCTGTTGCCGTTGTACGCGTTGTTGTTGTTCAACGCCCCCGAAGTGTTGACATTGCGCACATTGTACGAGTTGCCGGAATTCGGCGGCGGGGCGGGCAGAAGGCGAAAAGAAAACCTACAAGGCGTTCCCCAAACGGTTTTTATACTCTCGCTTTGTCCCGCTTCTTCCACGCGGCGATCATGTACTTTACTTCAAGGGCAAGTTTCGACCAATATTCGCAACTCTTCATAGAAATAAAGCCCATTTCCTGCGAAAGCTCTATAAAAAATAGAAGCTCCTTGCAATAGGTCAACGCCTTTGCTTGTAGCCTCTGCCGTTGTCTGTGTTCGTCCGCTTGCCGCAAATCTAATTCGTTCGCTTCAAGCGTCATTTCGTAAATATCAACCACTTTTTCCTGTATGCGGTTCACCAGCGTAAAGCGGTATTTCTTCGGGTAACGCTCCGTGCTGTTCGTGATCGTGAAGGTATGCTTTACAAGGTCTTTCGCCTTCACAATCACATTGAATTCGGACGGCTCTTTGCGTTCCCTCTCTTGTCCCTGCATAAATGCACCTTGCCTTCCTGATCCTCTGCAAAAGCGCGGTATCTTCCGCGCACCCCTCAAAATCAAAGCCCGCCGCCGTCAAAGTTATTGTTGCTTCGTGGCCTGTGGGCGTGATCCCGTGGATTGACACCGCCTCGCCGCCGCACATGTCGCACGGTGGGCGAAGCTCCGTGAAGATATTCCCGATAATGCACGACAATTCCGCGCCCTTGCAGGCGCACCGCGTCAACATTCGATCCGTTGCAACGCCGCGTTCCAAACGCCCGTTGCGGTCACGCCGTCCAAATCGTCAAAGAGGATCAAGAACGGGTTTGTTGTAATGTCATTGAAAAGCACGGCTTCCAGCATTTCAATTCGCGCGGTGTTGTTCTGGATCAGGTTCAGCAAATGCCCCGCGGCGTCTTCGTCAAGGACATTTTGCAAGGTTGCGAACCATGCGTTGAAGTCGTTTTCTGCGTCGGTCTTAAAGTCGTTCATGTAGGCTTCAAGGGCGGCGTACTGCTGATCGCCCAAAAGCTCCAAACTTTCCATATAGGAAACAAGATCGTTGAATTCGTCAACGCTCATTTCCTTATAGTCAGCAAACCACGCTTCAAGTTGCGCGTTGAATGCGTCGGTGTCTATCTGATCCACCACGCCCGCAACCACGCCGCACAAGGAACCATCAAGGCGGCGATCCGTTATGTTTGCCTGTGAAATGGCCGTAACGCCTGCGCCTACAAGCACATCGGCAAGACACAATTCGTATGCGTCCGCGTCCCTCTGCAAAGCAGGGGCGACGGGGGAAGTTGCAGGCGCGGAAGACTTCACCGCAACGGAAATTTTGCGTTCGGTCAAATCCCACCGCACAACAATTCGGTCAATGCGGTTCAACACGCCGTCCGCGGTTGCCAGCGTTACGGGCAAATCGCTTGTGTTGTAATAAAAATAGCCGTTGATCCACGCTTTACCCGTTTTCACGGCGACGGCCATTCCTGAACCCGCTACCACTTGAAGGCTTGTGGAAGGGACAGGGAACACGCCGTTTCCAATGAATGAAGCAAAATATTCAGCCCATTCTTCCGCGCGGTACACGCGATCGCCGGAAACACTGTTGAAGAAACTTGATTTTTCCATATTTGCACCCCTTTACTTTGTAATCTGCCTGATCTGTGTAATCAGGGCGGGCAAGCTCTCCCCGAAAGTAATGTCTATTTCCTCCATGTTCTGTTGATAGGTTTCCGCAACCTCCGTTATCCGGACATTGATTTTTATACCCCATCGTTTATTAACACATGTCACACGATCGCCCAAGTCGTAATCTTCCCTGTACTTCAAATTCGCGTGCGTGTTGATCGTGCTGGAAAGGCTTTCGCGGCCTGCTCCCCGCCTGCGGCAAAGGCCGCCGCGGTTTCACCGGCGTTCAAGCCTATATCCTTGAACGCCTGCATTGTGCCGTCTGATCCGTCTTTAACCCTGATCCCGAATTCCTTTACCGCGTCGCCCAGCTTGTCAACGGAAAAGGTGCCAGCGTCCGCGCCGTTTGCAAAGCTGTTGAACATGTCTTCCGCGTCCAGCCCTAACGACTTGAAATGCACGGAATATTCGTTGATACTGTCCAGCAAATCCCCGTTTTTATCAAGGCCGTTTTGCGCTCCCTGCGCAATCAGGTTGAACGCCTCTTCACCAGATAGCCCAAACTGATCCATAAGCATATTGACGGCGCGCATTTGCTCTTGAATATCAAAGCCGAATGTATCGCGCAACATCAAAGCGTTTTGTGTCAGCTCTTCAATTTTCGTCGGATCAACTTCGCCGGAAGTCTGCGCCACGGTTGCCATTGACGCGGCTATATCGTCCATGTTCTCCCCGAAGTTGTTGTTGTAGATACGCAACATTGCGTCTTCAAAGCCGTTCGCGGCGGCCTCCGCAATGCCTGTTGACGCTTCAAAATCGTTCATTGCGCCTTTGACTTCATCAGCGAAGCCCACGGCGTACCCGATCCCCGCAACCATAGCCGTTCCAATGGCGGCCACGCCTACGCCGATCGTTTTCAAACCTTTTCCAAGCGCGCCAGCTACGGAAGAAACTTTGCCGCCCAATCCGTCCAGCGCGCCGCCTGTGCTTTCGGCTTCCTGTGAAATATCCTCCAAGCCGTCCGAAAAATCGTTTGAAGCGTTGCGCGCCTCTTCTAATCCTGCGTCAAGGTTTCTGATCTCGTTTTCCGTTTTAATCATTGCGGCGCGGGCGTAATTCAGGTTTGTTTCCATCTTTTTAGCCGCTTCGGAAGTCCCTTGCCCCGCGTCCTGATACTTTTTCAAGGCGGCTTCCGCTTCGGCAACCTTCTTTTTCTGCTCTTCAAGCCGCTTGTTCAAAACATCTTGCTTCGCGGTCATTGC
>ERZ1106954.2723-NODE-2723-length-11883-cov-4.402266_pt1 | contig 11883 bp, 10 predicted proteins | sample MGYA00403678_ERZ1106954 | MGnify/ENA primary metagenome ERZ1106954 (study PRJEB35170, sample SAMEA104062445) | human gut metagenome | biome: human gut; feature: human-associated habitat; material: faeces | place: Denmark | collected 2012-08-20 ... | reverse complement strand
GGTTTATTTGTAGAGATTGCAGGGGTGCGGCGGCAGCGGCAACACTCCCGGGCGGATATGGGATCCGCCCCTGCGTTCTCTGCCAATCACAAAAACTCTTTCCAGTAAATCTCTGCGCTTCTCGTCATCTCCCGGGAAAAGTCGCTCGCGTACTTGCGCTTGCAAAATGCCTGCACGGCTTTGTCAAAGTCGTAGTCGAGCTGGCCGTTGGCGGCGGCTTTCGCCGCAAAGTCGGCGCGCAGCTCGTCGGGCGTGCGGTCCGTGTACACATTCTCGCAGACGACGGCCTGCTCGGCAAAGCGGGCGGGCTTGGGGCGGCGCTGCTGCTGCTCCGTGGGGCGGCCAAACACCAGCATACAGGCGGGCACTACGTACTGCGGCAGGTGCAGGGCGTCGCGCATGGCCTCCGCATTCTCGAGGACGTCGCCTATGTAACAGCTGCCGATGCCCAGAGACTCGGCGGCGACCACGGCGTTCTGGGCGGCAATGCAGGTGTCGGCCACGGCCAGCATCAAGTCCCCTGCCCCGGGCTTGCGGGCGTCCGCGATTCCCGCGGCGTGGTAGGCGTTGAGCCAGCGGCGGCAGTCGGCCAGGAATACCAGCACCAGCGGCGCCCCGGCAATGAACGGCTGGTGGTCGCACAGGTCGGCCAGCGTGGCCTTCAGCGCCGGGTCGGTGATGTCCAGGATCGTGTACAGCTGCTGGTTGCCCGCCGTCGGTGCCTGGAACGCCGCGTTCAGGATGGCCGCCCGCTCGTCCGGCGTGACGGGGTCTGGGGTGAATACCCGCACGCTTTTGCGGGCGGAGAGGGCGGAGAGGATAGCGTTGTTTTCCATAATAAGCTCCTTTAAGCCTTCCCCCGAGGGGGAAGGCAAATCAAAATCAATTTTTCCGTTTCTTCAAAAACTTCCCGATCAGCGTATCCAGCATGCTCAGCACCTCGCGGATGTTCAGCACGCAGACCACCGCGGTGATGCCCACGACGGGCAGCGCCCAATGGGTCAGGTTCATCATGCACCAGATCTCCGCCAGCACCAGCGCCAGATTCAGCACAAGCCACGCCGGGTGGAAGTCGATCTCCAGCAGACCGCGGGTCGAGTAGGCGCGCAGCAAAAACACCAGCATCAGGCTCAGGAAGCTGGCCGGGGTTACGCCCCACGGGCCCCACTGCAAAATGAACAGGTAGTTCAGAATCAGGTTCAGCACCGCACCGGCCAGCATTGTGAACAGCGAGCCGGTAGACCGTTTATACACGACGTAGACGCTGTTCAGGAACTGGTTCAGGCAGGTCAGCATCGAGCAGAGCGTCAGGAACGGAACAAACGTCCAGGCGTCAAAATATTCAGCCTTGAACACCCGCATGAGCAGCTGGCACAGCATGATGATGCCCGCCACGCAGCAGAACAGCACGCTGGCATACACGCGGAATATCTTGGAGAAGAACGCCTCGCGGTCCGTCTCCTCGGTCACGGCGGAGAGCTGCCACGCCTCGTAGAAGATGCTGCCCAAAATCGTGATGATCTGCGGCAGGAAGTACCCCGCCGACAGCAGGCCGACCCAGTGGTTGCCGCTGCGGCCCGCGTAGCCCTCGCACATGCCCTGCACAAAGAACATGTCGCTGGCGTTGATGATCCAAAAGCTGATGGACGCCGGGATCATCGGCAGGCAGTAGCGCAGCATCTCCTTCCACAGCGCCTTGTCAAACGCCTTGGGCTTGAAGTACCGCCAGCACCCGCCCGCAATGAACACAAACACCATGGATGTCAAATCTGCCAGCGCGTTTGCCAGCAAAAAGCCTGCAGCGCCCATTTTTAAGGTGCTCAGGAACAGCAGGTAGTAGAGCAGCAGGCTCAGCGTTGTCAGCACACCGTCTATGGCGACCAGCCGATTCAGCATACGCGAGCGGATGAACTGGGTACACAGCGTTCTCATACAGCTGGCCAGCACGCAGAGGTACAAAAAGCCCAGGTACTCCGCAGCGTTGGGGATGAGCCGCACCAGCGGCATGGCCAGCAGCAGCACCACAAAGCCCAGCCCGATAGTCGCCGCACCGTTGACAAAGACGCTGGATTTGTTGGTCGCTTTGTCCAGCCCGAACCGGATGACCGCATAGGCCACGCCAAGGCTGACCACCGGGATCAGCAGGTTTGTGGCCTGCTGCAAAAGGCTGGACACGCCCATAACGTCCGGCGAGTCGAGCGCGTAGCTCAGATACGGGCGGATGAAGAAGCTGAGCAGCTTGGAGCTGAAGTTGGAGATGGCAAACAGCAGCGTATTGCTGACCAGCGTCGTATATTTTTTCTGTGGAGACGGCAAGATGGGAACCTCCCTTGTTTGTAGAGTATGAAGCCTTCCCCTCCGGGGGAAGGTGGCCGAGCGAACGCGAAGGTCGGATGAGGGCAAACCTTCCGCCGGCACCCCGTTCACGGGCAATTGCGGCAAACTTCCCCCTCACCGCAGCTTCAGCATCCGTTCCCGCTGCTTATAATCCGGCAGCACCTCCGCCACCGCGGCCCAGAACGTCGGGCTGTGGTCGGGGTGGGCAAAGTGGCAGAACTCATGCACAACAACGTACTCCTGCGCGGGCAGCGGCATCGTGCAGAGTCGCCGCGCAAACGCCAGCGTGCCGGTGCGCAGACTGCACGACCCCCAGCGGGTGTTCATGTCACGCACCGCAATTTTGGGCATCGCGCCGCCCGGGCAGGTCGCCGCGAATTGCGGATAGTATGCCCGGCACAGCGCCTGCATATAGGCCAGCGCCTCGGCCTTGGGCGGCAGCGCGGGGGCCTCGGCGGCCTCTCGTTCGCGCCGGGCCGCGGCACGCGCCTGTGCGGTGCGCACCCAGTCGGCACGCGCCGTGACAAAGGCGTCCACATAAGCCGCCGGCACCCGCGGCGACGCACTGGCCGCCACACTGCCGTCGGCCCGCACGCGCAGGTTGATGTTGCGCACCCGCCGCCGCGTCAGCGTGTAGGTGATGCCGCCCGCCGTCCGCTCCATGCCCGGCCCCCCTTTTGCAAAAGTATATAGTTTATTGTACACGCATTTGCCCAAAAGTGCAACAGTTGCCTGCGGCGGCGCATTGTGGTATGATACTGCCAAAAGGGGGCTTTTGCATGAAATCGCTGTTTTTTGTTCTGCCCGCCCTGCTGCTGGGCCTGACGGCCTGCGGCGCGCCGGTGGCCGCCGTGACCCTGCCCGACACCGTGCAGGTCGAAAAGACCCAGACCGCCGAGACCGCCGTCCTCTACGAGGATGCCGACGGGCGTGAGGTCAGCCCCCGCCGCGCCGCCCTGACCGAGTGGCGCTGGTCTGTGGCCGATGACACGATTGCCGAGGTCGATCCCAGCGGCATTGTGACCGGTCTGCGCGGCGGCTCGACCACCCTGACGCTGCAAAGCGCCGACGGGAAAATTTCAACTCTCACGGGATCGGAGCTTTTTCAGAAATTCACCGTCTCGTCGCTCGTCGAATGGCGCGGCAGCATTTACTGCGCGTCAAAGACCGGCATTCTCGCCTTTGACCCGACAAACGAAAAGGAAACATGGTACCCCATCGACTGGCGTAAGCTCGACAACTGAAACGCGGCAGGTGCCGATGCACCGCCCGAAAATATGATTCGTAAAGCAGGGTAAGCTCCGCTCCTCCCCTACGGCTGCGGTCGTGCGGCAAGCTGCCCCTTGCCATGGCTCACCCGGGAGAAAGTCGGGGCTGCCCCGTCATCACGGCGTTTCCGGCGCATTATTTTGTCGCATATGCATATATCCGCCCTTTGCGGCGGATATTTTTGCGTCAAATCAATAAATATTCATTTTACCCCTTGACAAACGCCGAATATGGTGTATAATTATGCACAGAAAGAGAACACGTCCGGAAGTCACGCGGCTTTCGCCGCCGTGCGGCAGCGCTCGCGCTTCGCAAAATGCTCCGGATCCGCAAAGAAAGGCTATGGTCATAAAAATGAAAAAAGAAGACATAAAGAAGGTCGTGCTTGCATACTCGGGAGGGCTTGACACCTCAATAATCATCCCGTGGCTCAAGGAAAACTACAACAACTGCGAGGTCATCGCGGTCTCCGCCAATGTAGGTCAGGCGGATGAGCTCGAAGGACTCGAGGAAAAAGCGCTCGCAACCGGCGCCTCGAAGCTTTACGTGCTCGACCTCACCGACGAATATGTTGACGACTACATCATCCCCACCATGAAAGCCGGCGCGATGTATGAGGAATATCTGCTCGGCACCAGCCATGCCCGCCCCTGCATCGCAAAGCATCTTGTCGATATCGCCCTCAAGGAAGGTGCCGACGCGATAGCTCACGGCTGCACCGGCAAGGGTAACGACCAGGTGCGTTTTGAGCTCACCATCAAGCACTTTGCGCCCGAAATGCCCATTATCGCTCCGTGGCGCGAATGGAGCATAAAGTCGCGCGAAGAAGAAATAGATTACGCCGAGGCGCATAACGTGCCGCTGAAGATAAACCGCGAGACGAACTATTCGAAGGACAAAAACCTCTGGCACCTCTCGCATGAAGGACTTGACCTTGAGGATCCCGCCAACGAGCCGCAGTACGAGAAGAAGGGCTTTCTTGAAATGGGCGTCTCTCCGATAGACGCGCCCGACAAGCCGACATACGTTACGCTCGATTTCGAAGCGGGCGTTCCGGTAGCGCTTGACGGCGAAAAGATGAGCGCCAAGGATATCATACTGAAGCTCAATAAGCTCGGCGGCGAAAACGGGATCGGCATTCTCGACATCGTCGAAAACAGGCTCGTCGGCATGAAGTGCCGCGGCGTGTACGAAACCCCCGGCGGAACGATACTCTACAAGGTGCATTCGGTGCTCGAAACACTATGCCTTGACAAAATGACCATGCACGAAAAGCAGAAGCTGGCGGTGACATACGCCGAGCTGGTGTATAACGGTCAGTGGTTCACGCCGCTGAGAGAAGCGCTCGCCGCATTTGTCGACAAAACGCAGGAACGCGTGACCGGCAAGGTCAAGCTCAAGCTCTATAAGGGCAATATCATAAATGCCGGCGTAGAGAGCCCGTATTCGCTTTACAGCGAACAGATAGCCACATTCGGCGAAAGCGATTATGACCAGACCGACGCGAACGGGTTCATAAACCTCTTCGGACTGCCCATCAAGGTGCAGGCGCTCGCCGACGCCGGAAAGCTCTCGTAAAACCCGCCGGGCGATCCGAACGGAAGGAAGGTCAATAATGTGCGGGCGGTCTTCGCCGGGCAAAGCCCGGGCGAAGACCGGGACCGCCATTCCCGAAAGTATAATTCGGTAAAGCAGGGGAGGGGTCAAGCCCCTCCCCTACGGCAACAATCATAAAAAAGCAAAATGCCGCACCGTTTAAAACGACGCAGATTTTGCGGAAGGAAAAACGCGGAAGTACATGAAACATAACAGCAGCAGCGGAGCGGGATCTCCGCTTTCTCCGTCATCGGAATATAACGCCAAAACACCGTTGGGGTATGAAGCCCCCAACCCGTCCAAGCTCTCCGGCAGCAGTAGTTCAGACTCTGATCTCACTCCGCCGTCGGGGTATGACGCTCAAAACCCGCTCAAACATTCCGGCATCGGCAGTTCAGGTTCTCCACTCGCTCCACCGTCGGGGTATAAAGCTCAAGCTCCGCAAAAAACCCACCCGAGTTTTAAAAAGATGTGGGAGGGGAGAACGGCGGGAAAAACCGACCCCGCGGCGGACGATTTCAATTCGTCGATAAGGTTTGACAGCAAAATGTACCGCCAGGACGTCCTCGGCAGCATGGCGCATGCCGCAATGCTCGGCGCACAGGGGATAATCCCGACGGCGGACGCCGAAAAGCTCGCGGAAGGGCTGGAGGGGATACTCAACGACCTCGACGCGGGAAAGCTTGAATTCGATCCCGCGGCGGAGGATATACATATGTTCGTCGAAACGGTGCTCACGGAGCGCATCGGCGACGTGGGTAAAAAGCTGCATACCGCACGGAGCCGAAACGACCAGGTCGCACTTGACACGCGGATGTACCTGCGCGACGAGAGCGCGGATATCACAGCGCTTGTGCTCAGCCTTGTCGAAACGCTCTGCACCCGCGCAGCCGAAAACCGCGCAACGATAATGCCCGGATATACGCATATGCAGCGCGCACAGCCGGTGACGTTCGGACATCACCTGATGGCATACGCAATGATGCTTTTGCGCGACCTCGGCAGACTCGACGATTGCCGGAAGAGAATGAACGTGTCGCCGATAGGCTGCTGCGCGCTTGCGGGGACGACATACCCCGTTGACCGCCGCGCGGAGGCTGCATCTCTCGGCTTTGACGGTATCGCCATGAACAGTCTCGACGGCGTATCCGACCGCGACTATTGCGTTGAGCTCGCGTCGGCGATCTCGCTTATAATGATGCACCTCTCAAGGCTCTCGGAGGAGCTGGTACTGTGGTCAAGCTGGGAGTTCGGCTTTGTCGAGCTGTCCGACGCGTACACGACAGGCTCGTCGATAATGCCGCAAAAGAAGAATCCCGACATGGCGGAGCTTATACGCGGCAAGACCGGACGCGTTTTCGGCGACCTTATGGCGCTGCTGACCGTCCTCAAGGGGCTCCCTCTCGCATATAACAAGGATATGCAGGAGGATAAGGAAAATATCTTTGACGCGACCGAAACGGTGAAGGCGTGCCTGCCCGTTATGGATTCCATGATCGCCACGATGACGGTGAAGCCCGACGCGATGAAGCGCGCCGCGCAAAAGGGATTTATCAACGCGACGGACCTTGCCGACTACCTCACAAAGAAAGGCCTGCCCTTCCGTGCGGCATATAAGCTGTCGGGCGAGCTTGTGGCACGCTGCCTGAAGGAGGGAAAGGTGCTCGAGGAGCTGCCGCTTGAGGTCTACCGCGAGTACAGCGAGCTGTTTGACGGCGACCTTTATGCCGCCATCGACCTCGACGCCTGCGTCGCAAAGCGCGCGTCCGAGGGGGGAACATCGCCCGAATCGGTGGACGCACAGATAAAATACGTAAAGGAAACGCTCGCGGCGCTGAAATGATGACGGCGACGACGCGCCGATATTGCGGGACCGACGCATTATGCGCCGGTCCCGTTCTTTTTTTACGGTTGAAATCCGGATGAAAATGTGATATACTATTCGAAGCAGAGTCGGAGTGCCGCGCGCACGCGCGGCATTTCAGGCTCAATAAATCCCCGAGAGGTCGCATCATGGTAAAAAAACACACGAAAATATACAATATAATAAAAAGAACCGCGGCAGCGGCGCTCGCGCTGCTGCTCACGGCGGCACTTGCCGCCTGCGGGACCGTCACGGACGACGTGACCACCCCCGGCGCGCCCGCCGGAACATCGTCACCGACGGTCAGCGGGGACAGTCATATAACTACCGCGCCGCAGGGCTCGGAAGCCGACGGCACCGCGACCGCGGAGCCGGAGGAGACGCTGAATATTCCGGAGAATACGATCGACGCGGCACAGGCGATCATTTACGACATCGCGGCAAAGCGCACACTGTTCTCGCGCAACGGCGTGATCGACGGCAAGGTCTACCCCGCAAGCACCACAAAGCTGTTCACCGCGTGGGTCGCGCTGCAGTATCTCAGCCCCGACGACGTGATAACCGCGGGGGACGAGCTGACGCTTGTTGCCTCCGACGCCTCGATAGCATATGTGCGGCGCGGTCATAAGCTGACGGCGGCAATGCTCGTTGAGGGGATGCTGCTCCCCAGCGGCGGAGACGCGGCATATGTGATAGCGGCTGCGGCGGGCAAAAAGATACGCGGCAACGATAACATCTCGGCAGAGGCGGCGATAGCCGCATTCGTCGGCGAGATGAACCGCAGACTCGAGGCGCTCGGCATGACCGGCACGCATTTCACGAACCCGGACGGATATCACGATCCCGAGCATTATACCACACTGGAGGATATCGCGCGCATAGGTGCGCTGGCGCTCGAGAACGAAACGATAATGAAATACGCCACACTTGCCTCCGACCGAGTAACATACGCCAGCGGTCAGTCGAACAAGTGGCAGAACACGAACGAGCTCATCCGCCCCGATTCGCTTTATTATTGCGCGGACGCGATAGGACTGAAAACAGGCTCGACAGACGAGGCGGGCTATTGCGTTATGACCGCCGCACGCAACGCCGAAGGGAAGTATTACATAATCGGCGTTTTCGGCGCCTCGACCGGAAGCGCACGGTTTGCGGACGCCGCAAAGCTGATAGATTATGCCCTCGGCAGACGCAGTTGAAAAGGTAAGCCGGATCCGGTAAAATACAGCAGCAAAGCCCTCGGACAACGTCCGAGGGCTTTGCTGACGCAAATAATAAGGCAGAGGATAAGAGATGTCGTGCCTCACCCGGATATCAGATAACCGGAGGAGGCGAGAGAGGCGGAGAAGCTGCGGTAAGCAGCAAGAGCCTCGTCGCGCGATATGCCGTATTCGGCAACGGCGGCAGCCACTATGCCCTCGCCGTCAAGCCCGCGCTCGAAAAGACGCCAGAAAAAAACGCCGGTGGCGTTTATTTTTTTTACATACGGCACCTTGCCGCGCGCCTCGCCTGTCGCGATCATAAGATGCTCGTCGCAAACATCAACGATCACCACACCCGGGCAAACATGATATTTCATTTCGGCTCCCACTCCTTTTCAAGCGTATCGTGACACAGGCACGCCGCAGCCGCGTCACCGCGGTTGGCAAGCTCCCATACGGGAACGCTGCGCAGCAATATGTCTTCCATTTCGGCGACGCCGCGCGCCGCCTCGACGGTCTCGGACGAAAAAATGAACTGACGGAACAGGATCCCGGCGGAAAGCTCCGCCCCAACGCGGCGGATCGTATTTTCGGCAGCCTTGCGGAGAAACACGATGCCGCCGAGCGGCGCGGAGATGGGCTGCCCCATGCCCTCCTTGCCGTGCCACGGAGAAGGGTGAACGGTAACATCGCCCTCTTGACGGGCAAAAAGCACCGGCTTGTCGCCGTTCAGGATCTGTATCTCATCACCGCAAAGCTGCTTCCAGCGCACATAATGCGTCGTCTTGCCTGTGCCGCTCGGCGCGCAGAGGAGCACGACCCGTCCGCGCCAAAGAAACGCGCAGCCGTGAAAGACCGTGCGGCGGAAGGGTATCAGCACGTCCGACACCCGGCGGCAAAGCTCCATATACTCAATATAAGCATCGGTCGATCCCGCGGGATAAAATTCGGCGGCGCGGCGGCGATCCGCTTCACCGACAATGACCGAGGCGGCGGGCGCCGCCTCGGTCTGCTGTGCTTCAAAAAATTTGCGGTAACTGTCATACGAAAGACCGACACCGACAGGCACGCCGGCAAAGTCTGCGGTGATCATCATGCCGTCATCCTCCGTCCTTTGCCGTTTGTCCTTCAGAAAACATCTCCCGAGGACGTGAGAGTGACCTTGGTGCCGTCGGGCAGGGTAAAGTCCTTCGGTATCGGATCGCCGCCCTCTCCGATGTCTCCGCTGCCGGTCGTGATGCCGCCGGCAAGCATATCATCAAGCTTGTCGTATATCTCGTCTCCGCCGCCGGAGACCGCAGGAATATCAAAAGTGTTATTCATGGATAAACTCCTTTCCATTCTTCCCGGCCGAGCCTACTCAGCCCTCAACGCGGTAAGGGTAGCAAATGAGGGTGCGCGTCGCACCGAGGACGGTCGTGCCGTCGTGCGTGACCCAATAGGGCGTCACCTCGACCGGAGTTCCGCCAGAGCTGCCGCTCACCGAGTATCTCACGCTCATCACGGCAGCCCCGCGGCTGACATCTCTGCCGAACAGCGCACGAGCACCGAAACGGGCGACGTCGGCTGCGGGAGTCTTTTTGCCGTTGATGATAAATCCGAGCTCGGCATAGTCGGTGCTGTCGGCAGCCGCCATGAGCGTCAGCCCGCGCACACGGAAGAGCCCGTTTTTGGTGTATCTGACGTCAAGATAAGAATCGCTCACGTATTTGGCGTATACGGTGATGTCGGAGGTCACATTGCGAAGATCGGCGGGGTATTTGCAGGCTTTATCGGTAAACCAACCGGCAAAGAGCTTGCCGCTCGCGCCGGCATAGCTTATCGCAGCCGAAACATCGCCCTTTGCCGCAACGACGCTGCGCGTGCTGCCGCCGTCGTTGACGGTGACGGTCACATAATCGGCAGCTCCGCTGTCAAGCGTGTACGAGGCGGAATATATCAGCGACCGCGCATCCGTCGGCACGGTATATCCGGTACATTTACTGCGTGCAAACGTATCGGCACCCGCCTTGCCGAGCTTTTTGTAGGTCAGATCATTGTCGGAGCCTGCGCCCTTGTACTCGCAGGTGCGCGTTCCTATGCCCGTGACCTTTACACCGTCAAGGGTGATCCAGTAGGGCGTGAACACGATCCTGTCGTCCGCTTTTGTCCAATAATTCTTCGGAACATCAAAGCAGAAAAGATACCCGCTGTCTTTGATGTCGCCGAATATGCCCGTGCCCGCCGCATATACGGACTCGGTGCCGTTGTTGTGCTTTACCGTAAGCGACTTGTAAACGCTGCCGACCGTAAGAGCGTTGGGATCCGCCTCGCCGACGTCGTGAGCATCGATCACCGTGCCGTTTTCGGTATGCGCATCAAAGCCGACGCCGTAATAATTCAGGCGATCGACCGCGCTCATCATGTAGAAGCCGATAACGTCAACATCGCTCTCGCTCACGTGCTTCCACACGCTCAGGCTGCGCGGCAGCAGATATACCGCGGGAGCCTCCCAGATATAATAGATGCCGCCCGGCGTGGGGGTAAAGTCCATTGCCGTACCGCCGTTGAAGTCGGCGACCGTCGTATAATCGCTTTTGAACGTTCCGCCGTAAACAAAGTGCCCGTCGGTGATCTTGGTTCCGTCGGCTTTTTTGTTCACCCACTGCGTCATGTCAAAGTTCGCGCCGAAGGCGTGAGTATCGCGCCAAACCTCCGTGTCCTCCCGCACATGAACGACGGTGAATTCCTGCTTATATGCAAACCATACATGGCGGTTGGAGTTTGCGGCGGTCAGTGTGACCTCCGCGGAATCGCCCCCCGTGAGCGCACCGTTGTCGATAATATAACTGCCGTAATAAACGCAGTCGGCAACGTCTGCCTTGCCTACGGTGTAGAGCGTGTTATATTTCAGCCCCGTGGTGCCGTCGACCGCGAAATATTCGGCATCCTTTACCTGTTTCGCAAGGGAGGGGGACTCTACCTTGACGCCGTTCTCGTTGATCGGTTCGCCGTTTCCGTTTACAAGGTAGTAGTGGACAAGTATTTTGCCGCCGCCCACGGTGACCTGAGGCTTCGGGAATTCGCCGGTCACCTCTTTGTCCTCGTAGTCAGTATATGTCAGCGTAGCGCTTTCGTTTGTGAGCAGAGTCTCGCCGGTCGCGGGGCTGTAGCCATCCCTGACCGTGACCTTATACATGAGCGTGGGATCGTCGCCCTCTCTGACGTTGCCGACCGTCCAGCTTATGCTGCGGGTGGCAGCGTCATATGTCGCCGTGCCCTGGCTGATGTAAACATCGGCATCGCCCGCATCATAGACCGCCCTGTCGGTGGTGATGACGGGAGCCTCTCCCGAAAAGCTGAGCTGAACTTTATCGCCCATGGTGTCGTTTACGACCGCGTTTTTCGCCGCGATCGCAATGCTGCCCGCGATGGAGGTGAACGCCGTCGTCAGCTTTTCTTCAATATTGTCGGCGTCGGCTATCGTAAAGTAGTCCTTTGAGGGGTTCGTGGCGCAGGAGCGGAGAATTCCGGAGCCCACGTTGCCCGCCTGAAGAGCAATTGAATAAATATTAACGCCTTCCGCTTTCGCCTGATCTGCCTCCCATACAGTCGGCTCTCCCAGGTTATTCACCG
>ERZ1106954.2722-NODE-2722-length-11885-cov-3.459341_pt1 | contig 11885 bp, 10 predicted proteins | sample MGYA00403678_ERZ1106954 | MGnify/ENA primary metagenome ERZ1106954 (study PRJEB35170, sample SAMEA104062445) | human gut metagenome | biome: human gut; feature: human-associated habitat; material: faeces | place: Denmark | collected 2012-08-20 ... | reverse complement strand
TCAGAAAATTTATTCAGAGTGTGAAAGTAATACCATTAGTTAATTCAATAGAGATATCCTATAGTGTTTATATCTGATAGGGCATCTCTAATCTATCAAACGTAATATTTTGTATTTGTTTCTCAACCAAACCTACAAATAAAGTGCTTTCATTTTTGTACACTGTTCACACATTTTTTTACCTGAAAGTTCATCATAGGTATAACCTACCTTTTTTCGTTCCTGGTCTGCCAGTGTTTCTGCCTCGTAAAATCGTTTGGTAAGTTCCTGATACTGCTCTTTTGTGACCGGCATAAATATACTCGGAATTATCCTCGATATTTCCTCCTTTAAATTCAACACTAAAGTCCATTTTTCCATAAGCATCTTTAAGAACTTCGTAAACTTCATCACTTACAACCTGCATATTCTCATAAGGAAAGTCACGTGTGCTATCGAAGCTCTTCGCTCCGGATTGTGCTGTCTCACTTATTGGCGCTATTTCCTCTTCCTTTACCCGAATTAATTCCTTTCCTCTCCATTGCAAAGTTTGTAAAATATACCCATCCCCATTTCTAATCCAGTTCCGGATACCATCCTCCTCTATTTCAATCCACGCAAGAACATCATCATATACCACTTGTTCAAAGCACCCACTTTGATTATTCCATATATACAAATCGTGGATTTCATATGCGGGAACCTGATCGATTGCCACCATCATATCTACATAGCCATCCCTGTTGGCATTCAGAAATTCCGGATAACTTTCAAAGCGGGAAGTCCAGCTTATGTCCTGCATTTCTTTATTCCCACGATAAAGTGTAAAGTGATATTGCATTGGTTCTCCATCTTCTATTTCCAGTACAGCCTGATAGGTTTCTTCTTCACCCAGACAGAATTCATACCGCGCTTCCCTGTTCACAAAAGAAATATCACTTATAATCTGTGCGATGATGCCATCCGCGCATTCCACCATTTCCCTGCCATACTGGTTTCTGACCTCCTGATCCCACGGTTGTGAAACCAGTTCCGATTCTAATCGAAGCTTTCCTTCTACATGAACCAGGAAGGAATCATTCTCCAAAAACAGCAGATAATAAGCTTCGTTACCCTGAGCTGCTTCAAATATCTGCCCAATCCCATATTCGTTATTATTTTCCACATAATGCCACATTTGGTCATAGTCGATGATGTCCCGGAAAAAGGCTTCGCTTCTTCGTAGGTAAGTATTTCAGATGTAAAATTCTTCTTAACCTCAATTACCGGGCAGTCGGCATAAAAGGTATCCTCAATCGGTTCGCACTCATAAATCATCCAGTCTTCGTTTTCACTTTTATTTATATCATAATCCGTCAGGCACTGAACCAATATCTCGTCCAGCATGTCCAAATTGCTGCGATCCAATCTGATATCTTCACGGATTGGTAAAGCATTGGCAATCTTCATCCCCTGATCAGATTTAAGGTCTACATTCTTTTGCACACCGCATCCCATCAGCAGTAATACCATTATGAATAAAACAAACCACTGTATTCTTATATTCTTCATTTGCTCCCCATCCCGTTACGATCTTCACCCACAGTATTTCACATAATTTACGTTACCAAAAGGGATCTCATTATACAATGCTAAAGGCAAAATTGTACATTAGATATACCATTTTTTGTCAAAAAAGCTACACATTGAGGTTCAATGTGCAGCTTCATTCTTACCCTGTTCTCTATATTACATTCTTGCATTCTGTACATTTTCCCGGAACCAGTCATAAGCAAGCTGTACGCCTTCGCGCAGCTCAACCTTATGTGTCCAGCCAAGTCCGTGAAGCTTATCTACGTTGGTAAGCTTTCTCGGTGTACCATCCGGCATATCCTTGTTCCATACGATCTCGCCCTCGTATCCGACAACTTCCTTAACGGTTTCTGCAAGCTCCTTAATGGTTACTTCCTTACCGGTTCCGATGTTCACATGCTGTTCTCCGCTGTAATTCTCAAGCAGGAAAACACAGGCATCTGCCATATCATCTACATACAAGAACTCACGAAGCGGTGTTCCGGTTCCCCAAAGCTCTACGGAAGGGGACTTGTTTTCCTTCGCTTCATGGAATTTCCGGATCATGGCAGGCATTACATGGGATCCCTGTAGGTCATAATTGTCATGCGGTCCATAAAGATTGGTCGGCATACAGCTGATAAAGTCATCCCCATACTGTCTCTTATAAAACTTGCACATTTCAAGACCGGCGATCTTGGCAATGGCATACGCCTCATTCGTTGTTTCCAAAGGACCGGTGAGCAGTGCGTCCTCCGGAATCGGCTGCGGTGCCATCTTCGGATAAATGCAGGTGCTTCCTAAGAATAACAGCTTCTTTACCTTATATCTGTGGCAGCACTCGATCACGTTACACTGGATCTGCATATTCTCATAAGCGAACTCGGCAGGTGTGGTATTGTTTGCATTGATGCCGCCCACCTTGGCTGCTGCCAGAACAACTACATCCGGCTTTTCTTCTTCGAAGAAATCACGTACCTGCTGCTGGTTGGTCAGATCCAGTTCTCTGTGTGTTCTTCCAATAATATTGGTGTAGCCCTTGGATTCAAGGTTACGCACGATTGCGCTTCCAACCAGCCCCCGATGTCCGGCCACATAAATCTTATCTGTTTTTTCCATCATCTCCTGAATGGTTTCTCCTATCAATATATCTTCTTTCTGCCATGGTGCGGCAGGAAAAGCATCATATCCGGTACGGTCACCCTCCTTCGGATAATAAAAGGTGTAGCCGTGCATATCATAAGCAATCGTATCAAAATGCTCATAGTCCTTCTGCTTTACAAAATATTCCGGCGTAAAGTTGCGGACATTTTCTATTCCAAAAGCTCCTGCTTTATAAATTCCAAGTAAAATCAGGAAAAGAAATGCAATCCTTCCCCGGTCAAGCTTCTGGATCCATGTCACATAAACATATCCCCAGTCCAGTACGGCCGTAAGCCAAAGGAATACGCAGCCATAACGGACAAGCGGTGAAGTGGCCATCCAGAATACAAAGCAGACATTCACAACACCAGCGGAAAACAATACAGGAAGCTGGTCCTTTTTCTTCCGGATCAGTGTTCCAAGCACGATACCAATCAGTAGAACAAGTCCGCTGACTGCCAGCAGAAAAAATCCCTGATCCGTCAGTGAAAGTGACCGGAACCAGTCCGGAAACCACTCTGTGATTCCCTCTCCATAACGGGTCACATCACTGTACCCTCTTCCCCAGACCTTGATTTCACGGGCATCGTATTCTGCCGCGCCCTTCGGAATCTTGTAAGGCAGATCAAAGAGGTCAATCGAAGTAAACGGGTAAACCAGCCATCCGGAAAGCAGTACATTCCGGATAAAATACGGAAGTGCCGTAAGGAATCCGGTCAGCAGAAAACAGCCCGTCTCCTTCCACCTCTTCTGCCGGAGCATCTGTATCGCAGGATACCATACCAGCAGCAGAATCACAGCTCCCGAAAGCTTCATTGTCAGAATGGTTACACCCAGTACACAAAGCATGGCGTAAGGAAAGTAATCCGTGACACCATCCTCCACCAGCATGAGCCACCGGATCACCACATAAAATACCAGCAATACCATAAAATAATCGGATGCCGGTGAAATCATTTCATCAAAAATATTAAACAGGTAGTATGCCGCCATCACACGGGCAAAGTCTGACAACCGGAAGCGTCTGCTTCCCTTCTCCCAGAATCTGCTCACACATACCACGGAAAGAAGCCATGCCAGAAATCCTGCTCCACAGTGAAAGGACTGGCCTCCCAGAAAACGGAAGCTGTACAATGCGGTCCAAGGAAATGCCGCGCTATTGTAAGCCAGCCGGCTGTGCAGGTTTCCAAGTCCCCGGATTACTCCGTATTCTTCAATCCACCGGATGCTCTGCGCATGATACAGCCCGGTATCATAATGCTCAATCCCACGAGATGTTCCGTAGGTATACAACAGAAAGAGCAACGCATAAACCATTGCTCTTTTGATATTCTTCTGATTCCATAACTGCTTCAGTTCTTCTCCAAATCTGTCCCGGTAAAAAATCACACCGGCCGCTGCCAGAATGAGCAGCAGCACATTCGCAAGAAGTCCTACTTTGTAGAAGATACTGAACATCTGGGCATAGAACACCGTGAATGCCACTCCGGCATACACACAGCCGGTCCATGTCCGATGCGGTTCCCTACGAAACTCTTTCTCCTGCTTTCTCCGGAATCCGGCCAGTAATTCGTAACAACAAAATCCCAGCACATAGCAGGTAATCAACATATAAAGAAAAATACCAATTACGGAAATCATTAGCGATTCTTGTATTCCTCGCAGCTCATTCCTGCGATCTCTTTCATATCTGCGTCCATCATCATGGCAACCAGACCCTTGAAATCTACATCTCTCTTCCAGCCAAGTGTCTTCTCGGCCTTCGTGCAGTCACCCCAGAGGAATTCCACTTCTGCGGGACGATAGAATTCCGGATTCACATCCACAAGAAGTCTGCCGGTTGCAGCATCGTATCCCTTCTCGTCTACTCCGGTTCCTTCCCAGCGGATCGTAATTCCAAGCTGCCTGAAGGATTCCTCTACAAACTCACGAACGGTATGGGTTTCATTGGTTGCAAGCACGAAATCATCCGGCTTGTCCTGCTGAAGCATCATCCACATACCCTTTACATAGTCGCCCGCAAATCCCCAGTCACGCTTGGCATTCATATTCCCAAGGCTTAATTTCTCCTGCTTACCTGCCATAATGTTTGCAATGGCAAGGGTGATCTTACGTGTTACAAAATTCTCTCCACGTCTCGGAGATTCATGGTTAAAGAGAATACCATTGCAAGCAAACATGTTATAGGATTCTCTGTAGTTTACAGTGATCCAGTAGGAGTAAAGCTTGGCTGCTCCGTACGGGCTCTTCGGATAAAACGGAGTCTTCTCACTCTGCGGCGCTGTTTCCGGGATTCCTCCAAACAGCTCAGAGGTGGAAGCCTGATAATATCTGCAGTTACCGCCATTGACACGAATTGCTTCGAGAAGCTTTAAGGTGCTTACGCCGGTTGCTTCTGCGGTATATTCAGGAACCTCAAAGGATACGCCGACATGGGACTGCGCAGCCAGGTTATAAACCTCATCCGGACGGATTTCAGCAATCAGTCTCATCAGATTGCTGGAGTCAGTGGTATCTGCATAGTGTAAGAAAAACTTCACTTTATTGTACTCGGAATTAAGAATATGGTCGATACGTGCCGTATTGGAAATACTGTGTCTGCGCACCAGCCCGTGAACCTCATATCCCTTCTCTAACAGGAACTCGGCAAGATATGAACCGTCCTGTCCTGTAACACCTGTAATTAATGCTATCTTCTGCATAGAATTCTCCTTTTTCCTTATTTATACTCTTTTATACTCTGCCTGATTCAGCGCTATATTATCCCAATCTCTCTTAAGCGAAAAATTGCATATTACACATTCCAATTGCAATAATGATACCCAGAATAGCTCCCATCAGTACCTGCAGCGGCGTGTGTCCCACAAATTCCTTAAGTGCCTTCTCGACATCAATGTTCTTGCCCATCTGGGTGAAAATCTCCATCATTTCATTCAGTACCTTGCCCTGCTTACCGGTTTCCTGACGCACACCCATCGCGTCATACATCACCACAATTGCAAAGACCGCCGCCAGTGCAAATTCAAAGCTTCCGCCTCCATACCGGATCCCGGTTGCCGTTGCAAGTGCACATACTGTTGCGGAATGAGAGCTCGGCATTCCACCGCCCCCTACCAGCCGTTCTGCGACAAACTGTTTGTTCACAATAATATGGATAATGGTTTTCAGAACCTGTGCAACAAACCAGCCGGTGATTGCTGACATGAAAATACTGTTATGTGTTAAGTCTGTTAAAAATGTCATCCTATTTCATTCCTTTAATGTAACTTTCAATTGCATCGTGCCAGTCTGCAAACCGGTAATCGGAGGTAAGCTTTAACATATAGTTCTCCAGAATGGAATAGGAAGGACGCGGTGCTTTCGCTGCAAATTCTTCACTTGTAATATGATTTACCTTCGTATTCTTTCCTGCAAGACGGAAAATCTCTTCCGCAAAGTCTGCCCAGGAGCAGCTTCCTTCACAGGTTGCATGGAACAATCCGTAATTCTCGGTAAAGAGCAGATGTGCAATCGCTCCCGCAAGCTCCTTCGTACTGGTAGGGCTTCCTACCTGATCTTTTACGACACTGACCTGATCGTTGGTTTCCGAAAGACGCAGCATCGTTTTCACAAAGTTCCTGCCGTCTCCATAAAGCCATGCAGTGCGGAAGATGAAGAAACGGTCTGCAAACTGCTTTACCATGTTCTCGCCCTGCAGCTTCGTTTTTCCATATATGCCCTGCGGATCCGGCGTATCAAATTCGATATATGGATGATCCGACTTCCCGTTAAACACATAATCCGTAGAAATATGAACCATCTTCGCACCGGTCTGCGTTGCTGCAATACTTAAGTTGCGTGGGCCGATGGCATTAATGCGGTAAGCATTGTCCACATCGGTTTCACAGGCATCGACTGCGGTATGTGCAGCACAGTTGATAATCGCATAAGGCTTTACCTCGCGTGCCAGCTTTAATACCTCATCAATATTCGTAATATCCAGCTCGTTTACATCTGTATTTACAAACTCAAGCTCCGGATTTCCTGCAAGCTCCAAATTAATGGCCCGTCCTAACTGACCATTGCATCCTGTTACAATTATTTTTTTCATCATAAGCCTCCATGATAAACTCTTCTACTATTTTACCCTTTTCTTACCATTTTCACAAGTGAATTTCCAATTTAATAAAATTTAGCCTGCAGAATCACTATTATATATGTCCTTAAAATTTATCAAAGCTTAATAATTTTGTTAGTGACTGCTTATTCTTCCTATGCTATAATAGGCAATGTGAGTTTTTAACCCACAGAATTACAGAAAGAGAGGAAATTATCATGAAGTACTTAAAGGCGTTATCCATAGTTGCCTTATCGGCAGCTTTTATATTAACCGGCTGTGGAAAAGATACAGAAGAAGTTCAGCCTGTTGTCGAGCCCATCATCCAGTCTCAGCCGGCTAAGGAGGAAACCACGCAGGAAGAATCTGTAGAAGAAGAAACTACTAAAGAGGATGTTCCCCCGGAAGAAGGAATGGTCCGCAGTCCTCTTACCAACGAATGGATCAGTGGTGATCTTGAGAAGGCGAGACCGATTGCCATCATGTCCCCGAATGATTCCGGTGCATTGCCGCATTATAATCTTTCCAAAGCCGATATCCTTTATGAATGTCCGGTAGAGGGTGGAATCACCAGAAGCATGGCTGTTATTAAGGACTGGGAAGGCTTAGACCGAATCGGTAATGTCCGCAGCTGCCGTGACTATTTTGTATACTGGGCATTAGAGGCAGATTCTATTTATGTTCATTTTGGCGGGCCTTTCTATATTAATGATATTATCGAGCGTGAAGGAACAGACAATATTACAGGATGTAATTATGGTGAAACCCATCATGATGGATTATATGCCAATGCATTTTACCGTACTAAAGACCGTAAGGCTCCCCAGAATGCTTATGCAAGTGCAGACGGCATCAACGAAGCAATCGATAAATTAGGTTATTCCAAAACCTACCGCGACCAGTACTATCAGGGTGCACATTACAAATTTGCTCCCTCCAGCACACCGAATACTCTGGAATCCTATAGCGATGCCATTGATGCAAAAGAAGTAGATTTAACTCCTGCCTATCCGATTACCAAAACCTCCTTCAGCTATAATGCAGAGGATGGTTTATATTACCGCAGCATTTACGGAAAAGCCGATGTAGACGGTGCCACCAACGAACAGCTTTCCTTCAAGAACATCATTATTCAGAGTACCTATTACGAGGTGCGTGATGCAAAGGGTTATCTGGCATTTCAGGTACATGACACCACCAGAGACGGTTACTACATCACCAACGGTAAAGCAATCCATGTAAACTGGAAAAAGACCGCTGACTACGAACCGACCAAATACTATGATGACAACGGTAACGAGGTAGAATTCAATACCGGTAAGACCATGGTATGCATCATCAAGGATGGAGACAGCTTCTTAGCTGACGGTGTATCCATCAACTAAACTGCAGCCTTTATCACTAATAGTCCACGAATACAAAAGACAGGAATGTACATGCTTTCCTGTCTTTTTATTTTGGACAAATTGTGCTAAACTGTAAATATTGAATTAAGGGGAGGGTTATACGTGATTAAATTCAAGCAATTATCCTTACTTACATTATCTGCGCTGCTGATTGTTTCCGGTTGCGCCGCATGCGGCAGGGCAAATAAAGATACCACACCTTCTGTAGACGTAATTACAACCATACCGGAAGACGCTGAAGATTCTTCCGTAGATTCCTCTAGCAGTGATTCTACAGATGATAATACAGATGCTGCAGCCATTCCTTCCCATGAAGGAATGGTCCGCAGCCGGCTGACGAATGAATGGGTAGATCCTTCGGTTGCTTCTACCAGGCCGATTGCCGTCATGATTCCGAACTCCAAAACAGCGAGTCAATACGGCCTCTCACAGGCAGATATTCTCTATGAATGTAATGTAGAAGCCAGCATGACACGTCTGATGGCGATCTTTGATGACTGGAGCAATTTTGAAAAGCTTGGAAATATCCGAAGCTGCCGCGACTATTTCGCTTACTGGGCATTTGAATGGGATGCGGTAATCGTCCACTATGGTGGTCCATTCTATATGGATGAAATCATGGGGCGCAACGACACCCAGCACATTGACTGCATTGATTATGGAAGCGCTTATTACCGGGATGTTGCGAAGAACGATTATGACAACGCTTTTACCAGTACAAAGCTTCTGGAAAAGGCTATGGATTATTATGGTTATTCTGATAAGTACCGGGATGGCTATGCAGATGAACAGCATTACCTCTTTGCAGATGACGAAGCGCCAAATACGCTGAATCAATATGCAGATTCCATTACCGCTGCAAAGGTAGATATGTCACTTGCTTATCCTGTTACCAACTGCTATTTCATCTATAACGAAAAGACCGGACTCTATGACCGCTACCAGCACCTTTCCCGTGACGTGGATGGTCCACATATCGATCTTGCAAATGACCAGCAGCTATCCTTTAAGAACATTCTGGTTCAAAATACCTATTATGAGGTTCGTGACCAAAAGGGATATCTGGCCTTCCAGTGCCACGACACTACGCGAGATGGCTGGTTTTTCACTAATGGAAAGGGCATTCATGTTACCTGGAAAAAGGCTTCCGATTATGGTGCAACCAGATACTATGATGATGACGGCAACGAGATTCTTCTAAATACAGGAAAAACCATGGTTTGTATTCTTGCAGACGGAGATTCCTTTACGGTCGATAACAATGTAATTTCCTCGGCACCATAACCTGTGAATTATGTCTGATTTCTAAACACCCTGGGCCAAACATAAGGCGCTGCCAATGGCAGCGCCCTTTCTTTCCTTACCGGTTATTCTGTTTTATTCACCTAATCCATTCTCAATTGCAGCAACCAGAGAATGCAGTGCTTCTGCCTCATCTTCCCCATCACAGCAGAATTCAATTTCATCGCCGCACTTCACACATGCACCAAGTACACTTAATACACTCTTGGCATTAGCTGTATTTCCCCGGAATGAAAATGTAATTAAAGATTTAAACTTCATAGCCTCCTTGCACAGGATTCCGGCCGGTCTTAAATGAAGACCTGTAGGATTCTTAATAATCACCTTCTGACTTACCATACTTCCATCCTCCTATAACATGACATTCTGAATAAGGTCAGCAAGTTCCTTTGCATCATGTTCAATCATCTGCTGGTCTTTTCCTTCGATCATGACACGAACCTTCGGCTCCGTTCCGGAAGGTCTGATCAGAACTCTGCCTTCACCTGCAAATTTATCCGTAAGCTTCTGAATGGCTTCAGCAATTTCAGGATACTCCATGTACTTCTCTTTCTTATGGTTTGGTACCTTCGCATTAACAAGTGCCTGAGGCAATACCTCCATAATGGAAGCTAATTCTGAAAGCGGCTTGCCGGTCTCAACAAGAACCTGCAACAAATGAAGAGCGCTCAGCAGACCATCACCTGTCGTATTCTCTTTGAGGAAAATAATATGTCCGGATTGTTCCCCGCCAAGACTTGCATCAATTTCCTTCATACGCTCTAATACATAACGGTCGCCAACCTTCGTCTGTTCAATGTGGATTCCGTTTTTCTCACCCATAAGAAAGAAACCAAGATTACTCATTACGGTTGCTACAATCGTATCATTGTTCAGCTCACCGTTCTGCTTCATATGGTTACCGATGATCGCCATAATCTGGTCACCATCAACCACGTTACCAAGCTCATCTACTGCAAGAAGCCGATCGGCATCTCCGTCAAAAGCCAGACCAATCTGTGCCTTTTCATATACAACACGTGCCATCAGCTCTTCCATATGGGTAGAGCCACAGTTAGCATTGATGTTCGTTCCATCAGGCATATTATGAATCGCTACTACATTACCGCCCAGTTCCTTCAATGCCTCTACGGAAGTGTAATAAGAAGCTCCCTCCGCACAGTCTACCACGATCTTCATTCCGGTCAGATCCACCTTTACGGACTGAATGGAATGATTGATATATTCTTCACGTGCATCAGTACGATACTTGATCTTTCCGACATTCGAACCAATCGGGAACTTGATCGAACTCATATTGTCACGGATAATGGCTTCGATCTCATCCTCCAGGGAATCCGGAAGCTTATATCCGTTTCCGTCAAAGAATTTAATTCCATTAAACTCCACCGGATTGTGGGATGCGGAAATAACAACACCTGCATCTACCTTATATTTTCTGGTCAGATAGGCTACCGCCGGTGTGGGAATCACGCCTACATACACAGCGTTCGCGCCAACCGAACAAATACCAGCCATCAATGCATTTGCCAGCATATCTCCCGAAATTCTCGTATCGCATCCAACCATAATCGTTGGTCTGTGCTCATTTTCTTTCGTAAGAACATAGGCTCCTGCCTGACCCAGCTGCATAGCAAGCAACGGTGTTAATTCATCATTGGCTACTCCTCTTACACCATCTGTACCAAATAATCTGCTCATGTTTTAATATATTTCCTTTCTATTCTTGTTTTGCTGATATATGCACAACTACCTCTACCGGCTCCAACAGACGTACATCGTCCGGAAGTCCGAAGCTCACTTCCATAGTATAGAAGCCTTCCTGCAATTCCTCAAGACTGAATTTTTCCATCAGGTCATTGATATCAACAGTCCCTTCCAGACTCGATGCCTGAACCTCACTCAGATCCTGTGCCAGTCCGATCACCTCAATGATAAAGGTCTCTTCCACACCGGATACGCTTGCCGTAAACCCATCCGGCAGATTGGTCACATGAATCCTGCTTTCTCTCATTTCAATCTTCTTGGAAATTTCAGGCTCAATATCCACCGTTACTGCTACAACACTGTCTGCCAGATCAACTAACTGGACATTATCCGGCAGATACTGTAACAGATCAATTTCCTCTGTAAAGGTATCACTCTTATTCGTCATATCCAACAGTTCTGCCGGGATATCAATACTCTGGATTTTCTTAAGAACACTGCTCTTTCCACAGATCGTTACGGTCTGCAGATCACACTCCACATTACCGGTAAATCCATAACCGTAAGTCGGTTCTCCCTGCGTATGGAACACAAGCGGAACTTCCTTGGTCTGCAAAATAGATACCTGAACATTTACGCTCTTTATATTCTGTGTAATATTCGGATCATCCACCGCATTGCCATCGGCGTCATAAAGACGG
>ERZ1106954.2721-NODE-2721-length-11889-cov-20.923187_pt1 | contig 11889 bp, 5 predicted proteins | sample MGYA00403678_ERZ1106954 | MGnify/ENA primary metagenome ERZ1106954 (study PRJEB35170, sample SAMEA104062445) | human gut metagenome | biome: human gut; feature: human-associated habitat; material: faeces | place: Denmark | collected 2012-08-20 ... | reverse complement strand
GCTTACAGCGTATAGCTGCTTAGCACATTATTGAATTATTAACGAACTATTGTTTTATGAAATACACCGTTTTTCATAAAAAAATCAATATGTTTTCTGAAGATTCTACTTGATAATATTGGTACGGCGGATGAAGTCGATGATTTCCGGTACATAACCGAAGGCTAATCCGGTAACGGTATCTGCACAACCATAATATACTGCAATGCGACCCGTCTCTGCATCACAGAGAGATGCGCATGGGAAGCAGACATTAGGTACATCTCCTACACACTCGTAGAGCTCCTGAGGAGTAATCAAATACTGACCTGAACGGCCCAATACTTTCCACGGTTCATCCAAATCGAGCAAGGCTGCACCAAAAGCATAAACATATCCATTGCAGGAATGGAGCACACCATGATAAAGCAGCAACCAACCCTCGGAAGTCTCGATAGGCACCGGGCCAGCACCAATCTTCATGCACTGCCAAGCACTCTCCTCGAAAGCTGCAGGAGCCATCACATGACGATGATGCCCCCAATACTCCAAATCAGGTGACTCGCTATAGAAGATGTCACCGAAGGCAGTATGACCAGTATCACTCGGACGACTCAGCATGGCAAACTTGCCATTGATTTTGCGAGGAAACATCACACCATTGCGGTTGTAAGGCAAGAAAGCATTCTCCAACTGATGAAAGGTCTTGAAATCCTCTGTCCATGCCACACCAATCGTTGGTCCATGATAACCATTGCACCAGGTGACATAATACTTTTCGCCTATTTTGCACACACGAGGGTCGTAACCATAACCCCACTCTCCTACCTCAGGATCATCACACTCGAAATGGATGGTGTCCTCATCAATGTCCCAATGTACGGCATCCTTGCTGAAACCGGCATGAAGAGTCATACGACGATTCTTGTCATCACATCTGAATACACCTGCAAAACCATCCTTAAACTTAACTACTGCACTATTGAAGATACTATTGGAGTCGGGTAGCTGATTACGCTTGATAATAGGGTTCTGAGAATAGCGCCAGAGCGGCACGCTGCTGCCTTCTGGTCTGTCTTCCCAAGGAATGTTGGGAAGAGCAGAACCTATGATTTTAATTTCTTTCATTGTCGTTACTTTTTAGAAAAATCAATTAGTGACTTTTTTGGAAATCAATTAGAGACTGTTGAGCAAATCTACCTTACCATCATTGATGAGCTTGATGACCAACTCTCCGAAGAGGGTGTTCTGCCATGCAAACCAGGCACGGGTGTATTTCGAAGCATCATCCTTATGGAAAGATTCATGGATGAATCCCATCCCTGCATCGGTATTCAGGAGGGTCTTCATACACCAGCGAATCTCATCATCACTCTGGGCTGTGAAGCACTTCATCATGATAGACATCGGCCAAGGCATATCATAACCAATGTGAGGACCGCCGATACCCTCGCCTGCCTTACCACGGAAGAAACAAGGATTGTCCTCGCTCCATACGAAACGGCGGGTGTTCTGATAAATCGGATCATTCATCTCAACATCACCCAAATAGCCCATACCTAAAAGCGATGGAACATTGGCATCATCCATCAGAAGACGGTTGCCGAAACCATCTACCTCATACGCATAAATCTTGCCATATTTAGGATGATCATAGACTGCATATTTCTGCAGGGCATCCTTTACTTCGGCTGCCAAGGCAGAACAATCCTGTGCAATCCCGAGTGCCTTATTCTTCTGCTCAGTCTCTGATTTCTCTGCCACATGCTTCAGGATTTCAGCCGCCTTATTCATCGCAGAAACCGCCATGAAATTGGAAGGAATCAGGAACGGAAGAATCGTGGCATCGTCTGAAGGGCGGAACAGGGAAGCAATGAGACCAACTGGCTTGACAGGAGCTCCGAAACCATCCCAGCCCACGGTATCGAAGGCACGATCGGTCATGCGGGTAAAGTGGTAAGCCTTGGCTGTTTCCTTGCGCTGCTGCTCATGGAAGGTCTTGAGGATATTTCCGATAGCCTGCATCCAGTCTTCTCCGAAGATGGAGTCATCGCCTGTTACCTTCCAGTACTCGTAAGCGAGGCGGATAGGATAACAGAAAGAGTCTATCTCATACTTGCGCTCGAAAACCTCTGCCTTCATCTCGGTATCATCCTTCTGCCAACCTGCTCCGGTAGGTCCGTCATTATAGGCATTGGCATAACGGTCGATATTGATGCACTTCAACTGGCGCAGGATGACACCACGCAGCATCTTCTTCAATTTCTCATCCTTGTTGGCAAGGGCTACATATGGCCAAACCTGAGCACCTGAATCGCGGAGCCACATGGCTGGAATATCACCTGTATAGACGAAGGTATCGTCATCGCCATTAGCCAACTGGCGATAATGCACCGTACTTTCCAGCGTGTTCGGATAACAGTTGGCGAACATCCAGGCGAGTTTCGGATTCTTCTTGAGGAGTTTCTGTACTTCCTTGATTTTCTTCTCCACTGCCTCTGAAGTAAAGAGACGCTCAGCTACAGGCGGACGCTTGGACTCATACTTGCCATTGACAGGTGTTACCACCTTAGTGTAGCGGGCATGAACATCTACCTCAGCATGCTTTTGTGCCATCGCCGACATTGCCGACATCAGGGCTATTGCAAATATTGTTTTTCTCATTGTCTGGGTTTATTTATGTTTCGATTTTAATTGTGATTTCTTTTAAGGTCTATCTGCACCACGGGTTCCCCACTTGGATGGCTGATTGCCCATCTGGAGTTCGAGGGTTCCTCCCTTCATCATATCCTGGTACATGATATACGACTTGGTATAGGTTTTACCGTTGAGTTTGGCAGACTGCACGTAGATATTTTCCGAACTGTTGTTCTTGCAGATAATGGAGAAGTTCTTGCCGTCGCCTAAGCTGATGGTAGCCTTGTCCATGATCGGACTGCCGATGATATACTTGCCGCCTGCAGGTTCTACCTGATAGAGTCCCATCGCAGAGAGAATATACCAGGCTGACATCTGACCCACATCCTCGTTTCCACTCAAACCGTCGAAATCATCCTTATACATCTCATTCATGGTCTGGCGAATAAGACGGGCTGCCTTCCAAGGCTGACCTACATAATTATACATATAGAGTACCTGATGACTCGGTTCATTACCGTGGGCATACTGTCCGATGAGACCAGAAATATCAGGAGAGGCATTATCGCCCATATTGCCCGTTACGATGAAAAGGGAGTCGAGCTTGGTCACAAATTTCTGTTCATTACCGAAGAGCTTCACCAGTCCATGCACATCATGCGGAACGAGCCAGGTATATTGCCAGGCATTTCCCTCGGTATAATCATCCTGACGATGAACGGCTGAGAAAGGATTAAACGGTTCGCGGAACTTGCCGTCGGTACCGATGCCACGCATAAAACCGGTCTTCGGGTCAAAATATTTACGATAACTCTGGGCACGTTCTGCGAAATACTTCGCATCCGCCTTCTTGCCTAAGAGTCGGGCCACTTTCGCCACGCAGTCATCAGCCAGCGCATATTCCAGTCCCTTAGCCACAGTCTCCATTTCCGGATCCTTGTCATAAGGCAGGTAACCATATTTCTTGAGAAGACCGAGGCCTCTGTCTTCACGCAATGCCGACTGTTTCATGGCCTCATAGGCTCCCTCCTTATCCTTGACATATCCTTTGAGCACCAGGTCGGCAAGCACCGGGATGCCCGGATTGCCCACCATGCAGTCGGTCTCATTGCCCATCAGATGCCATACTGGGAGCTTACCCTGCTGGCGATAGATGTTGATAAAGGTACTTGCCACGTCTGGGAGCATTTCCTTGTGGATGAGCGTCATCAGCGGATGGGCTGCACGATAAGTATCCCAGAGTGAAAGGGTGGTATAATTGGTGAAATCACCCTGATGCACCTTACCGTCGGCACCGCGATATTCTCCGTTGACATCAGAGAATACGGATGGAGCGGTCATCGAATGATACATGGCTGTATAGAAAATGCGGCGGGCAATGGAATCTGAAGTTTCCACCTTCACCTTAGCCAATTCCCGATTCCATGCCTCGTCAGCCTGCGCCACTACCTGATGAAAATTCCAGTCAGGAATCTCTGTTTGCAGATTCTGTCGAGCATTGGCAATGCTGACTGCAGAGAGACCAACCTTGATCATCAGAGGGCGGGTGGCATCTGCCACCTGAACCAGCCAGCGTCCACTATCGAGCGGTTGTACTTGAACCGGTTGAGAGAACTCAGCCACGAAGAAATTCTTCTGGTCCTTCGCCCATCCTGTAGAGAAGCGATGACCAGCCACTGCAGTTTCCTTCACCTCATCCAGCGCATAATCGGTAGGTTTATCCCATCCGATACCCTGAAAAAGGTCGAGTACCAACTGTGCCTTCTTCACGTCTGCCCCAAAGGTATAGCGATGGAAACCAGCACGCTTGGTGGCGGTAAGTTCCACCCATACATTCGGCTGCTGCAATTTCACCGCATAATAGCCCGGGCGAACATTCTCATTGGCATGATGGAAGAGCACTTTCTTCTGATGAGCATCTGTCACCGGGAGGAAAGCAACATCGCCTAATTCTCCGATACCCGTTCCGCTGAGGTGCTGATGACCAAAGCCGATGAGAATGGAGTCTGACTGATGATAACCGGAACACCAGTCCCAACCACGGGTATGCTCAGTAGGTCCCAGCTGGATATAACCGAAAGGTACGTTGGCACCGAGGAATACATGACCATGACCGCCCGTTCCGATTCTTGGATTGACAAATTGGGTCAGACAGGAGGTTGCCTGAGCTTTATCATGAGCAAAAGCGGCTTGTGGATAGTCTCCACCTATCACACAAGCCAACAATAATAATATAGGAAAGATTCTTCTTCTCATTTTCTGAATTTAAGATATATTTTAATGATACTATTTCATGAATTTTGAGAAAGAGTATGGCGCATCTGACTCCAGAATACCTCTCTGCAAATTCGGTTTTTCAGAAAGGCGGAAAGAGATCTGCGCACCCTGCCTCAGAGAATTCAGGTCGAGATAATTAAGATCATACTTCTTTCCGTTCATCTGCATGTCATCAACATAGCATCCGTCACCTTCCGACTGTATGCTTACCTGCAGTCCGTTCTCCAGATGGAGTTTCATAGACTTGAAGTAAGGAGTACCCAATGCATACTGTCCTGAACCAGGGCAAACCGGATAGAAGCCCATCGCAGAGAAAACATACCAGGCTGAAGTCTGACCGTTGTCCTCATCGCCGCAATAACCATCTGGTGTCGGTGTGTAGAGGCGGTCCATCACCTGTCGCACCCAATACTGGCACTTCCAAGGTTGTCCGCTATAATCATAGAGATAGATGGCGTGCTGGATAGGCTGGTTGCCGTGTGCATAATTGCCCATGTTCATCACCTGCATCTCTCTGATTTCATGGATGGTAAATCCGTAATAGCTATTATCGAAAACAGGAGGGAGAAGGAATACCGAGTCAAGCATCTGGTTGAACTTCTCCTTTCCGCCCATCAGACGGATGAGTCCTTCAGGATCGTGGAATACCGACCAGGTATAATGCCAGGCATTTCCCTCGGTAAAGGCATCGCCCCACTTGAGCGGATTGAAAGGAGACTGGAATTTTCCATTCAGCAATCTTCCGCGCATCAGACCACTCTCCCTGTCGAACACCTTCTCATAGTTCATCGCTCGTTTGGCAAAAGGTTTCAGTTCCTTCTTTGACTTGCCGAGCGCCTTGCCAAACTGGTAGATGCACCAGTCATCATAGGCATATTCCAAGGTACGGGCCACACTTTCATTGATTTTCACATCATAAGGCACATAGCCCAACTTATTGTAGTACTCAAAACCATGACGTCCGGTAGAATTCACTTCAGGATGAACAGCATTGGCTCCATGAACCACAGCCTGCCAAAGGGTCTCTGCATCATAACCACGTAAACCGGAAAGATAAGCATCGGCCACCACAGAGGCTGAGTTGTTGCCCACCATGCAACCGCGATGCCCCGGACTCGCCCACTCTGGCAGGAATCCGCTCTCGAGATAGGTATTTGCAAGACCCGCCTGAATTTTCTCATTCACAGAAGGATACATCAGATTGAGCAGTGGAAAAAGGCAGCGGAAAGTATCCCAGAAACCGGTATCGGTAAACATATAGCCCTTCTGTACGGTTCCGTTGTAAGGACTGTAGTGAACCACCTCACCGGCTGCATTCTTCTCATAGAAAGCACGAGGGAAGAGAACGGAGCGGTAGAGACAGCTATAGAAAGTACGGAGATGGTCAATGTCCTCATCCTCCACTTCTATCTTGCCGAGTACCTCATTCCAGCGGTTTCTACCCTGCTGACAGAGCTGCTGCATATCTGCCTGTCCCAATTCCTGAAGGTTTTGCCAGGCCTGTGACTCACTGATGAAGGAAGAAGCCACACGAGCCACAACCTTCTCGCCTCTCTGACGAATCTTGAAGGAGATGATGGTGCCCACATGATTGCCTTCCTGCTGGTAAGTCTCCTGATAACCGCCCTGAACCATACCCTGGTATTGACCATCCTTCACATTGATGAAAGCCTCAAAATCATGGTCGAACTCAATAACGAAGTAATTTCTGAAATTCTCAGGAACACCTCCACTATTGCGGGTAGAAAAGCCCACCACCTTTCGCTCCTTCGGGAAAACCTTGATGAAGCTGCCCTTGTCGAAAGCATCAACTACCACATGAGCACTATCGGTCTGAGGAAAGGTGAAGGACATCAGGGCTGCACGTTCCGTAGGACAGAGTTCTGCCGTCACATCATAGTCGGCGAGATAGACACTATAATAATAAGGTGTAGCCTTCTCTGCCTTATGAGAGAACCAGCTGGCACGCTGCTCCTCATCAAATACCGGTTTACCCACGATAGGCATCAATGAAAACTGACCGTAATCATTGATCCAGGGACTCGGTTGATGCGTCTGCTTCAAACCCCTTATCTTCTTAGCTGCATAGGTATATTGCCATCCGTCGCCCATCTTTCCTGTCTGTGGAACCCAGAAATTCATGCCCCAAGGCATGGCGATGGCAGGATAAGTATTGCCTGTGGAAAGTTCATGGTCGGAATCGGAACCCATGAGAGGCTGCACGAAATCTACCGCATTCTGTACATTCACCCTGACGGCTTGCGCTATCAAGGTGAAGAATACAAATATGAACAAAACTGATTTTCTTTTCATAGACAACAGTCTGAATGATTATCTGAAATTGTTTGGCTGCAGGCGATGGCCGTCAGCGTCATTGGTATCAGCCACATCCCACCAGAGTCTTGTGCCCTGAGTATTCACCTTCTGGAGTTCTGGATGAGAAGTGAAGTAAGTGTTGTTATTCTCGCTGAAAGGATAGAGAATGCGCTTGATATTCTTACCCATAGGCACGTCACCTCCACTATTGTTGGTCAACTGATTTGCCAAAGCAGGATAGTCGGTGCGACGGAACTCAGCCCATCCCTCATTACCATTAGGGAAGATAGCCATCCACTTCTGAGTGATGATTGCTTCAAGCTGCTTCTCCTTGCCCTTACCCTCGAACACCTTACCCGTAAGGGCCTTCTCACCATCGATGTAAGCCTGTGCCTTGTCATTGGCAATGCCGTAGTAGTCCATAGATGCCTTGATACCAGACTTATAGTAATCCTCTACGGTACCTGTAAGTTCCATGCCAGCCCATCCACGCAAAACAGCCTCTGCCTTCAGGAACTCAGACTCAGCATAGCCCAAGAGGAGGTAAGCACGCTCACGACTGAAGAAGTAGTTAGGATTCAAGTTCTTGCCCAGACTCTTAGGCGCAGTACGGGTGAGTGAATAATTCAAGGTTCCCATGTCTATGACAGGAGCCTGAGCACCACGCTCACAACCTACGAAGTCTTCTCTCTGGCTATCTTCACCAGCCTGCAAAGTACTCTCTGTCATCTTGATGCGATACCAGCTTACCAAGCAACGTGGGTCTATCTTCTTGGTGACATAGTTATTTCTACCTGTCTTGATCTTATATTCTGCTCCACCTTCACTGGCATTGCGATAGAAGTTCTCCAGATCTTTAGACATTACGCTCTCACCATTGTAGCAGACACTACACATCACCAGAGGATGCTCGTTACCAACGTCATCTGTACCGCCCTGGCTTACAGGAGCATACTTAGGAACAATCTGCATATTGTCTTCATTGCTCTGCATCAGACCATACTGGTTGTTGAGAGCATTTTGAGCCTCCTCCTTAGCACGGGCAGGATCTACATTGGAAATACGCAAAGCCATGCGAAGGCGCAAAGAATTGGCAAAGCGGAGCCACTTGTTCCAGTCACCATGATAGCAGATATCATCGGTAGCGTAACCTATCTGAGTTGCATCGTTTGGCTTGATGCTATCAACAGCCTGCTCCAACATACGGAACATGGCATCGTAAACCTCTGCCTGAGTATTATAAGCCACATTGTTGGTCTCAGGAATCTTAGCCTGTACATACTCCTTGAAAGGCATATCGCCATAAGTATCGGTGTTGGCAAGCGCTAAGAAAGCATAGTAGATACGTGTGACGTAGAATAAGTTCTTGTACTTGTTGGTATTTTCATTGAACTTATAGGCACGCAACAAGGTACGATACTCACTGCTGCGGTCGGTATAGAAATGTCTCCAGCGCGCAGCACTCCATCCATCTTTATATGAATAATCAGGAGATGCACCACCATGCTTAGGCTGGTTATTGGCAACGAAACCTGCATAGATATCATGACTCAAGTTGGTAGTGATCTGATAGTCATTGAAAAATCCCTCATAGAGGAAGTTGCGGAAAACAGAGTTGGCAGAGCTCAACTCACTCTTCAACGCCAAGGAGTCTTCCTTGCTCACCTTATAGTCGATATTGATATCGGCATACTTGGTATTGTCCTCTTCACCAGGCTGCTCTTCACCGCCGCCAGTAGTGTTATCAGGCAATTCGTATGGATTCTTGCTCATCTCATCCATGTCATAGCAGGAAGATAAACTTACCAATGCCATGGACACAAGCATCATCTTGAATATAATCGTCTTTTTCATTGTCTTGAACTGTTTATGTTGTAGTTGATAGTATTTAGAAGCCTACATTGACTGAGAAACCGAAGGTGCGGGTATATGGCACTGCGGCAAAGTCAAGGGCCTGTGAGAACATAGAAGTATCATAACCTCCATCAGGATTGCCTGGTGTATGTTTCAGCAGGAAGCAGAGATTACGTGCCACAAATGACAACTTCACATTGGTAAGAGGAGTCTTCTTGAGCACGCTCTTTGGGAGGCTGTAACCCAATGCGAGTTCCTTCAACTTGATATAGGAAGCACTGTGGATAAACATCTCTGCATAACCCTTCTGCGACTTGTACAAACCGATGTTGGAATAGTAAGACTGTGCACTTACCTCCTTGGTATTCACCTGTCCGTCGGCTGTCACACCAGGAACTACCATATAGTAGTCGCTCACACCATTCAACTCCTTGTACTCACCACGATAAGCCGAACGCTCTGAAGTTCCTACAGCAGTAGCCATACCTTCTGATACGCTCACGATATCGCCGCCAAATCGCATATCAAACATCGCAGTGAGACTTACACCCTTATAGTTCAGACTTGGAGTAACAGACATGAGAAGCTTTGGCTCGATGTTTCCGATAGGATGATCGAGGATATACTGCTCCAAATTTCCGCCTGCATCACTACTGGTAACAGGCATTGGAAGACCGTTCTCGCCAATCACCATCTGACCATTCGCATCGCGCTTGATGAGGTTATTGGCATAGATATCGCCCAACTTACCTCCTGCCTTCGCACCTACCTTGACTGGCATGTCGCCATCGCCATTAAAGTAGATGTGATCCACGCCATTAGCCAGTTCATCTACACGGGAGATATTCTTGGAAATATTCATGGTGAGATCGAACTTGAGGTCCTTGGTCTTGACAGGTGTGCCGTAAAGCATCAGCTCAATACCCTTGTTGGTAATCTTACCTGCATTCACCCATTGCTGTGTCCAAGGAGCAGATACATCTACAAGCATAGCCTGGTTCTTGGTCTTGGTATAATAATAGGTGAAATCAAATCCCAAACGGTTCTCCAGGAACTTCATCTCAAGACCCCACTCGAAGGAAGACTTGATCTCTGGTTTCAGGTTGCTGTTCTTCTTCACGGTCTGTGGAATTGGCACACGGATGCCATTCTCATAGGTATAAGAACGGGTGTTGTAGAGATTGTATGGGTTTGGGTCCTTACCTACCTGAGCGAAAGACAGACGAGTCTTGGCGAAAGTCATCCACGCTGGCAACGAATGGTTGATAGAGCGCATGAAATCGCTGAAGATATAGCTCACACTTGCACTTGGATAGAAGAAAGAACGGTTGTCCTTTGGCAAGGTAGATGACCAGTCGTTGCGGGCTGTAAGATCCAATGAAAGATACTCACGGAAAGCCAACTGCAAAGAACCGAAGGCTGAGTACATAGAGCGCTCATGGCCATTCTCACTGGCATTGGTCAACTGATAACCTGTATTGAAAATCCAATTATCCTTCTCCAACATATTCTTGGTAGCAGCACTCAGCAACTCGTACTTCTGGTACATGATGTTGGCGCCCAGATTGTAACCCAAGCGCAAATCCTTGGTCACCTGATTGTCACCCAAGAAGAGGAAAGAGATATTGTGCTCGAAGTTGTTTTCCTCCGAACGGCTCATATTATCATCGGTAACGATCTCGCTCCAGTGTCTGCCCGGAATGCTCACAGCAGAGTTACCCAAACTCAAGTCTGTGGCCTGGATGCGTGTGCGATAATAATCGAAAGCATATTTAGCATTAAACTTCAACCAGTCGGTTACGTTGACATTAGCACCATAGTAACCGAAGGCACGCCAACGCTCATCGCTATTCTGGAAGCGATGACGAACATAGTATGGGTTGGCATACTGCATATCTGGTCCGAACCAGTTGCGATGCAATTGGTCCTGAGTTGTATAAGTCTGAAGATCCTGCAAACGCACGTTGCCTGGAATGAAAAGCAACTGGGCTACCTCTCCATTGAGACCAGTCATCGGACGGTTCTCAGCTTTCATGCGAGAAACAGAAATCTTGCTATCTGTAGAAAGATACTTATTGATAGTTCTACCTGCATTAAGGTCAACTATCAGCTTATCCAATTTCTCTCCATCGAAAAGACCCTTATTGTCGTTGAAACCTAAAGAGAGACGGAAATGACCTTTCTCATCAGAATTTCCGAGAGCTACGGTATGGAACTGGGAGAAACCTGTATTGAAGTAATCCTTCAACTTATCGCCATAATAGCGGTAAGCGATGTTCTCACCGAGAAAAGAAGGTTCCATTCTGCCATCAAGCGGAGCACCGAATGCCAACTCGCTGGAAAGCGTCTTGTTGCCATCCTCATCAGTTTTATAAACCGTAGCACCCTGAGAGCCCTGTCCGTACTGCTTCTGCATAGGGATTGTTTCAGCCACCTTACTCCAAGTAAAGTTACCGTTGTATGTGATGCCGAAGCCCTGCTTATGACTACCCTTCTTGGTTGTAACATAGATCACACCATTACCTGCACGTGAACCATAGAGGGCTGCAGCGTTGGCACCTTTGAGTACCGAGATAGACTCGATATCCTCTGGGTTGATGTCCAGAGAAGTGCCACCACGGTCGTATCCGCCATAAGCAGAAACATCAGAACTCTGGTTGTCGGTAAAAGGAACACCATCTACCACCCAAAGAGGCTGGTTATTATCAGTAAGAGAAGAGTTTCCACGGATAGTGATCTTGGTAGAACCACCGAGACCCGTACTGGAAGTATTCATCTGCAGACCAGCCACCTTACCGTCGAGGGCACCAGTCACAGAAGGGTCGC
>ERZ1106954.2715-NODE-2715-length-11907-cov-3.564884_pt1 | contig 11907 bp, 11 predicted proteins | sample MGYA00403678_ERZ1106954 | MGnify/ENA primary metagenome ERZ1106954 (study PRJEB35170, sample SAMEA104062445) | human gut metagenome | biome: human gut; feature: human-associated habitat; material: faeces | place: Denmark | collected 2012-08-20 ... | reverse complement strand
CTGTAAAAAAACTTGCGTTTTTTTACAGCCCCTATTCTACTTAAAGTTTTTCAATCACATAATCCGCAAATTCTTTGCAGGTAGCGCCGCTGCGGTCGCCAGTAACGACAACGCGTTTTTCGGTTTCGTTGCAAACAGTAAGCGCATCGGCAAGACGCTTCGCCTTTTCGGAAAGTCCGCAATGCGAAAGCATCATTTCCGCCGCCTTGAAAATCGAGGACGGGTTCGCATAATCGCCTATACCCTCTTCAATCATTCTCGGCGCAGAGCCGTGAATGGCTTCGAACATCGAATATCTGTCGCCCATATTTGCGCTGCCCGCAGTGCCTACGCCGCCCTGTATCTGTGCCGCTTCATCGGTGATGATATCGCCGTAAAGGTTGGGAAGCACAAAGACTTTGAACTTCGAACGAATGCTTTCATTGACGAAATTTGCCGCCATGATGTCAATGTACCAGTCCTCTGTCTCTATTTCGGGATAGTCCGCCGCAACCTCATGGCAGATTCGGGAGAAATTACCGTCGGTCTTTTTCATGATGTTTGCCTTTGTGACTATCGCAACATTGTTCTTACCCTCTCTGCGGGCAAATTCAAAAGCCGCACGCGCTATTCTGCGTGTTCCGAGGTCGGTTGTGACCTTGAAATCCATCGCAAGTTTGCCGGGAATTTCAATACCGCTGCTGCCGAGAACATATTCACCCTCTGTATTTTCACGGTAGAAGGTCCAATCAATACCCTTTTCAGGAACTGAAACGGGACGCACGTTTGCATAAAGGTCAAGTTCGCGGCGAAGCGTTACGTTGGCACTTTCCATCGTACCGCCTTTCGGGGTCGTTGTGGGACCTTTCAGAAGAACGTCGCATTTTTTGATCTCCGCAAGCGTTTCTTCTGGAACGGACTGGCCGAGCGCAAGTCTGTTTTCTATTGTAAGACCGCCTATTTCACGGATTTCGACACGACCCGTCGCTTTCTCGTCTTTAAGAAGAATATCAAGAACGCGCTTTGCCTGTTTAACGATTATCGGACCTATGCCGTCGCCGCCGATAACTCCGATAACTATCTTTTCTTTTTTGGAAAGGTCAGCCGCTTGTGCGCCCTTTTCCATATCTTCAACTCTTGCAAGTTGCCTGCGCAAAAGAGCCTCGTAATGTTCAACCGCCGCTTTTATCTGATTTTCAATCATTTTCCCTGCTCCTTTGTGTATGCAAGCAGACCGCCCGCTTTGAGAATGTCTTTCTGTCTTTCGGTGAACGAACAGGACAGTTCAAAACTCTCGCCCGTCGTTTCGTCTTTCATCATGATAACGCCTTTATCCATGCCCGAATGAACATCGGAGAATGTGAGCGTGTCATTCATTTTCAGTTTGTCGTAATCTTCGGGGTTCTTGAATGTAAGCGGGAGAATTCCGACGTTTATCAGGTTTGCAACATGGATTCTCGCAAAACTCTTTGCCACAACAGCGCGAACGCCGAGATAAAGCGGAACAAGAGCAGCATGCTCACGCGAAGAACCCTGACCGTAGTTTGCGCCGCCTATGATAATTCCGTCGCCTGCCTGTTTGCAGTGCTCTGCAAATTTTTCGTCGCACTGCTTAAAGCAGAAGTTTGAAAGGTACGGAATATTTGAGCGGTAGGGGAGTATCTTTGCGCCTGCCGGCATAATGTGGTCTGTTGTAATATTGTCACCGACTTTAAGAACTGCTGTTGCGTTTATCTCCTCGGGCAATGGCTTGGTTGTCGGGAAAGGCTTGATGTTGGGACCGTAAATTATTTCAACATCTTTTGCTTCTTCGGGAGAAGCGGGCATTGTAATCATATTGTCGTTAATGATAAATTCATCGGGCATTTCAATTTCGGGAGCTTCGCCGTAGTCTCTCGGGTCTGTGAGAACGCCTGTGAGCGCGGATACTGCTGCGGTTTCGGGGCTGACGAGATAAATGCCGGCGTCGGCTGTGCCGGAGCGACCCTCGAAGTTTCTGTTAAAGGTTCTGAGCGAAACACCTTTTGAATTTGGTGACTGACCCATGCCTATGCACGGTCCGCAGGCAGATTCAAGTATTCTTGCACCTGCGTCAATAATATCGGCAAGAGCGCCGCACCTTGAAAGCATGTTGAGAACCTGCTTTGAGCCGGGAGCTATAGAAAGGCTGACATTGGGGCTGACTGTTTTGCCCTTGAGAATTGCCGCAACCTTGAGCATATCAAGAAGTGATGAGTTTGTGCACGAACCTATGCAAACCTGATCAATCTTGATTTTGCCGATGTCTTTAACGCTCTTAACATTATCGGGCATGTGGGGCATTGCCGCGAGGGGAGCGAGCTTTGAAAGGTCGATGTCAATAACCTCGTCATAAACCGCGTCATCATCGGCTTTGAGCTCTGTCCAGTCTTTTTCTCTGCCCTGTGCCTTTAAAAATTCTCTTGTAATTTCATCAGAGGGGAAGACGGACGTTGTTGCGCCGAGCTCCGCACCCATGTTGGTTATGGTTGCACGCTCGGGAACAGAGAGGGTCTTAACGCCTTCTCCGCCGTATTCTATAATTTTACCTACGCCGCCTTTTACAGACATTATTCTGAGGACTTCAAGAATAATGTCTTTTGCCGCAACCCACGGCTGAAGCTTGCCTAAAAGGTTTACTCTTACCATTTTGGGCATGGTGATGTAGTATGCGCCGCCGCCCATTGCAACCGCAACATCAAGACCGCCTGCGCCCATTGCGAGCATGCCTATTCCGCCGCCCGTGGGGGTGTGGCTGTCAGAGCCGATAAGCGTTTTGCCCGGTACTCCGAAACGCTCAAGGTGAACCTGATGGCAAATTCCGTTGCCGGGGCGTGAAAAACGAAGACCTCTCTTTTTGGCAACGCTGCCGATAAAGCGGTGGTCGTCCGCATTTTCAAAGCCTGTCTGCAAAGTATTGTGGTCGATATATGCAACCGAAAGCTCTGTTTTAACTCTGTCTATACCCATTGCCTCAAACTCAAGATATGCCATTGTGCCTGTTGCGTCCTGAGTGAGGGTCTGGTCGATTCTGAGGCCTATTTCACTGCCGGATGTCATATCACCCGAGAGCATATGAGCCTTTATAATCTTTTGACCGATGGTGTAACCCATTACTTTAACCTCCTGGTCATTAAGCGCCCGAAAGGTCACTTAATTAAAAAATTAACAATCTTTATTGTATTATTTTTGCAGCCTTTTGTCAATGTTTTTGGCGCAAATTAAAGGCTTATTTTGCCGAGAACGCGCCGTAGAGATGAATGATGTTCATATCGTCCGTCATATCAAGTCCGTGTGCGCCGCAGTCGCCGTCAACCTCGTGGCAGCCATGGTCGGGCAGAAAGCCGTAAACAACATTGTGATGCGCCCATTTTTCTTTGACATATTTTACAAGCTCAACATAATATTCAAGGTTCTTTTTAAGCTCTGTCATGGCTTCTTTTGATTCGGGGCCGAATTTGTGCATGGTGCCGTCATAGTTGCCGTTGTATATAACAACAAGGTCGTATTTGTCTTCGGCTATAACCTCAAAGGCTTTTTTGTTTACCTCTTCTTCGGTTTCATAAATAAAGTAGTCCATATTTCTTTCCAAAAAGATTTTGGATATGCTGTCGCCCTCGGTAGAGATAATCACGGGCTTTTTGCCGCCTTTTATGAGCATATCAAAAATTGTCATTGTTTTAAGCACGGGCTTAGTGTAACTTTTTATACCGTGTATTTCGGGCATAACGCCTGTGTACATAGAGGCAAAGCACACGGGGGTAACACTCGGCATAACAGAGAGCATCGGCAGTGCAACATCTGATTCCAGCACCGCATCGGTGAAAAGGGACGTATATTTTTTATAAAGCCAAAGTGCGACCGCGTCGGGGTTATAAAGAACGACTCTGTCCGCCTTGCCCGAGGGCAGCTTTTTGTTTATTAATGCTTTAAGTACGGGATTCACCTTGTCAAACGCATCTTCGCACGGTGCGCCGATGGTTTCGCAAATTGTTCTTGCTGTGGTCGTTATGGGAATACTGTTGTAAAAGTCCGGCAAAATTAACTCTCCTATAAAAATAATTCGCCTATATTATATAACATTTAAAGAGTTTTTCATAGAGTTTTTATAAAAGAAAATTGCGCTACTTGACGAGCCGTAAATAATGTGTTAATGTTTTTTACAGAAATTGCGGAGGTGCAAAAAAATGAAAAAATTCCTTTTTTATTTTGTTCAGTGGACGTGGGGTCTTTCGGTAAATCTTATCGGCGGCATATGCTGCCTTGTGTTCAAATATTTTAAAAAGTGCAGGGTTGAGAGATACGGCTATAACTGGTTTACATATATCCCCGGCAACTTCGGCGGACTTTCGCTCGGGCTTTTTGTGTTTATCAGAGATACAAGCAAAGAAAAGGGCAAAGAGCAGTGGCTTTATAACACGCAGATACACGAATACGGTCACACTTTTCAGTGCCTTATGTTAGGACCTTTGTACTGGCTCGTCGTTGCGATCCCGTCTTTTATTTGGTGCAATCTTTTTGCAAATTACAGAAAAAAGAACAATGTCTCTTATTATAAGCTCTATTGCGAAAGCTGGGCGAACCGCCTTGGCGAAAAGCACACGGGCAAAAAGCAAAATTTTGACGGAGAAAAATAACGTTAATTAAACCGTGAGGTTTGATTATATAAAGCAAAGATAAAAACGCAACGCGCATTTGCGCAAGAGCCGGTAGGTAGCCCGGCCGTCCTGTTATTACAGGGTAAGTAACCTGCCCCTCCGGGTTGTCCGTTCTTTGCTCATTTCAATCTTTAAGGAGGGATTGTTATGGGCAAAGTTTTTACAAGACTGATGGTGTTTTTTGACAAACCGTTTTGGGTCGGTGTGTTTGAAAAAACGCAAGAGGGCTCGCTTTCGGTTTCAAAAGTGATTTTCGGAGCAGAGCCGAAAGACGGCGAAGTGCTGGATTTTATACTGAAACACTATAACAGCCTAAACTTCAGCCCGGCTGTGTCTTTTGCCGTGAAAGAAGCTAAGAAAAACCCCAAGGTTATGCAGAGAAAAGTAAAGAAAGAACTGCAAAAAGAGGGGATAGGCACAAAGTCTCAACAGGCCTTGAAATTGTGGCAGGAGCAGTATAAGCAGGATAAAAAAACAAATAATCGCGCCCAAAAGAATGAGCGCGAGGAACGCCTGGTTTTATTGAAACAGCAAAAAAAGAAGGCAAAGCACAAAGGACATTAGCCTTGTGCCTTGCCGAAAGAAAACCGCCGGGAGCATTAGTTCTCGGCGGTTTTAGCGTTATATTGTTGCGGCAATGACTGCCTTTATGGTGTGCATACGGTTTTCCGCTTCTTTAAAGACGATTGATTTTTCACTTTCAAAAACTTCGTCCGTAACCTCCATCTCGGTTCTTCCGAATTTTTCGCCGACCGTTTTGCCGACGGTGGTTTTCATATCGTGATAAGCCGGCAGGCAGTGCATAAATACGCACCCGTCAGAGGCATTATCCATAAGATCCTTGTTGACCTGATACGGTGCGAGGTCGTCAATTCTCTCTTTCCAAACCTCGTCCGGCTCGCCCATAGATACCCAAACGTCGGTGTATATGACGTCGGCATTTTTTGTGGCTTCCATAGGGTCGGTGATAAAACGAAGAGCCGCACCGCTTTCGGCTGCAATTTTTTGACATTCGTCAATAAGTGCTTTGTCGGGGAAATATTTCTCCGGCGCACAGGCGGTGAAGTTAAGCCCCATTTTTGCGCAGCCGACCATGAGTGAGTTGCCCATGTTATAACGGGCGTCTCCCATATAGACAAAGTTTATACCCTTGAGCTTGCCGAAATGCTCTTTGATTGTGAGAAAATCGGCAAGGATTTGTGTGGGGTGAAATTCGTTTGTGAGACCGTTCCAAACAGGCACGCCTGCATATTTTGCAAGCTCTTCTACGATTTCCTGACCGTATCCGCGGTATTCTATGCCGTCAAACATACTGCCGAGAACACGGGCAGTGTCTGCAATGCTCTCTTTTTTGCCTATCTGCGAGCCCGAGGGGTCAAGATAGGTTGAGCCGAGGCCGAGGTCATGTGCCGCAATCTCAAAGCTGCAGCGTGTTCTGGTGCTCGTCTTTTCAAATATAAGGGCAATGTTTTTGCCTTTAAAATCATCGTGAAGAATACCGTTTTTCTTTTTGTATTTAAGCTCTGCCGCAAGGTCGAGCAGGTATTCAATTTCCTCCGGCGTGTAGTCAAGAAGCTTTAAAAAGTTTCTGCCTTTTAAATTCATTGCCGTGCCCCCTTATGCTATTGACGTTGCGCTCTTTTGCGAAGAGGGAACAAGTGCGATATATGTGTTGCCTGCGTTAAGGCTGACAGCGGAACCGCTCATGTTGTTAATGACAAGCTTAGATGATGATGCCGAACCGGTTTTAGTCCAGCTTACCTGCTCATATCCGCCGTCCGAAATATAATAGCCTGTGTTTGACTTTTCAAGAGCCATGTCTATGCATCCCTTGGAGTCGCCCATAGATTTAACATCGCAGTAGAGAACAAGAATGTTTTTGTAGTTGAGGTGCACTCCGTCCGCGTCTTTTCTCGCACTGCCGTTAAGGGCGTCAAAATAAACTCCCTTGCTGCTGTCATAGGTCATAACGTGCTTGTTTACGGTTGAATACATAAACGAAACGCTTGTGCAGCTGCCGCCCGCGGGCTTAACCGCCGCTTCGGGGTCATTAAAATGAAGCACGCTCTTGTATGCGCCCTTGACGTCGGTTCTGTATTTGAGAGAGCCGATTGTCGCGTCTATATATTCACCCTTAGAATATCCGGTGTGCTCCGTTCCCTTTGATTTTCTCGAAGAATCTCTGTAAAAGAACCGCTTTGCATAGCCCTGTATTCCGTTAAGGTTGTTGACCTTGTCACTTTCTATTTTGGCTTTTGCATATGTGCTCCAGCCGCAGTGAACGTAGATTGAGTCAAAGCACTCCGAGAGCTCAACGAAGTCATGCCTTGCACTGCGGATAGGACCTACCTTGGGAATAGAGTCAACATCCGAATAGAGAAGCAGCATTCTTGTGTAGCCGCCCTCTACAAGACCTTCAATAAGCACGTCCGGAGTAGAGAGTCCCCATTGGGGACGCGCGGCGGGCGCATTCTCAACAACAACGGCTATCGGTCGTTTGCCTACTGCCGAAGACGCAAGACCGTAATTGCCCGTGAGAGGGTTTATGTTGCCCTTGGCAGAGCTTGTGCTGCTCTGTTCGGAGCTTTGCTGAGAATACGAAGAATTTTCGGAGGATTTATTATCCTCATCATTGTTTTTTTTGCCGCAGGCTGTGCCGCCGAAGACCATAGAGGCAATCAAAGCGGCGCAAACCGTGCGTGTGATTATAGCTTTAATTTTCATCTTTTTACCCTCTGAATTATGCACCTAAAAAAGCTTCGTGTACTGCGGCAACGGCTCTGTCTGCGTCCTTTGCATCAATCAGCACGGAGATTTTTATTTCGCTTGTGGAAATCATTTGAATATTTATATCGCTGTTAAAAAGAGCCTCAAACATTTTAGAAGCGGTGCCGGGGTGAGTCTCCATACCTGCGCCGACAACAGAAACCTTTGCAACGTCGGTGTCACAGGTGATGGGAGTGTCATCGCCTACAAAAGCGAGCTCTCTTATAGCGTCTATTGCTATGGGAGCATTGTCTTTAGAAACGGTGAAGGCAATGTCTTTTGTGTTGTTCCTGCCGACGGACTGAAGAATAATATCTACGTTTATGTTTTTAGCGGCAAGCTTGCTGAATATTTTAAAAGCAATGCCGGGCACGTCGGTAAGACCGACTATTGATATACGGGCGACGTCATTGTCTTTAGTGACGCCTCTTACAAGCATTTTTTCCATTTTAGTAACCTCCTTGACTATTGTGCCGGGGATAGGATTAAGGCTTGAGATAACTTCAAGCTCAACATTATATTTTTTTGCCATTTCAACCGAGCGGTTGTTAAGAACCTGTGCGCCGAGCGTTGCAAGCTCAAGCATTTCGTCATAGGTTATTTCGGCAAGCTTTTTTGCGTTTTTGACTTTTCTCGGGTCGGCGGTGTATACGCCGTCAACATCGGTGAATATCTGGCATTTGTCGGCATTGAGCGCGGCGGCAATGGCAACTGCGCTTGTATCGGAGCCGCCTCTGCCGAGCGTTGTTATGTCGCCCGTGTCGTTAAGCCCCTGAAAACCTGCCACAACAACAATTTTTTTGTTGCCAAGCTCTGTGAGAAGCCTGTCTTTGTTTATTTTTCTTATTCTTGCGGCAGAGTAGACGGAGTTGGTCGAAAAACCTGCTTGCCAGCCGAGAAGCGATATAGCCGGGAAGCCCATAGACTGTATCGCCATAGCAAGAAGCGAAATCGAAATTTGCTCGCCGCTTGAGAGAAGCATATCCATCTCTCTTTTTGTGGGGTTGGGGCTTATTTCTTTTGCTTTTTCTATAAGATCGTCGGTGGTGTCGCCCTGTGCGGAAACAACAACCACAACGTCGTTGCCCTGCTTGTACGTATCCGTAACTATTTTAGCAACATTCATTACGCGCTCGGCGTTTGCAACAGAGCTGCCGCCGAATTTCTGGACAATTAAACTCATAAAAATTCCTCTCTTAATGCTTTATCAATAATCAACCACTCTTATTTTTGAAAGAACGTTCAAAGAGCTTACGGTTTTGAGCTTTGCTTCAAGCTCTTTTTCGCTTGCCCAAGGAGTTACAAAGGCAATTTCGTTTTCGGGTGCGCCGGCTCTTTCGAGAATTTCGGCTTTGCCGAATACCGAGACTATGTCTTTTTCACTCTTTTCTTTGTCGCTTGTTTCTGCTCTTACATATAAAGCGGTCTCAAGCTCAGTATAGTCAACAACGTAGTTGTCGGTTCCGCTCTCCCATCCGAAGTCTTTGCGTTCGGTCATGTGGCGTGCACAGTCAAGTATGTCTGCGACAACCGCGCTGGCGGTCGGGAGCTTGCCGGCGCCCTTGCCGTAGAATACCACGTCGCCGGTTGCGTCGCCCCTGACAAGAATGGCGTTGAATACATCGTTAACGCCTGCAAGCTGGCTGCTGTTTTTGACGAGAGCAGGGCTGACTATTGCGGAGATTTTATCTTCGCCTACTCTTGAAGCTCTTGCGATAAGCTTTATTACTCCGCCCCATGAGCGAACGTACTCAACATCCGTAAGCGTAATTTTTGTTATGCCCTCGGTGTGAACGTCCTTGGGGTAAACGTGCTTTCCGAAGCAAAGGGCGGCAAGTATGCAGATTTTGCGGCACGCGTCATGACCTTCAACGTCTGCGGTAGGGTCTTTTTCGGCATAGCCGTTATCCTGCGCAAGCTTCAATGCGTCCTCAAAGCTCATGTTTTTATCAATCATCATTGTGAGAATGAAATTTGTTGTGCCGTTGAGAATACCTGCGATTTCGTCTATTCTGTTTGCCGCAAGGCACTGGCTTATCGGCCTTATGATGGGAATGCCGCCGCCTACGCTTGCCTCAAACAAAAAGTTTACATTTTTGTCTTTTGCGATTTTCAAAAGCTCGTCGCCCTTTGCGGCAACAAGCTCTTTGTTAGAGGTAACAACGCTTTTGCCTGCCGAAAGGCAAGACGAAACAAACTCATATGCAGGGTGAAGACCGCCCATTGTCTCAACAACAACCGCAACCTCGGGGTCGTTTAAAATGATATTAAAATCTTTTATCATCTTTTTTTCGTTGACATCGCCGGGGAAGTCTCTCAAATCAAGAATATATTTGACTTCAAGCTCGGGCTGCGAGCTTTTTTTAACTATGCTTTCGTGGTTGTTTGCTATTACTTCGGCAACGCCGGAACCCACTGTGCCGTAACCCATTATAGCTATATACAAATTTGCTCACTCCTCGTATTTTTACATAGTAACACATAATAAAGATATTTTACCACATTTTGCGGCAATAATAAAGACCTTTGAATAAAAAAATTAAAGTTATTTTATATAAGCTTCAAGTCTGTATATCGGCATGCCCATAGACGAAAAGCGCGCCTCGTATTCAGTCATAATGTTATCTTCAAACCCGCTGCGGTGGAGGTCAAGCGACACGTTTTTGAGTGCAAAGCCGTTTTGAGAAAATTCTTCTATCGAAAACTCAAAAAAGTGCATATTGTCTGTTTTTTGGTGAATTTCGCCGCCCTCGCACAGCAAGAGACGGTAAATTGAGAGAAAGCGGTGATGCGTAAGGCGATGAATTGCATATTTGTTTTTGGGGAACGGGCATGAAAAATTTAAAAATATGCGCTCAACCGAACCGTCCTTAATATACTTCGGCAAATATTCCGCATTGCCCTTTATAAAATAGAGGTTATCTATTCCATCTTCAATCGCTCTTTCGCAGGCTTCAACAATTACGTTGCCGTATTTCTCAACGGCAATAACATTTTGCTCGGGGTGAGCCTTTGCATACTCGCAGGCAAATTTGCCCTTTCCGCAGCCTATTTCAAGTACGGTGGGGTTGTCATTGCCGAATATTTTGTCAAAGTCGATATACTCTTTGTTTTGAATTGCCTTTTCAAAGTTCAGCTCGTCCGTGATTATTTCAAACAGCTTGTCTTTGCAATCCGCAAGCCTTTGGTCAAGATTTCTTTTTCTTCTCATTCTCATGGGTGTAACCTCTCAGTTTAGTGTTGAAAACAGCCGCGAGCGGTGTTAAAATACAGATATATTTTAAATGACTGTAATAAAATGTCAAGCCCCGGAGGAATTAAAATGCTGTTTAAAAAAGATAAAAGACCGTCGCCCGGCAGCGATATAAGCACCGTGCCCGGCATAGAGCATGAGGCGGTCGAGGCTTTGAAAGAGCTCGGCTTTAACACCGTCGGCGAGCTTCGTGCAAAGGACGCGGAGGAAATGTATTATAAGCTCAGCCTCGAAAGGGGAGAGGTGGCAGAAAAAGAATTGCTTTATCAGTTCAGATGTGCCATATATTATGCCACCGTCAAAAAGGCTGACCCCAAAAAGCTCCGCTGGTGGTATTGGCGCGATAAAGACGAAAATGCGGGTCTTTCAGATGAAGAACTGCTGAAAATATATGAAAAGCAACCGCCGGTTGTTTAAATATCAACCGACGGTTTGTTGCGAGAAATATTCAGCTTTGATATAATTTTGTCGGAGGCGATTTTATGACTTTAGGCAACAGAATTTATAATGTTGCTTGTCCTGGGTGTTATCATCTTGGTGGTGAAGTTTGTGCACGACAAGAATGTGCTTCGCAACCGAATCCGTCTTGAGCAGGAACTCACTCGTTACAAGTTGGTGTTCTTTACCAACATTGCCCACGAGTTCCGTACACCGCTCACCCTGATGCAGGGCTCGCTCGAGAAGGAGAAGCGCATCATGAAGGCCAACCGCTGGCAGACAGAGTTGGAGAAGACTATACGGGTGATGGACAAGAGCGTGCAGCGCATGTTGCGACTCATCGACCAACTCTTGGAGTTCCGTAAGATGCAGGCAGGCAAGCTGAAGTTGTCGTTGCAGGAGACTGATGCCGTGATGTTTGTAAAGGCCATCTGCTGTATGTTCGACGATGCAGCCGAGTCGAAGGAGATAGCTTACAGTTTCGAGTCGTCGGAACCTGCACATGCGATGTTCCTCGACCAGCAGATGATAGACAAGGTGGTGTTCAATCTTTTGTCCAACGCCTTCAAGTACACCCCTGCCAAGGGAACCATCTCTGTAAGCCTCTCTTTCACGGATGTGATGACCATCCGTGTGGCTGACACGGGAGTGGGCATTCCGCAGGAGAAGCGAGAACAGCTCTTCAGCCGATTCATGCAGAGCAGTTATACGGGCGAGAGCTTTGGCATCGGACTCCATCTTACCCATGAACTTGTGAGGACGCATCATGGCGAGATAACTTATCAGGAGAACGAG
>ERZ1106954.2710-NODE-2710-length-11926-cov-11.200573_pt1 | contig 11926 bp, 7 predicted proteins | sample MGYA00403678_ERZ1106954 | MGnify/ENA primary metagenome ERZ1106954 (study PRJEB35170, sample SAMEA104062445) | human gut metagenome | biome: human gut; feature: human-associated habitat; material: faeces | place: Denmark | collected 2012-08-20 ... | reverse complement strand
TCTTCTTGACTTTCTCCAACCGGTATACCAAAGTGTTTCGATGGACGTAGAGCTTACGCGCCGTCTCCGAAACGTTGAGGTTGTTCTCAAAGAAGCGATTGATCGTGTCGAGCGTATCCTCATCGAGCGCCTCGATGGGGTTTTTCTTGAACGCTTCAGACAGGAACATTTCGCACAGCGTCGTCGGCAGCTGATAAATGATGCGGCCGATGCCGAGGTTATCGTAGTGAATGACCGGCTTCTCGTTTTCAAACACCTTGCCGACCTCAATGGCGACCTGCGCCTCCTTGTAGCGGTCAGCCAGCTCACGCAGGTGGTTGGCCGTCGTGCCGATGCCAACGACCGTCTGGACGTGCAGCTCCGTGTGCACGGTGCGCTCAATGCTCTCGGCCAGCGCGCAAATATCCTCCGAGGTCTCATCCGGCGTCATTTCCTTAATGACGACGATGTCCGACTCGCTCACGCTGAGCACAAAATCATGCTGCCGGTCCGGGAACATATTCTGGATCAGTTCAAGCACAGCGATATCCGTCACATTCACCTGGCGCACCAGCAGCACAGCGCGCGGCACGTCGGTGGTAAAATGCAGCTCCTTGGCACGCACATACACGTCGCCGGGGAGAATGTTGTCCGAAATGATGTTCTTGACGAAGGCAGCCTTGTTGTGCTTTTCCTCAAAGTTTGTGCTGGCCTCCGTCATGCCGACGGCCGCGAGAATGCAGATGCTGCGCGCCGTCTGGTCATTGCCCTCGACAAACACGGCATACTCAAAACGCGCCGTGCTGGCAGACAGGATCTTATACGTGCGCGTGTCCGTTGCAAACAGCTGCTCCTGCACTTCGCCCACTGCGGCCTGAAAGTCATCCAGACGCGAGCCGATCATCGAAAGCTCACTGCAGGCAATGACAAACCCCTGCTCGTCCACAACACCGATGCAGCGCGTGGTGGCATCTTTCATCTGAACGATCACGCCCTGAAAAATTCTGCTCGACATATCTTTTCCTCCTACGAACGGCCGCCGCAGTCTCCCACAGCACCTACCAATTTCCTACTTTACATAATAGACGATTTATGTGCATTTTTCAATAGAAAAATGGTCGTTTTTTGTGAATAATTTTCGAAATTTCGTGAGATAGTCGGATAATTTCCCGAACTTTTGTAAATTTTCACGAAGTTGGCAGCGAAAAAACAAGCATCGCCTCTTCCGGGCTCAGTTCCCGGTAAGCGCCCGGGGACAGCGCGGGATCGAGCGTCAGTGCGCCGATCGACAGCCGGTGCAGCTGCAAAACCGGCGTCCCGCAGCCGGCCAGCATCCGCTTGACCATGTGGTATTTCCCCTCATAAACCGTGACGCGGCAGCCCCCCTGCTCCGGCAGGCGCTCGAGTCGGGCCGGCAGGCACTGCGTCCCGTCGCCGAGGACGACGCCCTGTGCGAAGCGCTCTGCATCCGCATCCGTCGGCTGCCCATCCGTGCGCGCGAAATAGACCTTCGGCACATGCTTTTTCGGCGTGATGACGCGGTGAACATAGTCCCCGTCGTCCGTAACGAGCAGCAAGCCGGTCGTGTCCTTATCGAGCCGCCCCGCAGGCACGAGCCCGAAGCGCCGCAGCTCCGGCGGGAACAGATCGAGCACCGTCGGCTGACTGCGGTCGGCCGTCGCGGTGAGGACGCCGGCGGGTTTATGGAGCATATAGTAATGATATGCCTGATAGCGCAGGACCTGTCCGCGCAGGCAGACGACAGCGGTCTCCGCGATCTTCTGCTCCGGCACGCAGGCAGGCACACCGTCGACCGTGACCTCGCCGCGGCGGATATACGCCTTGGCCTCACGCCGGGAAGCGGCGCCGGTATCGGCGAGATATTTGTCCAGACGGATCACGTGCGCCCCCTCCTTTGCGGACATTTGGATTCATTATAACATATCCGGCGGCAAATTTGAATAGGCTTGTTCCGAGGTGTAGTTATGAAGCTCAAATCCTTTCACTGGACAAGACGGACGGTCGTGTATGCGCTCATCGGTCTGGCCGTGCTGCTGGCGCTGGCCGTCATCTGGCGCAGCAATGACGGCGTGCTCTCGGCGCACTACAACGTCACAACGACCGACGGGCGCATCGCCTATCTGCAGGCGCTGGGCTGGGAGGCGGACCCCGCGACCGAAACGACGCAGGAGATCGTGATCCCGCGCGTGTTCAACGGTGTCTTCGGCGATTACAACGCCCTGCAAAAGCAGCAGGGCTTTGACCTGTCCACCTACGCCGGCGAGACGTGCACGGCCTATACCTACCGTGTGGCGAACTATGAGGGCACAACGGACACCGTGCTCGCGCAGCTGTTTGTCTATCGCAACCGCGTCATCGGCGGCGACATCCACGCGACGGCTATGGACGGCTTCATGCACGGCCTGCGGTAAAGAGGCGAAAAAACTCCCGGCACGGAAATGTGCCGGGCGTTAACGCCGGACATTTTGAAGAGCTTCAAAATGTCGATTCAGCCGAAAGCCTTGAAACCTAAGCCTTTCGGCGGCGGTCGATCCGATTCGAGGCGGGTCTTGCCCCCTCGAGCTCCCCTCTGCTCTAAACCTTTTGCGCTTTCGCATAGTTTTTTGAAAGCCTCAAGCTCCCGGCGCGAAAGTGCCGGGAGTTTGCTGTTTGGCTGGGGTTCAGGCGAGCGCCGTCCAGCGCTCGATGCCGGCCAGCTCCGTATAGGTGTGGCCGACCGAAGCCTCGATGACGTCGGCATAGTACCACGCGTTCGCGGGAACATCCGTAAAGTGCAGCGCCGTCTGCGCGTTCGCCTGCACAAACGTCAGGTCGCAGCTGCGGCCGAGCACACGGTTGAGGATGGACACTGCCTCGGCGCGCGTGATGGTCTGGTTCGGATGGAACGTGCCATCCGTGAAGCCGCTGACCCAGCCGTTGGCGTAGGCCGTGGCGACCGCATCATAGTACCAGCTGCGGCCGACATCGGAAAACGGCATGCCGCCCGACGCATTCACACCATAGATCCCGGCGAGAATGGTCACGAACTGCGCGCGGCTGATGGCCTGATTTGGATGGAACGTGCCGTCGCCGCAGCCATTGATGGCGCCGGCGTTGGCCAGCGTGCTGACCGCAGCCGTGTACCACTGGCCGGCCGGAACATCGCGGAAGCCATTGCTGCTGCAGTCGTACTGCTTGTGCGCCTGCTCAGCCATGAGCTCATAGAGCATCTGGGCCGCCTCGGCGCGCGTGAGCGTACCGGTCGGTGCAAAGGTGGTCGCCGTGCAGCCGGAGACGTAGGCCTTGTGGCTGGTCATATCCAGCAGACTGGCCGGCTGCGCCGGCTGCGTGCCGGTGCTGCCGCCGTTATTGCTATTGTTGCCGCCCATCTGGGAGATGTACTTTTCCAGCAGCGTCATGGCCTGCTGGAGCGTGATGGTGCGGCTGTTATAGAGCGCGCAGATGATCGTCACGACGTTCTTCAGGTTCATGTTCGTCGAGGAGATGAGCTGGGACAGAAGCTGCGCGATCTGATCATTCGTGAGGATGCTGCCCGCGATGCCCGTCAGGATGGCGTTGATGCCGGTCTGCGTCATGCCGAAAGTCTTCAGGATCTCGGCAAACGCCTGCTGGGCTGCCTCGCTGTCCGAGCCGCCGGCGGCAATGTCGCCGATGACCTGGCCGAAGTTGATGTTCACCGTGTTGCCAGTGATGGTGATGATGCCGTGCATGTAGTTGTTGTTGCTGGCAATATCCTTGAACAGATCGCCCACATCCACGTTCACGATACCGTGGATAAAGTTGCTGTCGCTGGCGATGTGATCGACAAGGTCGCCCACGTCCACGCCGACGATGCCGTGGATGAAGTTATCGCCGTTGACGATGCGGAGCTGGTCAAGAATGTGCGAGAGCACCGTATCGTTATCCGTGAGGGAAGTCGTCACCGTGTCGGCCGCATCCTTGTCGACGGCCAGCGTAGCGGCAGCGGATTTCATGAGCTCGACCGCAGTGCCGTCACTGATGGTCTGGTCACTGTCAAGCGCGCAGATCACGGATGCCATACCGGCAAGATCAAACGCGCCGGTCTTGACGAGCTGCATGGTAAAGGTCTGCGCATCATCCGCTGACAGGCTCTGCTGCGCGATGCCGGAGACTATCACATCCGTCTGGCTGTCCGGGATGCCGGCGGCCTTGCAGATGTTCGTCAGGATCGTGCGCGCATTTTCGCCGTCGAGGTCATCCGCCTTGGCGTCCATGATGGCTGCGCCGAAGTTGATGTTGATAACGTTGCCGCTGACGGTCACGATGCCGTGCGTATAGTTGCAGCCGCTGGCAATATTGTCAAACAGGTCGCCGGTCTTGACGCCGACGATGCCGTGGATGAAGTTGCTGTTGCTGACGATGTGATCAACGAGGTCGTTGATGTTCACGCTCACGATGCCGTGAATGAAGTTATCCCCGTCGACAATGTGGATGCTGTCGAGAATGTGCGAGAGCGCGGATACATTGCCCTTGCCCTGCAGAGGCTGGATGCCGAGCGCCGCCGCAACGGTCACGGCCGCGTCGCGAAACAGCTGCGCCGCCGTGCTGACATCGAGCAGGCCGCTGTCCGTCAGGCTGCCAAACAGAGTCGTGATGTCCGTCAGGCTGATCTTTCCGGTCGCAGCAAGCTGATCGACTATGGCGGATGCCTGATCGTCGCTGAGCGTGCCGGCCGCGATGGCACTGACAATGCCGCTGCTCTGGATCTGGGTCATGCCGGCATCCGTGAGCAGATCGGTCAGGAACGTGCGGGCGGTCTCACCGCTCGCGTCCTGCTGCTGCGCATTTTGGAAAGCAAGACCGAAGTTAATATTGATGCGGTTATCGACCACAGTCACGATGCCGTGCGTGTAATTACTGTTGCTGGCGATGTTCTTGAACAGATCGCCGACCGTCACGCGCACGATGCCGTGGGTGAAATTGCTGTCGCTGCCGATATGGTCGACCAGATCTTTGATGTTCACGCCGACGATGCCGTGGATAAAGTTATCGTCGTTGGCGATGTCGATCTGGCTCAGGATCTCGCTGAGCAGACCGTTGTGCAGCTGGCCATAGGCCGTGTCGGATGTGCTGCTCTCCGCTTCCGTGTCTGCCGCGAAAGCCGGGACTGCAGCGAGGCTGAATGCCAGCACGAGGGCCAGTATCAGACTCAACGTCTTGCGCATTTTTTTCATAGGATTTTGCCTCCTTTAAGTTCCAGGTAAGCATACAAGGAAAAGGTGCCGGCAAAATGTCGGACACAGGCGCCCGCATCCCATCGGCGCGGTGCCCGGAGCCTTTTTTCACCACGAAATATAGGCCGCAATTATTAAAAACGCATTAGGAAAGTAATTAAAGTTTCGATTATGAAACAATTTTATCGAAAAACAAAAAATTCCTCCCCGGCCGAAGCCGGAGAGGAATTCAGAAAACCGGAAATTACTCGTTGATGGCGATGACAACACCGGAACCAACGGTACGGCCGCCTTCACGGATAGCGAAACGCAGGCCAACCTCGATCGCGATCGGGGTGATCAGCTCAACGTCCATGTCGACGTTATCGCCGGGCATGCACATCTCAACACCCTCGGGGAGGCTGATGACGCCGGTCACGTCGGTGGTACGGAAGTAGAACTGGGGACGGTAGTTGTTGAAGAACGGGGTGTGACGGCCGCCCTCTTCCTTGGACAGGACGTAAACCTGGCCCTTGAACTTGGTGTGGGGGTGGATGGACTTCGGAGCAGCGAGAACCTGGCCACGCTCAACGCCCTTCTTGTCGATGCCGCGGAGCAGGCAGCCGACGTTGTCGCCAGCCTCGGCGAACTCGAGGGTCTTGTGGAACATCTCGGTGCCGGTGACGGTGGTCTCCTGGGTGTCCTTGATGCCGACGATCTCAACCTTATCGCCAACCTTGACAACGCCACGCTCGACACGGCCGGTAACGACGGTGCCACGGCCGGAGATGGTGAACACGTCCTCGATGGGCATCAGGAACGGCTTGTCAGCAGCACGGTCCGGAGTCTTGATCCAAGTGTCAACAGCGTCCATGAGCTCCCAGATGCACTTGTACTCGGGGGCCTTCGGATCGGTGGACTCGGAGATCAGAGCGTTCAGAGCGGAGCCCTTGATGATCGGGGTGTCGTCGCCCGGGAAGTCGTACTTGTCGAGCAGCTCACGGACTTCCATCTCGACGAGCTCAAGCAGCTCGGGATCGTCGACCTGGTCGACCTTGTTCAGGAACACCAGAACGTACGGAACGTTAACCTGGCGGGCGAGCAGCAGGTGCTCACGGGTCTGAGCCATCGGGCCGTCGGAAGCAGCGATAACGAGGATCGCGCCGTCCATCTGAGCAGCGCCGGTGATCATGTTCTTGATATAGTCGGCGTGGCCCGGGCAGTCGACGTGCGCATAGTGGCGGCCCTTGATCTCGGTGCCGTCAAGGCCGATGCGGTCGTCGGTCTGGTACTCAACGTGAGCGGTGTTGATCGTGATGCCACGAGCCTTTTCTTCTGGAGCCTTATCGATCTGGTCGTAGGCAGCGAACTCGGCGCTGTTCGGGTCAGCCAGGGACAGAACCTTGGTGATCGCAGCGGTCAGGGTGGTCTTGCCGTGGTCGATATGGCCGATGGTGCCGATATTGACATGGGGCTTGGTTCTATTGTACATCTGCTTTGCCATTAGAATATCCTCCTAATTCTAAAATAATGTTGTGACTTACTTCTTATAAGGCACATTGTGCCGGTTGCGCAGGTCAGTTGCCGCCGTGGATGATCTTCTCCTGAAGAGACTTCGGCAGCTCTACGAAATGACTGGGCTCCATGCTGTAGGTTGCACGGCCCTGCGTCTTGCTGCGCAGGTCGGTCGCGTAGCCGAACATGGATGCCAGCGGCACGTTTGCAGTGACGATCGCCGCACCGTTGCGGATGTCCGTACCGGCGATCTGTCCGCGGCGGGCATTGATATCGCCCATGACGTCGCCCATGTAGCTTTCCGGCGCCGTAACGACGACCTTCATGATGGGCTCGAGGAGCGTGGGGCCCGCCTTCTGGCAGGCTTCCTTGAATGCCATACTGCCGCAGATCTTAAACGCCATCTCGGACGAGTCGACCTCGTGATACGAGCCGTCGAGCAGCGTGACTTTCACGTCCACGACCTCATAGCCCGCAAGCACGCCGGCCTGCATCGCGCCCTGGATGCCCTGATCCACACAGGGGATAAACTCTTTCGGGATCGCACCGCCGGTGATCTGGTTGATGAACTCGTAGCCCTTGCCGGGTTCGTTGGGTTCCACCATGAGCTTGACGTGTGCAAACTGGCCTTTGCCGCCGGTCTGGCGCGCGTAGCGCGTGTCCACCGTAGCGGCCTTGGTGATGGTCTCCTTATAGGAAACCTGAGGTCTGCCGACATTCGCCTCGACGCGGAACTCGCGCAGAAGGCGATCGACGATGATCTCCAGATGGAGCTCGCCCATGCCGGCGATGATGGTCTGGCCCGTTTCCTCGTCCGTGTAGGCCTTGAAGGTGGGGTCTTCCTCGGCAAGCTTGCCGAGTGCGATGTCCATCTTCTCCTGCCCGGCCTTGGTCTTGGGCTCGATTGCTACGCGGATGACCGGTTCCGGGAACTCCATCGACTCGAGTACGATCGGGTACTTTTCGTCGCAGAGCGTGTCGCCGGTCGTCGTATTCTTGAGGCCGACCGCCGCCGCGATGTCACCGGAATACACCTGCGTGATATCCTCGCGGTGGTTGGCATGCATCAAAAGGATGCGGCCCAGACGCTCGCGCTGGCCCTTGGTGGAGTTCAGGACGGATTTGCCGGCTTCGATCGTGCCGGAATAGACACGGAAGAACGCCAGACGGCCGACGTAGGGGTCGGTCATGATCTTGAAGGCCAGAGCAGAGAACGGCTCGGAATCGTCCGCGGAGCGGTGCTCGACCTCATCCGTCTTGGGCACCGTGCCGGTGATCGGCGGGATGTCCAGCGGGGACGGCATATAATCGACGATGGCGTCCAGCAGCTTCTGCACGCCCTTGTTCTTATAGGACGTGCCGCACACGATCGGGACGAACTTGACCTGCGTCGTGGCCTTGCGGATGGCCGCCTTGATCATTTCGGTGGGGATTTCCTCACCTTCCAGATACATCTCCATGATCTCGTCGTCGAAATCGGCGACGGCCTCAAGGAGCTGCGTGCGGTACTCTTCGGCCTCGGCGCGCATATCCTCGGGGATCTCCTCGACGCGCATATCCTTGCCAAGATCGTCGTAGTAGACGTCCGCCTTCATCTCGAGCAGGTCGATGATGCCGCGGAAGTCCGCCTCGGAGCCGATCGGCAGCTGGATCGGAACAGCGTTGCAGCGCAGGCGCTCGTGCACCATGTCGACAACGTTGTAGAAATTTGCGCCCATGATATCCATCTTGTTGATGTAGATCATGCGGGGAACATTGTAATGGTCAGCCTGTCTCCAGACCGTCTCGGACTGCGGCTCAACGCCGCCCTTGGCACAAAGGACCGTCACGCAGCCGTCGAGCACGCGCAGGCTGCGCTCGACCTCAACGGTGAAGTCGACGTGGCCCGGGGTGTCGATGATGTTGATGCGGTTGCCCTTCCAGAAGCAAGTGGTCGCAGCGCTCGTGATCGTGATGCCGCGCTCCTGCTCCTGCGCCATCCAGTCCATGGTGGCGGTGCCTTCATGGGTCTCACCGAGCTTGTGGTTGACGCCCGTGTAGAACAGAATACGTTCCGTCGTGGTCGTCTTACCGGCGTCGATGTGCGCCATGATGCCAATGTTTCTTGTGTTTTCAAGGGAATATTGTCTGGGCATAATTGATAGCTCCTAGTCGGAAGATTACCAGCGGAAGTGTGCGAACGCCTTGTTGGACTCGGCCATCTTGTGCGTGTCTTCGCGCTTCTTCACAGCAGCGCCGGTGTTGTTGCAGGCATCCATGATCTCGCCTGCGAGGCGCTCCTTCATGGTCTTTTCGCTGCGCTTGCGGGCATAGCCGGTCAGCCAGCGCAGGCCGAGCGTCTGGCGTCTCTCAGGACGCACTTCCATAGGAACCTGGTAGGTCGCGCCGCCGACGCGGCGGGCCTTGACTTCGAGGCTCGGCATGATGTTGTTCAGGGCTTCGGTAAACGCGTCAAGCGGTTCCTTGCCGGTCTTTTCCTTGATGATGTCAAAAGCATCGTACACGACCTTCTGAGCAACACCCTTTTTGCCGTCGAGCATCACGCTGTTGATGAGCTTGGTCACCAGAACGCTGTTGTACATCGGATCCGGCAAAATTTCTCTTTTGGGAACGTTACCTCTTCTGGGCACTATACTTCCCTCCTTCATTAAAAAATGACTTCACAGGTACTCGAAGATGCGGTGCATCTCCGTCTGCGCCCCGAGGTTAACGAATACATATATATCAGTTAACAACAGGGCAAAATTTGCTGTTGGAACTTACTTCTTTCCTGCCTTCGGCCGCTTGGCACCGTACTTGGAACGGGCCTGCATACGTCCGGAAACGCCCTGCGTATCGAGCGTGCCGCGGATGATGTGGTAACGAACGCCAGGAAGATCCTTGACACGGCCGCCGCGGATCATAACGACGCTATGCTCCTGCAGGTTGTGACCGATGCCCGGGATGTAGGCGGTTACCTCGTAGCCGTTGGTCAGACGCACACGGGCGATCTTACGAAGCGCGGAGTTCGGCTTCTTGGGGGTAGAGGTACGCACGGCAGTGCAGACGCCTCTCTTCTGAGGAGCGCTCAGATTGGTCTCGCGGTTCTTCAGGGTGTTGAGGCCCTTCTGCATGGCGGGAGACGTGGACTTGTAGGTGACTTTCTCTCTGCCCTTTCTCACCAACTGGTTAAAAGTAGGCATGGTTTTCCTCCTTTCCTCGAAAATGGATCTATTTATACGATGCCAAAAAACAGCATCGGATAAACCGTGATTCTGCCGGAAAAATTTCAGGAAATCCCGGCCATTTTTGTGCTTTTTACACAGGCATGACAAATCCGTGGGCGCACGCCCACGCAAAATAGGATTTTAGCATATTGCACAAGATTCGTCAAGCATTTTTATTCAAGACGGAAGCGAAAATTTCACCGGGATATGCAGGCATATCCCGGTGAAACGGTTGGTATTTGGTCGTTTAAAGCGCATTGGAGATGTTGGCGAGATCGGACAGATCCACGCCGTCATCCTCGGGCTCTGCGGGGGCCACCGGTTCCTCATTCGTCTCAAAATTGCGGTAGCAGGCAAGGCCGCTGCCGGCGGGGATGAGCTTGCCGATGATGACGTTCTCCTTCAGGCCGACCAGATGGTCGATCTTGCCCTTGATGGCAGCATCGGTGAGCACCTTCGTCGTCTCCTGGAAAGAGGCCGCCGACAGGAAGCTCTCGGTCGCGAGCGAGGCCTTGGTGATGCCCATGAGCACGTGCTCGGCCGTGGCGGGCACGAGGTCGGTCTCCCCTGCCGCGATGCGCTCGGCGATGGCGCGGTTGGCCGCACGGAACTCGTGCAGGTCCACGACAGCGCCGGACAGCAGATCCGTGCTGCCGGAATCGTCGATGCGGACCTTGCGCATCATCTGGCGGACGATGATCTCGATGTGCTTATCGTTGATGTCAACGCCCTGCTGACGGTAGACCTTCTGGACTTCCTGAATGATATACTGCTGGCAGGCGTCCACGCCGCAGATGCGCAGCACGTCGTGCGGGCTGTACGCACCGCCCGAGAGCGGCTGGCCCTTGGTGACCGTGTCGCCGTTGGCAACCAGGATGCCGGCAGAGTACGGCAGGTTGTAGGTGACGGTCTCACCATCGACCGGGTTCGTGATCGTGACGGCATAGATAGACGTCTTTTTCGTCTCCTCGATGGTGACGATGCCGGGGATCTCGGCGAGCGTCGCCATCTTCTTCGGCTTGCGCGCCTCGAACAATTCCTCAACACGCGGGAGGCCCTGCGTGATATCGTCGCCGGCGACGCCGCCGGTGTGGAACGTACGCATGGTCAGCTGCGTGCCCGGCTCACCGATGGACTGGGCGGCGATGACGCCGACCGCCTCGCCGGCGTTGACCGGCTGGCCGATGGCCAGGTTGATACCATAGCACTTGGCGCAGACACCGCTGCGCGCCTCGCAGGTCATGACGCTGCGGATCTTGACTTCCTCAATGCCGTGCTCTTCGAGCACCTTGGCATCGTCGGGCATGAGCATATGATCGGTATCGAACAGCACCTCGCCGGTCTTGGGCGACACGACGGGCTCGGCCGGGTAGCGGCCGTGGATGCTCTCGCCGAGGCTCTGGACTTCCTGTCCCTTGTCGAACACGGCGCGGGCCATGATGCCGTCGGTCGTACCGCAGTCATCCTCGCGGATGATGACTTCCTGCGAGACATCGACCAAACGACGGGTCAGATAACCGGAGTCGGCAGTACGCAGTGCGGTATCGGCCAGGCCCTTACGGGCGCCTCGGGACGAGATGAAGTACTCGAGGACGGACAGGCCCTCACGGTAGTTGGCCTTGATCGGGATCTCGATGGTCTTGCCGGCGGTGTTTGCGATCAGGCCGCGCATACCGGCGAGCTGACGGATCTGCGCCATGGAACCACGGGCGCCGGAGTCCGCCATCATATAGATCGGGTTGAACTCATCGAGGCAATTCTGCAGGGCCGAGGTGACATCCTTCGTGGTCTTTTCCCACTCGGACACGGCCAGACGGTAGCGCTCGTCCTCGGTGATGAAGCCGCGCTTATACTTCTTCTCGATGGCGATGACCTTCTTCTCCGTGGCGGAGATGAGGGTCTTCTTCTCCTCCGGGACGGTCATGTCCGCGATGGAGATCGTGATGGCGCCGATGGTGGAGTACTTATAGCCAAGGGCCTTGACGTTATCGAGCACCTCGGTCGCAACGGTGAAGCCGTGCTTCTCGATGC
>ERZ1106954.2700-NODE-2700-length-11950-cov-4.366036_pt1 | contig 11950 bp, 12 predicted proteins | sample MGYA00403678_ERZ1106954 | MGnify/ENA primary metagenome ERZ1106954 (study PRJEB35170, sample SAMEA104062445) | human gut metagenome | biome: human gut; feature: human-associated habitat; material: faeces | place: Denmark | collected 2012-08-20 ... | reverse complement strand
CATGTACGATCTCCGGAGATGTTTCCACCCATACGACCACCAGCGTTGCATTTTTCTCTGCAAGCTTGGCTTTCAGATTATAAATATAATCCATATCCCGGATCTCCTGGGTAAAGGGTGCATTGATCAATACAATATCGTCATAATCCAATGCTTCCATAGCCAGATCCACAACACACTCGTACTCATAGTCACGGATATTTTTTTCAAAAAAGTCACTGCTTCTGTCATAAGGCTGTCCCGCTACTACAAAGATCTGTTTTGACAATGTGATCAAAGTATCCTTGTCCAAATATACCACATGCTGCAGTCTCTTCGCCAAAGCTTTGGAAATATAAGTTTTTCCGCAGGCGGGCGGTGATGTTACCAGGATCAATTTCTTAACCATAAAAATCTTCCTTTCCGCTATGTATTGTTTATTATTATCCTTTTCATTAGATATAGCGCGATTTTTTGAGATTGTCAACTATTTATCAAACTTTTTGGCTGTTGACTTGTCAACATCCATGTGTTACACTTCATAAAGTTGTTGTTTCATCAACATTTTATAGGAGGATTGTCCATGCAGGATCGTTTTGAAAGATTCGTTGTATCGATCACGGAATTGCACCGTTATCTGCAGAAATTAAAAGAACTGGAAATGGGGCAATTAGACTTAAAAGCAGGTTACACTATGTGTCTGTATCACCTGGGAAAACATCCGGAGGGGCTGACTGCCACACAGCTGACAGAGCTTTGTAAGGAAGATAAAGCTGCCATTTCCCGGACATTAAGCCAGTTAAGTGCTAAAGGCCTGGTGTCCTGTGAGTTGCCGGAAAACAAGCGTTCCTACCGTACTTTATATTATCTGACCGAGGAAGGCAGCACTGTAGTCAAAAAAATCGGTTCCCGGATCTACTCTGCACTGGCTCACGGCGGAGACGGCATGACAGAGGAACAGCGGGTGAATCTCTACGATTCCCTGGAGAGGATCTCCCATAATCTGGAACAGTACCTTGCTGAGTTCCCTTCCGAACATCCACCCAAAAAATAAGCAGGAAGAAACATTTAGCTGCCAAACTATAATAAAAAGAATAGGAATACTATCATGGAAAAAATACGTTTTATCACAGACTCCGCATCTGATATGAACCACCCCAGGGAGGATGTCACCATCCTGCCGCTGCACATCCGCTTCGGCGACGACGAATATGCTGACGGAGTCACCATCAGTCACAGAGAATTCTACGAAAAGCTGATCGAATGTGACACTCTCCCCACCACCAGTCTGGTATCTCCCGCTGTCTTTGAAGACGCTTATGAGCAGGCAGTCTCCGCGGGGGAGACCGTCATCGTGATCACCATCTCCGGTAAATTGTCCGGCACCTGCCAAAGTGCCCGGATCGCTGCTGAAGATTATGAGGGTAAGGTATTCGTCGTAGACAGCATGAATGCCACCATAGGAGAGCGCATTCTGGTAGAGTATGGTCTGCAATTAAAGGATCAGGGGAAATCCGCAGAAGAAATTGTCAGCATTCTCGAAAAGGAGAAATCCAAGATCCACACCATGGGACTTCTGGACACCTTGGAATACCTGAAAAAAGGCGGACGTATCTCCTCTACCGTGGCATTCATCGGCGGTGCACTGGCCATCAAGCCTGTGGTCGCTGTCTCAGACGGCGAGATCATTATGCTCGGAAAAGCCCGCGGTTCCAAAAACGGCAGTAACTTCCTGATCCGTGAGATAGAAAAAGCTGACGGTGTAGATTTCTCCCGCCCTTTCTGTCTGGGTTATACCGGTCTGAGTGATGAGCTGTTGCAAAAATACATTCACGACAGCGAACATCTGTGGAAGGATTACGCAAAGGAACTTCCCATCAGCACTCTGGGAGCCACCATCGGAACCCATGTAGGCCCCGGAGCTGTTGCGGTTGCCTTCTTCGAACATTAAACCTATTATAATTCTTTCCATTTACTCAAGAACAGCCGCAACCTTCCGGATGTTACGATGCGGGCTGTCACACTGATCAAAAAAATCCCGAAGGCTTTCACAGTCTCCGGGATTTCTTATTTGTCTTTTGTTTCTCTGATCAAGCAGCCTTTTTCGCTTTCTTTTCTTTCATCTGCTTAACGAAGGTCCGTGCACCTTCCACTACCAGGAAGATTGCCAGAACTGCCATTGCAGCTGCGAAGAACAGCTGGAACCAGTCACCCCATGCAGCAGTGCCGGCACCGATCGCCTTGCACTTGTTGATCACGGTGATCACCAGGCTGGTCAGGGTTGCGGCAAGCATGAATACCATAGGGAAGAAGAACATCTTGTTGTTCTTACCAACTTCACCCAGCCATGCAGCTACTGCCATCAGAGCGATACCTGCAAGCAGCTGGTTCGCTGCACCAAACAGACCCCAGATCTGGCTTAAGGACAGACCGCCGAGGATACAGCCGATCAGTACCATGGATACAGTACCGAACAGAGGATGAGCCAGCACCTTACGTGCGCCCTTGGCATCCTTGTAAGTAGCTTCGCCTTCCTTCAGGAACAGCTCGGAGAACATGAAACGGCTCAGACGGGTACCGGTATCCAGACTGGTCAGTGCGAATACGGATACAGACAGTGTGAGCAGTGCGTAGATCGTACCGTATGCCTTGGAGGTCTCGGTACCGAACATGGATGCAATACCTGCAGCGAATGCAGCTGCGGGAGATCCGAACTCACCGTTTAAATACTTCTGATATACTGCACCGACTGCTACCAGCGCGATGATACCCAGAGCAGACTCGATCAGCATGGAGCCGTAACCGATAGCCTTGGCATCCTTCTCGTTCGCTAACTGCTTGGAAGAAGTACCGGTAGCGATCAGGCTGTGGAAACCGGAACATGCACCACATGCTACAGTGATGAACAGCATAGGGAACAATGTCTGTCCTGCCTTGGGCTCCCAGCCATTAAACGCAGGGATATCGAATGCGACAGTACCGGTGAAAGCACCGGCAACGACACCGATGAATGCCAGACCGATCATAGCATACAGCAGGAAACTGGACAGGTAGTCACGGGGCTGTAACAGGATCCATACGGGAACCAGAGAAGCCACTGCGATGTAAACACCTACAAATACGATCCATGCGATACGGTTCATGGCAAATCCAACGTTCAGACCTAAAACAGTAATAGCTACGATACAGATGATACCACCGATGGTAGCGGGCAGAGTCTTAACGCCCATTCTGTTGGTCACATAACCATAAATAACAGCCAGAACGATGAACAGCAGAGAGATCATTGCGGTAGACTGATTACCGGTAGGATTGGTCACAAAACCGAAAGCGGTCTTGCCGGCATCATCTGCCAGGGTCAGGAAAGTACCTGCCACAATGTTAACGAAGGAAGCGATTACCAGGATCAGCACCAGAAGTGCGAAGATGATGAAAAGCTTCTTAGCTCTGGATCCCATGGAATCCTCGATGATCTCACCTACAGATTTACCGTCATGTCTGATAGATGCGAATAAAGATCCGAAGTCCTGCAGACCGCCGAAGAAAATACCACCGATGATACACCACAGGAATACGGGAACCCATCCGAAGATGGAAGCCTGAATCGGTCCGTTGATCGGGCCTGCTCCGGCGATAGATGAAAAATGATGACCCATAAGTACGGCAGGCTTAGCTGCAACGTAATCCACACCATCTTCCTTCTCAATTGCAGGAGTCTTCTTGGTAGGATCGATGCCCCACTGTTTTGCCAGCCAGGAGCCATAGAACACATAGCCGATAAACAACAGTACAATAGCGGCTACAACGATTAATAATGCTGTCATTTGTGTTTCTCCTTTTCTTAATACACAGATTTAATTTATCATTGCCTTTTTTACGAGTTTCTTCAGAATCTGTCCGTGGCGGTTGTGGACGATCCGACCCGAAGACAGCTCGGCGACAATCAGACGATAATTGCTCCAGCCATGGAATCCCCAGAGGTAACTCTGATAATGCCTGCACTTTTTCACCTGTGCGAGAGCATCCTCCCCGGCATGAGCGGTCAGAATGATCAGGACGACATCACTGTTCCTGTGCTTGGAAGACGGCTGCACATTTGCAGTTCCCCGCTCCCAGGCGATAGCGTCCAGTTCCAGAAGACGTTCCTTAGATAAAGATTCTTCTGTGGCAAAATACACTGTCTCGTTGGTGTCAATATCTGCCACCTTGGCTTTCTTGATCAGAAAATACTGCTCATTATGGGATCCGAAGATCGCCTCGGCTGCGAATGGCGGTTCTACAGCCTCTGTTTTGATATTGTAGTAGGTCTGATAAGATCGCAGGATACGCCCAAGCGCTTCCCCTGGAGTAAGTGTCTTTTGTAATTCCATTCTGATTTCCTTTTAAACATGTGTAAATGATTACATTTACGTTCATGCTATTGATAACTTTAGCACGTCGAAGTGTCAAATGCAACGGATTTTTTAGCATTTCTTTACACTTTTTTTATAAATACATACTTTATCGTTATATGTTAGTCCTCTGACAGCTTTTTTCCAAGGTGCAAATTTAACCTATATACCATTACAAATTTAATCTCTTTATCTGGATAAACTTATTGACTTTTGTTGGGTAACCGAAAATCATTCTAAAAAAAGCAGCCGATTTTCATCAGCTGCCGATTTTTAGGAATGATTCTTCTCTTCCTTGATCTCCCAATGGATCAGGAAGGTCAGTGCCGCACGAAGTCCGATGATACCGGCTACGGTAACGATCTCCTTCCAGTCTCTGACAATAACGGTCTTAAGGATCTCACTGCACAACTTGAATTCCAACCCTACAGCAAGCCCCTGCGCCAGGGTGATCTTCATATCCGGCACCCGCCGCACATAATTATAAAACCCTTTCAGACCGGAGAGAATAATAACGATCACTCCGACAAATTCAAAGAACAGTATTGCCACCTGGACAATATTGTTCATCACGTTTTCCAGGAATTCAATGATAAGCTCTATGTGGAACATGCACAGCCCCCCCGCTTTACTTACACTTCTTTTTTCATTGTAGCGTATCCAAAAAGGGCGTGCAAGATGTATCTTTATCTTTTTATCAGCTATTTTTCTTCTGTTTTCAATAATTCCTGCATAGTATGCCAGCCAAGCACCGCGCATTTTACCCTGGCAGGCATGTGGGCGATATCCTGCAATACGGAGGCCTCTTCCAGCTCATCCTTCTCTTCATCGGTGATACTTCCCTTGATCATTTTCAGGAACAGATCTGCCAGATGCAGTGCCTCTTCCTTACTTCTACCAATGACCAGTTCCAGCATCATGTCCGCGGAAGCCTGGGAGATGGCACAGCCGTCTCCTTCAAAGGCACCGTCCACGACTACACCGTCCTCCACCTTCAGTTCCAGAAAAATATCATCGCCGCAGCTGGGATTGACACCTTCTAACACCAGGTTCGCATCCTCCAGCTTGTGCTTGTGATACGGATGCAGGTTGTGCTCCGTCAGGATCTCATTATAAAACGTTTTATTCTCCATAGCCCATCTGTCTCCTTATCCCGGCAAGACTTGTTAAAAATGCCTGTATCTCTTCTTCCGTATTGTAGACACCCAGACTCACTCTGGTGGTAGACAACACTCTCAGGTGCTGTAGTAACGGCTGGGCGCAGTGATGTCCCGCCCGGACTGCGATGTGATCTGCATCTAAAACAGATGCCACATCATGGGGATGCACGCCGTCCAGCTTAAATGTCACGATGCCGTGATGATCCTCCGCTTTCTGTGATCCTAAAATATGCACCGCAGGGATCTCCTTCATCCCATCCATCAGCAGTTTTGTCAGCTTTGCTTCTCTCTCTTCGATGAAATCAAAGCCGATCTTCTGCACATAACGGATAGCCTCTGCGAGGGCATAAGCACCGGCACCGTTCACCGTACCTGCCTCGAACTTATGAGGCACCTCTGCCCACACGGCTCCTGTACGGCTGACGGAATCGATCATTTCTCCACCGCATAAAAACGGGGGCATCTGCTCTAACAGCTCTCTCTTCGCATATAACACACCGATTCCCATGGGAGCGTACATTTTATGCCCGGAAAATGCCAGAAAATCCACATCCAGATCCTGTACGTCCACTGCCATATGGGGCACGCTCTGGGCTCCGTCTGCCACGAAATAAGCGCCTGCCTCATGTGCCAGCTGTGCAAAACGCTTGATATTGTTTTTGCAGCCCAGCACATTGGATACCTGGGTCATAGCAACGATCTTCGTTCGGTCGCTCAGTGCCTCCTTAAAAGCTTCCTCGGTATATTTTCCGTCTTCGGTGCACTCCAGATACTTCACCACTGCTCCGGTCCTGGCTGCCGCCTGCTGCCAGGGCAGGAGATTGCTGTGATGCTCCATAATGCTCACCAGGATCTCATCTCCCGGTTTCAGTACCAGGGATCCGAAACTGTACGCCACCAGGTTTAAACCTTCCGTAGCATTGCGGACGAAGATGATCTCCGCCGCTTCCTTCGCATTCAAAAACTCCCTTACCGTCTCTCTGGCTTCTTCGTATTTTTCGGTTGCCGCCTCTCCCAGCTCGTATAATCCGCGCAGGGGATTGGCATTGTATTTTTCATAAAATTCCCGCTCTGCTTCCAGGACACAGGCCGGCTTCTGTGAAGTCGCTGCGGTATCCAGATAGATCACTTTCTGATTCTCCAGCAGAGGAAAATCCTTGCGGATCTCGTTGACTGAAATACTCATACTTCCTCCTGTTATCTTACTCTTTACGCTTCCTCTTCTTCCACGGCTCTGCCCAGGAACTTTTGTACCTTTGCCTGTGTGGAAGCGTCAGGGATCTTACGGCAGACCGCATCCACCTTCGCCATCGCCATCATCTCATAGATCTGCTCTCTGTTCATGCCGCGGCTCTCTAAGTAGAACAGCAGTTCATCATCCAGCTTACCGATGGTGGCACCGTGATTGCCTTCCACATCTTCCTCCGCACAGAGGATCAGGGGAATGGTCTGATTCACCACATCATTGGACAATAACAGTACGTCCTCTTTTTCATTGCCTACCGCACCCTTGGCACCCCATTTGAAGTCAATGGTGCCGCGGTATAATTTGAAGGCATGATCTCTTAACACGCCTCCGGCCTGCATATTACTCTGGGTCTTTTTCCCCTCATGCAGAGCCACATAATTCATATCCAGTCTGCCTTCGCCGTCTACGATATAGGCGGTATCCGTGTTCACGCTGCTCTCTCTGCCCTGCAGAGTGGTCTTACATCCAAGGTAGGTATTCTTCCCGCCCAGGATCAGCTGGATGACTTCCAGGGAAGCCTTCTCCTCACACAGGGCACCGATATCATTCATAAAAGTAAAATCACTGCCCAGTCTCTGCACCTGGATCAGCCGGAGCTTCGCGCCTTCTTCCAGATACAGTCTGGTGGATACCGCTGCCTGACCTGACGTCTCCCTGTCGGAAGCAAAGTCCTCGATCACGGTGATCTCACTGTTTTTACCTGCTTTTACCGCTACAGCTCCCGCCTGTAAGCTGTTCTGTGCATAGGCATAATCAAGCAGTAACGGCTGCACCTCTGTCACATCCGCGGGCACCTCATAATGTTTTGCTTTTACTCCCGCTGCGGCAAGCAGACCGTCCATATCTTCCCCCATACCGGAGGCAATCCCTACAAAATCCGCATTCCAGGGCTTAGAGCCTTCGTTTTCAGCGGTCGTTATCTTCTCCGGCAGAGTGACTTTTGCCTCTCCGGCCGCGGGGATCTCTATTCTCTCCAACTGCGTCTCATTCATACGAAGCCAGTTCCATGTCTTAGAGGGCAGTCGGTTGATGGTCATATTATATTCTTTTTCCATATTCTGTCCTCCCTTTACCCGATGCTGCCTTTCATCTCCAGGCGGATCAGGTTGTTCATCTCTACCGCATATTCCAACGGCAGCTCCTTCGATACATTGTCCGCGAAGCCGCTGACGATCATGGCTCTGGCGTCCTCCTCGGAGATGCCGCGGGACATCAGATAGAACACTGCCTCGTCGCTGATCCTGCCGATCTTCGCCTCATGCCCGATATCGGCATCCTGTGTACGGATATCCATTGCCGGGATGGTATCGGAGCGGGACTTATCATCCAGCATCAGGGACTGACAGGATACCGCAGATTTACTCTTTGCCGCACTGTTCTTCACTACCACGGAGCTTCGGAACGTACTGATCCCGCCATCCTTGGAGATGGACTTCGTGTTGATATAAGAAGTGGTCTCCGGTGCATTGTGAACCACTTTCGTACCGGTATCCAGATTCTGACCGGCTCCGGCGAAAGTAATACCGGTAAATTCCGCTCTCGCTCCCTTACCGTTCAACACGCTCATTGGATAGAGATAGGATACGTGGGATCCGAAGGAACCGGATACCCATTCTATGGTACCGCCTTCTTCCACCAGCGCCCGCTTGGTGTTCAGATTGTACATATTCTTGGACCAGTTTTCAATGGTGGAATAGCGCAGCTTGGCGTTCTTCTTCACATACAGCTCTACGCAGCCCGCGTGCAGGTTGGCCACGTTATACTTGGGTGCGGAGCAGCCTTCGATGAAATGCAGGCTGGCGCCCTCATCCACGATGATCAGCGTATGCTCGAACTGGCCCGCACCCTTGGCGTTCAGCCGGAAATAGGACTGCAGCGGAATGGACAGATGCACGCCCTTGGGCACGTACACGAAGGAGCCGCCGGACCAGACCGCGCCGTGCAGCGCGGCAAACTTGTGATCGGTGGGGGGCACGAGCTTCATGAAGTATTTCTTCACCATGTCGGCATATTCGCCGGTCAGCGCGCTCTCCATATCCGTATAGACCACGCCCTCGGCAGCAACCTCGTCGCGCACATTGTGATAAACCAGCTCCGAGTCGTACTGCGCGCCGACGCCGGCGAGCGACTTGCGCTCCGCCTGCGGGATGCCCAGACGCTCAAAGGTGTCCTTGATGTCCTGCGGCACGTTCGCCCAGTCGTTCTGCATCTTCGTGTTCGGGCGGACATAGGTGGCGATGTGGTCGATGTCCAGCCCCTCGAGCGAGGGGCCCCAGTCGGGCAGGCGCAGCTCGTTGTAGATCTGGAGCGATTGCAGGCGGAACTGCTGCATCCACACGGGATCGTTCTTTTCCTTGGACAGCTTGTCCACGATCTCCGGCGTCAGACCGGACTCCATGCGGTAGGCGTCGTGCTCCGCGTCGCGTATGTCGTAAATGCTGCGGTCTACGTCCGCAACGTAGGTTTTTTCTCTGTTCTCTGCCATGCCGATGTCACCGCCTTACTCCGTCTTCAGGCTGCCGAAGCCCTTTTCGTTGATGGCCTCGACCAGCTCGGCCCCGCCCTTTTTGACAATGACGCCGTTTTCCATGACGTGCGCGGCGTCGACGTGCAGCGCCTCCAGAATGCGCGTGGAGTGCGTGATGATGAGGAGCGAGCCGTGCGTGCGCTCACGGAAGAGCCGCACGCCCTCGGACACCGTGCGCACGGCGTCCACGTCCAGACCGGAGTCGGTCTCGTCGAGGATGGCGAGCTTCGGCTCGAGCATGAGCATCTGCAAAATTTCGGCTTTCTTTTTCTCGCCGCCGGAAAAGCCCACGTTCAGGTCGCGTTCGGCGTAGCTCTCGTCCATGCTCAGCAGCCTCATGGTCTCCTTCAGGCGCTTTTTGAAGTCCCAAAGCCGCAGGCGGTCGCCGGTCTTCTGCTCCAGCGCGCTGCGGATGAAGGCGCTGAGCGTCACGCCCGGCACCTCCAGCGGGTTCTGGAAGGAGAGGAAGATGCCGCGCTTGGCGCGCTCATTGACCGGCAGGGCGGTGATGTCCTCGCCGTCAAATACGATGCTGCCGCTCGTCACGGTGTAGACCGGATTGCCGGTGACGGCGTAGCCGAGCGTGGATTTTCCCGTGCCGTTCGGCCCCATGAGAACGTGCGTCTCGTCGCGCCCGACCGTGAGGTCAACGCCGTGAAGGATCTCCTTTTCCCCCGCGCTGACGTGCAGGTTATTGACCTCTAAAAGTGCTTCGTTTTTCATGCTGCTTGCCCTCGTTTCTGCGTCTGTCCGATCGGACAGCTCTATAATCCTATCAAGTTGATAGGATTATAAGACGATAAACCTATAATGTCAATAGGGATTATAAAAATTTTCGGGCCGTCCGCACCTATTTGAACACTTGCACAGGCTGCGCCGCGCTGGTATCATAAGGGCGAGGTGAGAATATGGCAACAACAAAGGATTACATTGAATACGTCTGCGAGCGCCTGCACGGCGCGGGCGGGCTGCGTTACCGCAAAATGTTCGGGGAATACATGGTCTATGTCAACGATAAGCCCGTGCTGCTCGTGTGCGACAACACGGTGTTCGTGAAGATCGTGCCGGAGCTTGCCGCGCTCATGGCGGACGCGGAGCGCGGCCTGCCCTATGAGGGCGCGAAGGAGCACTATATCCTCGATATCGACGATACCGACCTCGCACGGCAGGTCGTCGCGGTGCTGGAGACGGTCACGCCGCTGCCGAAGCCGAAAAAGAAGAAGGCCGAGTAGCTTGCCAGCGCCGCGCCGGTGTGCTACAATAGGCAGGAAAATCAGAAAAAGCGAGGAAGCGAACCATGGAATACGATCTGCCCGTCGCGCAGATGGCGCGCGGCGACGATATCGAGGGCTTTTACGTCCTCAAATCCGCCTTTTCCAAGGTGGCGAACAACGGCAAGCCCTTTTTGAACCTGACCCTTTCGGACCGGACCGGCGCGGTCGACGCGAAGGTGTGGGACTACCCCGGCCCCATCGGCGCGGCGGACGAGGGCAAGGTCGTGAAGATCCGCGGCAGCGTGTCGGAGTTCCGCGGGGCCTTACAGGTGACGGTGGAGCGCATCCGCCTCGCGGGCGAGGACGACCGTTACGACGTGACCGCGCTCGTACCCACCGCGCCCATCGACGGGGAGGCGATGTACGCCTCGGTCGAAGCGCTGCTCGACTCCATCACGGACGCCGATTATAAGGCGGTCTGCCGTGAGCTGCTGCGCCGCCACAGCGAGAGCTTCCGCACCATTCCTGCCGCCAAGAGCGTCCACCACGGCTTTCTGCATGGCCTTCTGATGCACACGGGCAATATGATGCAGCTCGCCGACTTCCTCGCCGGGATGTATGCCGACACGGTGGACCGCAGCCTGCTGCTCGCGGGCACGTTCGCGCACGATCTGCAAAAGGAGCGCGAGTTCCGCTTCTCCGCCCTCGGCCTGGTGACAGACTATTCCGTGCCGGGCCAGCTGCTCGGCCACCTTGTCATGGGCGCGCAGGAGATCGCGGAGATCGCGAAGGAGCTGGACGTTCCGGAGGAGAAGTCCGTTCTGCTCCAGCACCTCGTTCTCTCCCACCACGGCGAGCCGGAGTTCGGCGCGGCGGTGCGTCCGGTCTGCGCCGAGAGCGAGCTTTTGAGCTACATCGATATGATCGACAGCCGCATGGAGATCTACCGCGAGGTGCTCGGCGCCACGCCGCTCGGCGGCTTCAGCGATCGCGTATTCGCGCTCGACGGCAAGAAGCTCTATCACCACGAATGAGGAGGGAAGAGGGATGCATCCATACTTTTCGGACATGGACGAGCGCTGGTTTCACCGCGCCTTCGTCTACACCGGCTCGGTGACCGACCGCGAAAAAAACCTCGACTTCCGCTACCGCTATGAGCAGGTCAAGGGTGACGACGGCGACGCGCTCAAGGCCTCGACCTACTCCGACCTCTGCTACGAGCTGGCACAGGACGTGGAGGAGGAGACCTTCCCCTGGACGGACGAGGGCGTGGAGGCGCTGAAGGCGTGGTATCAGTCGCAGTACGAAAAATTCCTCGCCGCGCATGAGGCATGAAAAAAGGGAGCCGCTTTCCGAGCTGGGTGTTCGTAAAACAGTTTTCGAGAAATGACACGGCAACTGCCTGTCAGGGTTGGTTAGATCGGAAGAGC
>ERZ1106954.2697-NODE-2697-length-11957-cov-5.075450_pt1 | contig 11957 bp, 10 predicted proteins | sample MGYA00403678_ERZ1106954 | MGnify/ENA primary metagenome ERZ1106954 (study PRJEB35170, sample SAMEA104062445) | human gut metagenome | biome: human gut; feature: human-associated habitat; material: faeces | place: Denmark | collected 2012-08-20 ... | reverse complement strand
GGGTGTGGCGCAGCAGGTTGAAGGTGCCGCCGTACACGTTCTTGGCTGCGACGATATGGTCGCCGCTCTGGGTGATGTTGCGCACCGCGTATTCCACGGCGGCCGCGCCGGATGCGACGGCCAGGCCTGCGGTGCCGCCTTCGAGGGCGGCGATGCGATCCTCGAACACGCCCTGGGTGGAGTTGGTCAGGCGGCCGTAGATGTTGCCCGGGTCGGCCAGACCGAAGCGGGCCTCGGCATGGTCGAAGTTATGGAAGACGTAGCTGGTGGTCTGGTAGATCGGCACCGCGCGGGAATCGGTGGCCGGATCGGCCTGCTCCTGGCCGACGTGCAGCTGCAGCGTTTCGAAACGGTAGTTCTTGTTCTCTGCCATGGTGTGGCTCCTTTGGGGGAAGTGGTTCGTTGTCTGTCTTGAGTCACCCGCCGTGCCATGTAGGGCGGGTGGCCAGGTGTTGGTAGAGACGATAATCCGACCGGCGAGCGCGATGCAAGCCGAACGTTATCGCACTTGCCTATACCCGCTTATCAACTGTTGGGATCATTGGCGTTTCCCGTTTCCGCGTTCGCCGAAAACGATTGCCGCGGCCCGCTGCGACACGCCGAATCGTCATGCCTGATGCCATGATGCCGGAGCATCCGGCCCGCAAATGGCGTTCCGCTTGAAGACGATTGGTCAATGGGAACCGTTAAACCGCTGAGCAGTACCCGCAAGCAGAGGAAGGATTTGCTATGAGTGATGAGATTCTGTTCGACCGTGATCCGAAATACATTCCGCGTGTGGCCGCGGTGCACGATATGTGCGGCTATGGCAAGTGTTCGCTGACGGCGGCGATTCCGATTCTGTCGGCGGCCGGCTGCGATGCGTGCCCGGTGCCGACGGCGCTGTTCTCGGCGCATACGCGCTATGCCGTGTACACGTTCCACGATACGACCGAGATTTTGAATGGCTATCTGGATGCCTGGCGCAAGGAGAATGTGGAGCTTGACGGCGTGTATTCCGGTTTTCTTGGGTCGGCCGAGCAGGTCGCGATCATCAAGCGACTGTACGACGAATACCCACAGGCGCTTCGTCTGGTCGATCCGGTGATGGGCGACGGCGGCAAGACCTACCCCACGTACACCCCGGAACTGTGCGAGGCGATGGGCACGCTGGTGTCCGGCGCGGATGTGCTCATGCCGAATCTGACCGAGGCGTCCATTCTGACCGGACGGGCATACCCCGGTCAGGATCTTGACGACGCACAGGTGAATGGCGTTCTCGATGCGTTGCTGGATTTGGGCGCGAAGCACGTGGTGCTCAAGGGCATCGACCGCGGCGACGGCATGATCCGCAACTATGTGGCGTCCGCCGCCACCGGCTCGGCGGGGAAGAGGGAATTGGCACATGGCAAGCTGCCGTTCATGGTCCACGGCACGGGGGATGCGTTCGCCTCGGCGCTGTGCGGCGCCGTGATGGCCGGTAGGTCGTTGGCCGAGTCCGCCCGCATCGCCGGCGAATTCGTACGTCATGCCATGGAGAGCACGCAGTATCAGCCGCATCATGATGAGCGCGGCGTGAGTTTCGAACTGAATCTGAACGAGCTGACGGGCTTGGTGCACCGCTGATTCGCGGATTCGCGCATCCTGGGTAACGGCACGGCTGCATTGCTGCAGTCGTGCCGTTTTGCATTCCATGGGCGTCAGGGCCGAATCCCACAGCCGATGTTCCACGATTGTGGATTACCCGGATTTGTCCACATGCTATCCACGACACGCCCGGCGCAGAGGGTCCCGTCCACAATGCCCATCCAGGTTGCCGGCGCTGTTCCTGCCCCGGCATTGTGGAGCCATGACCGATACATACACTATGCAGAAAACCTATTCGTCCGACGAAGCCCGTCTCGAGGCGATGGAGACCATCGAGGCCCGACTTGCCGGCAATGCGGTGTCCAGCCGTCAGGTCGGAGCGCTCGGCGAAGCATATGCCGCGGCCTGGCTTGAGGGGTTCGATTGGCTGGTGCTCGCCCGTAACTGGCATTGCCGCTATGGTGAGCTGGATATCATCGCATTGAGCCCCGAACGCCGCATCATATTCGTCGAGGTGAAGACCAGGCGAGGTGTGAGATTCGGCACGCCGCAGGAGGCCGTCACACCGTCGAAGCAGACGAATCTTCGACGTGCGGCATTGCAGTGGCTGGAGCGTAACGGCCACTTGTTGAGGCATAACGGCATGCGTTTCGATGTGGTCACGGTAAGCGTGCATGATGGGCAGGTGGCCGTGCATCGTATTCCGGGAGCGTTCTGATGGCGATCGGCGGCGCACTCTCCGTGGGGCTTATCGGCTTGAAGGCGTTCACTGTCACGATGCAGGCGTTCATCAGTCCGGGGCTTCCCTATTTCTCCATCATCGGCTTGCCGGATACCTCGCTGTCGGAGGCGCGCGAACGGGTGAAGTCGGCGTGCCAGGCGAGCGGCTTTACCTGGCCTCAGACCCGTGTGACGGTGAATCTCTCCCCCGCGTCGATGCCCAAACGCGGCTCGTCCTATGATCTGGCGATCGCCGCGGCGGTGCTGAGCGCGGCGGGAACGATACCCCCTGAAAGCCTGCTGTCCACAGTGGTGGTCGGCGAAGTGAACCTCGACGGCACAGTGCTGCCGGTGAATGGTCTGCTGCCGATTTTGCTCCATGCCCGCGAGCAGGGCGTGGAACGGGTGATCGTGCCCCAGGCGAACATGGATGAGGCCGGGCTGATCGACGGGCTGGATACGCGAGGCGTACGCCATGTGGGCGAGCTCATCGAGATGATGGGCGGCGAGGCGAGCTACCGTCTGCCCGATGAGATTCCCACAAGCAGAGGGGGCGAGGATGGCGCCAGCCGGCTTGTCACCCCGGTGATCGGCGATATGAGCGAGGTGGTCGGGCAGGAGTATGCGAAATGGGCGATGGAGGTCGCGGCGGCGGGCGGGCATCATCTGCTCATGACCGGACCACCCGGTTCGGGCAAGACGATGCTCGCCTCGCGTATGCCGGGCATCATGTGCCCATTGTCGGAATCCGAGCAGCTTGAAGTGGCTACGGTTCGTTCGCTGTGCGGCACGCTGCCGGCCTACGGCATCAGCGATGTACCGCCGTTCGAGGCGCCGCATCACACGTCTTCCACCGCAGCGCTTGTGGGTGGCGGCACTGGCGTGGCCATGCCCGGTGCGATCACGAAAGCGCATCGTGGCGTGCTGTTCATGGATGAGGCGCCGGAATTCTCCGCACGATCGTTGCAGACCTTGCGCGAACCGCTGGAATCCGGGTATGTGGCGGTATCCCGCTCCAAGGGGACCGCCTATTATCCGGCGGCGTTCCAGCTGGTGATGGCTGCGAACCCCTGCCCGTGCGGCATGTCGTATGGCACCGGCGAACGTTGCACCTGCACGCAACGCGAGCGGCAACGATATTTCGCCAGGCTTTCCGGTCCGATTCTCGATCGCATCGACATTCAGGTCGAGGTGCCGCCGGTGTCCGGCATGCTGCTCGGCCAGGAGACGTTCAAGCGGCGAACGGGCAGTGCCGAGATCCGCGCGCGCGTCGTCGCGGCCCGCGATACGGCCCGTGAACGTTTTGCCGATATGGGGTGGATATGTAATGCGCAGGCTTCGGGCACGTGGATGCGTGAGCATTTATCCCATAAGGCGCTCGAACCGGTCAGCCGGGCATTGGAATCACAGCGGCTGAGTCTGCGCGGCGCCGACCGTGCCATGCGCCTGGCTTGGACACTGGCCGATCTCAAAGGGCTGACAAGCCCCGGACACGATGAGATCTCCCAGGGCATTGCATTGCGCACGCATGTGTGATCCGTTACGGGAATCGTTTGGAAAGGATCCATGTTGAGTATTACGACCACCACAGCCGTTCCGAGGCAGCCGTCCTCATGCTTCCGCCCGTTGGAGGACACGCTGGCTCGCGCGGTGCTGACATTCTGCCTTGACGGCGCGGATGCGCTGATGTATGCAACGATCAAGGGCGCACAAGGTGCGGTCGAGGCTCTGCGGCTCATAATCGAATCCAAGCCGGGCGCTTCAGGGTGTGACGCCGCAACACGCAAACTTGAAGGCGTGTTTCTCACCGGGCTCTCCCGCTGGGGGCGAAAGCCCGGCAACCGGGCGCTGCAGGTGTTCCGACGTTCGTTGGAGGGCTGGCATGCGCGGCTGGATTACCTGCCTTCGCTGGATTGGCACGGGTTGGAGGACTGGTTCACCATGGATGGTTCGCAGTGGATCATCGGCCCGCAGGACAGCGCCTGGCCTACACAGCTGGAAGATCTATCGACGCATAAGGATTGGGCCGCTCCCCTATGCCTGTGGGGTGTAGGCAGCATGGCGGCGTTGACGAGCTGCCCGTCGCCGGTGGCGGTGGTCGGTTCGCGTGGTGTGACCGATTATGGGCGCACGGTGGCGCGTGAAGTGGCGTTGCGTGCCGCGGCGGACGGGCATCTGATCGTGTCCGGCGGGGCGATGGGGGCGGATGCCGCGGCGCATTGGGGAGCGCTCGATGCACTGCGGCAGCGCGGGCTTGATGCGGCAGGCCGGACCGTGGCGGTGTTCGCGGGCGGATTGAATCATATTGGCCCTTCCTCGAATCTGCGTCTGTTCGAAGCCATCCGGGCGAACGGGGGCGCGCTGGTCAGCGAGATGTGCCCGAATACCATTCCCGAGGCGCGGCGGTTTCTGCTACGCAACCGCATCATCGCCGCATTGGCGTCCACGGTGGTGGTGGCCCAGGCGCGCCTGCGTTCAGGCGCATTGAACACGGCAGGTTGGGGCAACGATCTCAACCGTGTTGTTTTGGCAGTGCCGGGAGACATCACCGTACCGCATAACGCGGGCTGCAATCGGCTGATAGCGCAATCCGAATCCATCATCCTCACCCGCACGAGCGGCATCGGCGAATTCTGCCACGCACCGCATGAGCCGCAGGCCCTGTACGAAGCCACCAGCGAAACCACCAGCTTCTCAACCGGTTGCGCACGAACCGGCGGTATCTGCGCGGATTCCGATGCGAGCAAATCCGCGGAGCACGTCATAACGCCGTCGCAGCAAGCTCTGATCGCCGCGATCCGCTCATGCAACCGCCAACACATACGTGCCACGCCTGATGCGTTGCTTGCCGCCATCGGCAAGACGGCTCCCGAAACCAACGGGCAGAAGCCGATGGACGGCATCGGCCAGGTGATGGCGGATATCGGCACCCTGGAGGCAAGGGGTCTGCTTCGCTACGACGGGGCCGCCACACTGATATGACAGGCGGCGCACATTAGGCATGCCACTGGCAGCGAGCCAGATCGACCCTCCATCCCCCATCGCCGGCATTGCCGTTCGGCTTCGGCGGTATGAACGCCACACCCTCGGCCTCCAGCAACGCACGCTGCGTGTCAGGCCCACCGAACGCGAACCCCGGCGCCAACGAACCATCACGGAACACCACGCGATGGCATGGGATCACACCCTGCTCCGGATTGCCATGCAGCGCATACCCCACCAGCCTCGCGCAGCGCGGCGCCCCGATCAGCGCCGCGACCTGCCCATACGTGGCGACCATGCCCCGCGGAATCACACGCACCACCGCATACACACGCTCGTTGAACGACTCGTCTTCAGCCATACTCCCATTATGCTCACGGCAGTCGGCAACCCAACGCTCCAAGTCACCCGCTAAGACACCTGCACAAGCAGCAAACCATCCTCGTCTCCCACCATGCGAGACAAGTCACCCCTTGTGTGACAATAACAAGTATGAGTCCGAAGCACTTGGAAGATATGTATGATGCGGTGATCGTCGGCGCCGGAGCGGCCGGCCTGTCCGCGGCACTGGGATTGCTCCGATCCGAAACCGTCAAGGAGATGAAGGCCAACGGCCAGGGACCGAAGATCCTCGTGATCTCCAAACTCCAGCCCCTGCGCTCGCACACCGGCTCCGCCGAAGGCGGCATCGCCGCCGCACTGGGCAATGTGGAGCATGATGACTGGCACTGGCATTACTACGACACCGTCAAGGGCGGCGACTGGCTCGTCGACCAGGACGCGGCCAAGCTGCTCGCCGAATATGCTCCCGAAACCGTCATCAATCTGGAACGCCAGGGCGTAGCCTTCTCCCGAACCGCGGACGGCCATATCGCACAACGTCGCTTCGGCGGCCACACCAGCGAGTTCGGCGGCGAACCCGTTCGCCGCGCCGCCTACGCCGCCGACCGCATCGGCCATCAGATTCTGCACACCCTCTGGCAGCAGTGCGTCGCCAACGGCATTGAATTCGCCGAGGAATGGTACGTCACCGACCTGGTACTCAACGAGGAGCACACCCGGGTCGCCGGCGTCGTCGCCTTCGACACCCACACCGGTAAAACCCATGCCGTCAGCGCGCACAACGTGCTCTTCGGCACCGGCGGCGCCGGGCGGCTCTTCCACACCACCTCCAATTCCTGGGATCTCACCGGTGACGGCATGGCGCTGGCGCTGGCGGCCGGCCTGCAGCTCGAGGATTGCGAATTCGTGCAGTTCCATCCCACCGGCCTGGCTCATACCGGCATTCTGCTGTCCGAGGCGTCCCGCGCCGAAGGCGGTGTGCTGCGCAACGCCGACGGCGAGGCATTCATGGAAAAGTACGCTCCCGGCCACGCCGATCTGGCCGCCCGCGATGTGGTGAGTCGTTCCATCATGGCCGAAATCGACGCCGGCCGTGGCATCGCCGATCCAAAGGACCCGGAGGGCCCGAAGGACTGCGTGTGGCTCGATCTGACCGGCATCGACCCGGAGCACATGGAGCAGACGCTCCCCCAGGTCGTCGAAACCATCCGCAAATACGCCAACATCGATCCCACGCGCGACTATGTGCTGGTCAAGCCGACCGCCCACTACACCATGGGCGGCATTCCCGTCACCACCAATGGCGAAGTGTACCGTTGGCAGAATGGCGAGCGCCGTGTCGTCGAGGGTCTGTATGCGGCGGGCGAATGCTCCTGCGTGTCCGTGCATGGCGCGAACCGTCTGGGAGGCAATTCCCTGCTTGACGCCTGCTTGTTCGGCACCCGTTCCGGCAGTTCCATCGCCGCACGTATTGCGCAGGCTGAGTCGAGTGGCGAGGCCGAGGCCGCCGACGCCGCATTGGAAGAGACCGTGGAGACTGCACGTGCCGCACGCCAGAGCGAGCTTGACATGCTGCTTGCCGGCAACGCCGATGATGCCGCCGATGACAATCCCTACCAGCTGATGGCCGAGCTGGGATCGACGATGGAACGTGCCGCTGCGGTGCGCTGCGACGCGCAGTCCCTTGCCGCGGCGATCGAAACGATCGACAACGATCTTGCACCGCGCGCGCAGGCGCTTGCCGCGCATGATAAAGCGGCCACGTTCAATCAGGAGATCACCGCCATCTGGGAGGTGCGCCACCTCATCACGCTCGCCCAAGCCGTGCTTGCCGCCTCCGATGCGCGCCATGAATCGCGTGGCTCGCTCAAGCGCACCGATTTCCCGGATCGCGATGACGAGCATTTCCTGGCGCACTCCATGACCGATGCCGCGCACGAGGTCTCCTGGCAGCCTGTGCACATCGTCGACATGCCTCCGAAGAAGCGCGAATACTGATGCCCCACATGCCGAACGCAACAACGACTATCACGCCCCGAACCGGGCGATGCCTTATGGCACAATATCTTGCTGGATTTTATGAACAGGAGGCACGCGCATGACGAACACCACGGTGACATTGCGAGTGAATCGTTTCGCTCCGCGTCCGGAACGGAACCGCGATCGAGGCGGCAGTCCGTTTGCCCGTAAAAGCTCCCCCTTCGGCGCTTCGTCCGAGGCTCCGGCACGCAGGCGGCCTCGCGGCAAGCAGTGGACGCAGGACTATGTGATCGAGGCACGCCCGGAGGACACCGTCCTCGATTGTCTGCTGACCATCAAGCGCACCGTCGATCCCACGTTGGCGTTCCGCTATTCCTGTGGGCATGGCATGTGCGGTTCGGATGCGGTGGCCATCAACGGCACGCCCACCCTGCTATGCACCGCCACGGTGAAGGATTGGGCCAAGCCCGCCGGCACCGCCATCCAGACGGATGACGAGGGATTCCGCCGCACCGATGGCGTGGATACTACTGCCGACGCCGCCGATGCCGGCGAACCACAATCAGCGAGTACCGCAAGCGACGCCGCCAGTCTTGGTGTCATCGAGCTTGCCGCGCTTCCCGGCTTCCCGGTGCAACGCGATCTTATCGCCGACATCGATCCGATGCTCGACCAGTTGAAGAAGCTTAAGCCCGCGTTGGAGGCGGATGGCGTGCTGGCCACTACGAAGGACGGCAAGATCGACGTATTCGAATACCTTCAGAATCCCGAGCAGCTTGCGCAATACGAGCGGTTGACCAATTGCATCGCCTGCGGTGTATGCGAGGGCGCCTGCCCGGTGTTCGCCGGTGGCGATGCGTTCATCGGCCCTGCGGCACTGATCTGGTCGAGCCGTTTCATCAATGATTCCCGCGATGTCAAAGCCGCAGAACGTATGGATGCCATCGATACGGCGGATGGCGTTGCCGCCTGCCAGTCGGTGCGCGCATGCTCCCGTCAGTGCCCCCGAGGCATCGATGTCGGCGAGGAGATGTGGCAGATCGTGGCCAAGGTGCGGGAACGCTGATCTACGCAGGAGTCGGAAGAGTCGAAGGAGATGATGATGGATCACACTACGTATGAGAATCTGGCGAAGGCGTGGGATTATGTGGAGGAGCATGCCGCGGCCCGTCAGTCGAATGAGCTGAAAGAGCTGCGTATCACAGCACAGGAGGCCGGGATGCCGCAAAGCGCCGCCATGCAGGCAGCTTTGCTTGCGGTGCTGGTTCGTTTGACGAATGCCAGATCGGTTATCGCCGTGGGAACCGGTTCGCTGGTGGAAACGTTGGAATTGGTGCGCGGTCTGGATGGTGAAGGCCAGCTGACCGCCGTCGATTCCTCTGCCGAGGGCATTGCGTTGATCCGCAAGTCGTTTGACCGTATTCAGGATGAGACCGATACCACGTTGCGTGCGGTGAATGCCACTGCGGGCACATTCCTGCCTCGTCTGAACGCCAATGTGTACGATCTGATCGTTGTGGCCGGCGATGCCAGCAACTATGCATCAAGCTTCGAGCAGGCATCCCGCCTGCTTCGTCCTCGTGGCGCAATCGTATTCACGGATACGCTTGCTTTGGAACATGATGATGCCAACGGCGGCGTGGTCAATCCCGCCGACCGTTCCCCCAAGGCCACAGCCATGCGGGAACTGCTGGAGACCGTGGAATCGGACGAGGGCTTCGACACGGCTCTGACATCCACCGGCACCGGTCTGTTGGTGGCCGTCAAACGTTGACAGGCCGCTTTCGCCCCGTTCCGGCATATCGATAATGAGTGGGATACGGGTGAAAACCTATGGGTTGGCCCCGTGCGAAGGCCCATCCGCCCGGGGCCAACCCATAATCGTCACGTCGATCCGACCATCACACGACGATGTCCCTGCGGCAAAAGACCACGGCACACATCATTTGCGGATGGCTCTGGTCGCCACACCAACCGCTTCCTCCGGATCGTCGGTGATGGTGACCAGCTGGGGGTCCACGCCGGAGATCATGCCGTTTTCTTTCACCGGCCCGTTCAACCAGTCGAAAAGCCCCTGCCAGTACGCACTGCCGAACAGCACCACCGGTTTCTTATCGACTTTATGGGTCTGCACCAGCGTCAGGATCTCGAAGGTCTCGTCAAGTGTGCCAAAGCCGCCGGGGCACACGATGATGCCTGACGAGTATTTGACGAACATGGTCTTGCGTACGAAGAAGTATCGGAAGGTCATGCCCAGGTTCACATAATCGTTGATCCCCTGCTCATGCGGCAGTTCGATGCCCAGCCCTACGGATGTGCCGCCCGCCAACGCGGCGCCACGATTGCCGGCTTCCATAATGCCCGGCCCGCCGCCGGTGATCACCGCGATCCCGCGTCTGGCGATCAACTCGCCCATCTGTTCGGCATCACGGTAGAACGGGGAATCCTCTGCCACTCTGGCGGAACCGAAAATACTTACGGCCGGCCCCAAGTCGGCGAGCGCGTCGAATCCGTCCACGAATTCGGATTGGATGCGCAGCACTCGCCACGGATCCATGTGAAGCCAGTCGGATGACTGTTCCGCTTTCAGCAATCTCGCGGTGGAACTGTCTTTGGGGATGAGTTTGCCTCGCAGAATCTCCGAGCCTCGGCGATATGTGCGGTCAAATGGCTTGTTAGGCATGCAGGTCACTCGCCTTTCTTCGATTGACGTTCCTGCCTACGGGCCTTCATCGCAGCAAGCCATTCAGGGGTGAACGCCTTCATGCTGACGCTTTGCGTACCGTCCTCCAATAGGGCGCGCTCTTCGATTTCAGGTTCTTCCTCGGCATGGTCGCCGGAGGCTTTCCTGGCGGCCTCCAATGCGGCATAGCGCTTCGACTGGCGGCTGAGCAGCACGCCGGAGAGGGAGGCCGCGACCAGGGATGCGAGCAGTACGCCGAATCGCGCTTCGGCGGATAGTTCCGGATTCTTATAGGCCAGGGATGCGATCAGGAACGATACGGTGAAGCCGATGCCGCAGGCGCAGGCGGCCGGGAACAGGTCGCGCACGCGCAGTCCCTTCGGCATTTTCAGCCCGCCCACGTGTGTGCTCAGCCATGCCACGAGCATAATGCCCACTGGCTTGCCGACCACCAATGCCACGATGATGCCCACCACTACCGGCGAGACGACCAGTGCAAGGGTAAGCGATTCGAAGTGCACGCCGGTGGCGAACAGCGCGAAGATCGGCAGTGCCACGAGTGCGGACAATGGTTGGAGCTTATCATGGTAGCGTGCCGCGCGTGGTGTTTTCTCACCGTAGATTTCGCGTGACGGCGTGAGCAGACCGACCAGCACGCCGGCCAAGGTGGGGTGTACGCCGGCTTCGAACATCATCACCCAGGCGAGTATGCCCACGATTCCGGCCACGATCCATGGAATACGCTTCAAACGCACCAGGAACGCCCAAGCTGCGGCGCATACGGCGATGCCAATGAACCAGTACCATGCGTTCAGTGAGGAGAAGAACAGGGCGATCAGCACGATGGCGAGCAGATCGTCCACGGTGGCGAGGGTCATGAGGAACGCACGGATCGAACCGGGCAATGCCTTGGCGAACAAGGCCAGTACTGCCAGGGAGAATGCGATGTCCGTGGCCGTTGGAACCGCCCACCCTTGGGCGATGGCCGAATACGAGTACACTTCGCCGGACGCGATGGTTTCCAGACCGGGCCCGGGGGGCGCGAAACGCGCGAACAGAGCCGTTACCGCAAGGAACAGCACCGGAGGAACCATCATGCCGCCCACGGCGCACAGCATAGGCACCGCGGCCGCCTTGGGATTGGCCAGGGAGCCGGTGGTAAGCTCCTGCTTCAAATCAAGCCCTACCATCAGGAAGAACACCGTCAGCAAGCCGTCCTGAGCCCAATGGCCGATCGGAAGGTCGATGTTCGTGCGCGGAATGGCGATATGCGTTTCCGCGATCGTTTCGAACAGATGCGCGGTGGCTGGCAGATTCGCCAGGATCAGGCCTGCAAGTGCAAAGCCAAGCATGATCAGGCCGGAAAGTCGATCCGATGCGGCAACTCGCCTAACTCCCATCCAGAATCTATTCGGTGTGCGCACTTGTGTTTCGGCCATCGGCTCTCCTTACCACCATGCCGCGCTGCGCCGGCATGGCTGTTGTATATGTTCACATACACACTATCGAACGATTATGAACGACTTATGCCCTGAGCATCACCCGTGAGACAGCCGTGTATCATGTGACGAACGCGCCGACGAATCGGCGGATATAAGAAAACCTCGCTGCAATACAGCGAGGACTCAAGTGCGCGAGACAGGATTCGAACCTGCGACCTGCTGATCCGTAGTCAGCTGCTCTA
>ERZ1106954.2695-NODE-2695-length-11965-cov-4.480940_pt1 | contig 11965 bp, 10 predicted proteins | sample MGYA00403678_ERZ1106954 | MGnify/ENA primary metagenome ERZ1106954 (study PRJEB35170, sample SAMEA104062445) | human gut metagenome | biome: human gut; feature: human-associated habitat; material: faeces | place: Denmark | collected 2012-08-20 ... | reverse complement strand
AGGAAGTAGCGGCCACCATGGATATGGGGAACTGTTCTAAGCCTGCGGTGGAATTCGCAGCATCACCGGCTGATTCTCAGGAGATCCAGGGATACCAGTATTTCAAGATCTATGACGAACAGCAGCTGGAGTATATTCTCGTAGCCGGCGGTACCGGTGAAGATGTCTATATGATCGGCAAAATGGTTGCTTTCCAGATCCAGAATCTGCTGGTAGCTTATAAAGAAAGATTTGATAAGGATAACTTCATTAAGAACCTGCTGTTGGACAATCTGCTGCTAGTGGATATTTACAGTCGTTCCAAGAAGCTTCATATCCAGACAGATGTTCCCAGGGTGGTTATGATCGTGGAATCCGCAGGCGGCAAGGATAATAACGTCCTGGAGATCGCCAGAACCCATTTCGGTTCCAACAGCAAGGATTTCATCACGGCAGTGGACGAGAGCAACGTGATCGTGGTGAAGGAGTTCTCAGAGACCGATACCGGAAAAGAGATCGAGAAGGCAGCCAGAGCGCTGGAGACCACTCTTCTGAAGGAGGGCATTCGGGAGGTCCGTATCGCATACGGAACTATCGTGCATGAGATCAAGGAAGTCAGCCGTTCCTACAAGGAAGCCAAGATGGCGCTGGATGTAGGCAAGATCTTCTTCGATGAGAGAGATATTATCGCGTACAGTGAGCTGGGAATCGGCCGCCTGATCTATCAGCTGCCCATTCCGCTGTGCAAGATGTTCATTCGTGAGATCTTCGGCGGCAAAAGCCCAGATGATTTCGATGAAGAGACACTGACCACGATCTATAAATTTTTCGAGAACAGCCTGAATGTGTCCGAGACCTCCAGACAGCTGTTCATTCACAGAAATACACTGGTATACCGTCTGGATAAGCTCCAGAAGAGTACCGGACTGGATCTGCGCGTATTCGAAGACGCCATCACCTTCAAGATCGCGCTGATGGTTGTGAAATATATGAAATATATGGAAACATACGAGTATTGATTTCTTGCGGAGCGATTTTGCGAATGAGGCTATGCAAGAAATCAATATGGTGAAATATGATGACAAGACAGTAGAAAGGCAAGATAGCAAATGGCAAACAAAGAAGCACAAAGGCTGAAGAGAGAACGGATCATAGAGGAAAATGGCATTATCTTCCTGGACAATGTAAGCAAGTCCTATTCCACCGGCTCTCCGGCACTCAACGGCGTAACGCTGAGCATCGGAAGAGGGGAATTTGTATTTATCGTAGGTGACAGCGGATCCGGTAAATCGACATTGATCAAATTACTGCTGCGGGAGCTTACAGCGACCAGCGGCAGTGTTTATGTTATGGGAAATGATCTGGCGAGATTAAAGCACAGACAGATTCCCCGATTCCGGCGTAACCTGGGCGTGGTGTTCCAGGATTTCCGACTGTTGAACGACCGTAATGTTTATGAAAATGTAGCATTTGCACAGCGCATCGTGGAGACTCCCGTCAGCGAGATCCGCAGAAATGTCCCTGCGATCCTGGCTACGGTAGGACTGGCAGGCAAATACAAAGCCAAGACCAAACAGCTCTCCGGCGGTGAGCAGCAGCGTGTGGCACTGGCCCGTGCGCTGGTGAACAATCCGTCCATACTTTTGGCGGATGAGCCCACCGGTAATCTGGATCCCAATAACTCCTGGGAGATCATGAAGCTGTTAGAGGAGATCAATGAAAGCGGCACCACGGTAGTCGTGGTAACCCATAACCGCGAAATCGTCAATGCCATGCAGAAACGAGTGATCACCATGAAAAAAGGCGTGATCATCAGCGACGAAGAGAAGGGTGGGTATATTGATGAAGATTAGTACACTTTTATATACGATCAAGCAGGGATTTGCCAATATTTTCCGAAATAAATGGTATTCCCTGGCATCTATTGCGACCATATCGGCATGCCTGTTTCTGTTTGGCCTGTTCTACTCCATCGTGGCTAACTTCCAGAACATCCTGAAGACAGCGGAGGAAGGCGTGTCTGTGACCGTATTTTTCCATAGTGAATGGGATGGCTGCGAGAGTCATACCGAGGGACAGATTCCTTCCGAACAGCAGATAGAAGAGATCGGACAGGAGATCGCCAAGCGTGCCGAGGTATCCGACGTACAGTTCAAATCCGCAGACGAGGCATGGGCTACCTTCGGACCGGACTATTTCGGCGAGGATTATGCGGAAGGTTTCCCGGAGAATCCGCTGGCGGGAGAAGACAGCTATGAGATTTTCCTGAGCGATGTGTCCATGCAGGATGCACTGGTGACCTGGCTGCAGTCCATTCCGCAGGTGCGTAAGGTCAATTATTCCGAGATGACGGCCAATACCCTGAGCGGACTGAATCTGCTGATCGCTTATGTGTCCATGGGTATTATTGTGATCCTGCTGGCTGTCAGCATCTTCCTGATCAGCAATACCGTAGCGATCGGTATCTCCGTGCGGTCGGAAGAGATCAATATCATGAAATATATCGGTGCCACGGACTTTTTCGTGCGTGCACCTTTCGTACTGGAAGGCATGCTCATCGGACTGATCGGAGCTGCCGTTCCGCTGGGACTGATCTATTCTCTGTATAATTACGCACTGAATTATATCGTGGAAAGATTCCTGGTACTCAGTGGTTTCCTGAATTTCCTGTCGGTAGATGAAGTGTTCCATTTCCTGATCCCGGTATCTCTGGGAGTCGGTGTGGGCATCGGTTTCCTGGGAAGCATATCCACCGTCAGAAAACATCTGCACGTATAATGAAGTAGTCATTCCCGGGTATCTGCATGGCAGTACCCGGGTTCTAAAATCCCGCAAACAAGTGATACGGATGGGAGTTAAATGAATAAGAATAAAAAAGGAATCCTGCTGGCACTTTGCCTGGTGCTGGCGGTCCCGGTATGCGGCAGCGGTCTTCCCGCGCAGGCTACCAGCATGTCTTCCATTACGTCAGACAGCATCCGGGAGAAACAGGATCAGATCAATCAGGCACAAAAAGAACGCGAAACGATGAAGAGCAACCTGAGCAACCTGGAACAGATCAAGAAAGATCTGGAAACCAAGAAAAGTAATCTGAAAAGTTACGTTGCACAGCTGGATCAGAATCTGAGCGAGATCGAACAGAATATTGCAGACCTAAAGAGCCAGATCACAGCCAAAGAGGAAGAGATCACACAGACACAGGAGGAACTGGATGCGGCGCAGGCCAAAGAGGATGCGCAGAAGGATGCCATGATCCGTCGTATCCGTGTCATGTATGAAAAAGGAGATTCCTACATCCTGGATATGATGTTAAAGGCGGAGAGCTTCAGTGATTTCCTGAACCGGGCGGATTTCATGGATCTGGTCATGGCATATGACCGCCAGCAATGGAAAGAATTCATGGAGAACCGTAAATACATTGCACTGTGTAAGGAAGAACTGGAAGCGGAGAAACAGATCCTGGATGAAGCTAAGGCCGGGGTGGAGCAGGAGCAGGCCAATATGGAGGCCCTGATCGACCAGAAGAGCCGGGATATCACCGCCTATGAGAGCGATATTTCCAACAAAGAACAGGCGATCAAGGAGTATAAACAATCCATCGCCGATCAGGATGCAGAGATCGCAGCACTGGAGGCAGCGATCGCAGCAGAGAAAAAGAGGATCCTGGAGGCCAGCGGTACGGTGCTGACCTATGACGGTGGTGTATTCAAATTCCCGCTGGCATCCTATACCAGAATTTCGGATGATTACGGCAATCGTATCCACCCTACCCTGGGAATTGAACAGTTCCATAATGGCGTGGATTTCGCCGCACCGAAAGGAACAGCGATCTATGCAGCCTACGACGGCCAAGTGGTGGCAGCCACCTACAGCAATACCATGGGGAACTACGTCATGATCGACCATGGCGGCGGCCTGTATACGATCTATATGCATGCATCGGCACTGTATGTGTCCAGGGGTGATATCGTAGTCAGAGGGGAGACCATTGCGGCGGTAGGCTCCACCGGACGTTCCACCGGCAACCATCTGCACTTCAGTGTTCGTAAGGATGGAGCATATACTTCACCTTGGAATTACCTGTCGCAATAGTTCTGCAATCGCAGAGCGCGTGACTGCTTGCAGGCAGAGCGCTATGGCGATTACGCGCCGTGTTGCAACGAAAGCTTGGAAAATAAAGGAGAGTATATATGGAAGAAAATAAGGAATTGGAAACGGTGACGGAGTCCCAAAGGAATGCCGGAAAGGGTTTGTTCCTCAGCGGCATTATCGTAGGATTCGCTGCGACTCTTCTCGTGGTGGGGGGCATCTTTATCGCTTTCCAGATCCATCGTATCGTTACCGTGAAGGACGATGTGTCGGCGCAGGCATCCTATGACGAGGATTCTGCTGTCAATGCCCAGACGATCAAAAAGCTGCAACTGTTAGAAGACACGGTAAAAGAGAACTTTTACTTAAGCGAGGTCACCAATGAACAGCTGGAGGACGGTATGTACCGCGGACTGATGGAGGCTCTGGATGATCCGTATTCCGAGTATTACACCGCAGAGGAACTGAACGAACTGACAGAACAGACCCAGGGAATCTATTATGGTATCGGAGCCTATGTCAGCATGGATTCCGATACGAATCTGCCGAAGATCAGCGGTGTCATCGAGGGCGCACCGGCGGCGGATGTGGACCTGCGGGCCAACGATATCATCTATGAAGTGGATGGAGTGTCCACTGCGGGCAAGACGCTGACGGAATCCGTGAGCATGATCCGCGGAGAAGCTGGCACCACGGTAGATCTGACGATTGTCAGACAGGGCGCGGGCGATTATCTGCACGTTACGGTAGAGAGAGCAAAGGTGGAGAGTCCCACCGTCAAATATGAGATGCTGGATGACAACATGGCATATATCCAGATCGTGGAATTCGATGATGTGACCATAGACCAGTTCACGGATGCATTGGCTACCGTAAAAGGATCCGATATGAAGGGACTGATCCTGGATCTGCGGGGCAACCCCGGCGGAAGCCTGGATGCAGTGGTGCAGATCGCAAGAAAGCTGCTTCCGGAGGGAATGATCGTATATACCGAAGACAAGGCGGGCAAGCGCACAGAATATACCTGCGACGGCAAGACTCCTCTCGAAGTACCGCTGGTAGTGTTGGTGGATATGAACAGTGCCAGCGCTTCCGAGATCCTGGCGGGAGCCATTCAGGACTATGGCATCGGAACCCTGGTAGGTACCACTACCTTTGGCAAGGGAATCGTACAGCAGATCATGCCGTTTACCGACGGTTCCGCCATTAAGATCACCATCAGTGCCTATTATACCCCCAATGGCCGCAATATCCACGGCACCGGTATTGAGCCGGATGTGGAATGCGAGTTTGACGGGGATGCTTACTACAACAGCGATACCCCGGTGGATAACCAGCTGGAGAAAGCAAAAGAAGTGTTAAAAGATTTGATGAAATAAAAGCTTGACAAAGTGCACAAAACTGTTTAAGATATAACCCATAAAACGAAGGCGTTTTTACCAAATCGGTAAAAGCGCCTTTTTCTGTTACATAAGTTCCTGCCCGGAACACAGAATGGAGGAGCAAAATGATCAGACTGGAAAATGTATGTAAGAATTTCGGAGATCTCCAGGTACTGAAAAATGTCAATCTGGAAGTAAAAGAAGGCGAGAAGCTGGTTATCATCGGACCCTCCGGCTCTGGGAAGTCCACCACCGTGCGATGCATGAATTTCCTGGAGGAGCCTACCAGCGGACATGTCTATATCGATGGACAGAAGCTGACGCATGCGAATAAGACCAAGATCATCCGGGAGTCCATCTCCATGGTGTTTCAGCAGTTCAATCTGTATCCGCATATGACGGTGCTTAAGAATCTGACCATAGCGCCCATGAAGCTCCATCACAAGAGCAAAAAGGAAGCGGAGGATCTGGCATATCATTATCTCGATGTAGTAGGTCTGCGGGACAAGGCACATGTATATCCCACCACACTGTCCGGAGGACAGCAGCAGAGGATCGCCATAGCGAGAGCCCTGTGTGCACAGACCAAGATCATACTATTCGATGAACCCACATCCGCACTGGATCCCGAGACGATCCAGGAAGTACTGGACGTTATGATCAAGCTGGCAAAAGAAAACATCACCATGGTGGTGGTCACCCACGAGATGGGATTCGCCAGACAGGTAGCGGACCGCGTGGTATTCATGGCAGATGGACAGATCATAGAAGAGGGAACTCCGGATCACTTTTTCGAGAATCCTGCCAACGAACGCGTAAAGCAGTTCCTGGGCAAGATCATCCGCTGATATCCTGTGAACCATACTCTGGTCAGCACAGCGGCAGATGTATTATCATGTCGGTCTATCCATGAAGCCGCTTTTTACAACGTGTCAGTCAGAAAGGCTTCGTGTTTAGATATATATTGAGGAAATAAAAGGAGGAGAAAGTTATGAAAAAATTGAGAAAATGGACTGCACTTGCGGCAGCAATGGCAATGACAGCAACACTGCTCACCGGATGCGGAAGTTCTGAAGCACCTGCATCTGAGGCAGCAGCTTCTACCGCTGACAGCAGCACAGCAGTGGCAACGGCACCTGCGGAGACCACAGCAGCAGACGGAGAGCTGGCAGCAGATGTACAGGCGATCGTAGACAGAGGCGTATTGAGAGTCGGTGTTAAGAATGCGGTAGTCGGCTTCGGTTTCCAGGATACCCTGACCGGCGAGTATTCCGGACTGGAGATCAGCCTGGCTGAGAAGATCGCAGAGAGCCTCGGCGTGGACGTAGAATTCACTGCAGTTACCGCAGCTACCAGAACCGAGCTTCTGGATTCCGGCGATATCGACTGCGTACTGGCTACCTTCACCATTACCGATGAGAGAAAGCAGAGCTGGGATTTCTCCACTCCTTATTTTACAGACTATGTAACCGTACTGGTAGAGGATAAGAGCGGCATTGCTTCTCTGGCAGACCTGGTAGACAAAAAGGTCGGCGTATCCTCCGGTTCCACTTCTGCAAAGGCACTGACCAAGGCTATGATCGAAGCCGGTCTGATCGATGGCAGCGGATTTGATGCAGATACCTTCGATCCCGCACTGTGGACCACAGGCATCTCTTTCCAGCAGTATGATGACTATCCTGCCATCTCTACTGCACTGAGTGCCGGTGAAGTAGATGCGTTCTGCGTAGATAAGTCTATCCTGGCAATCTACAAGACCGAGGGACGTTCTTACATCGATGACAAGTTCTCACCTCAGGAATACGGCGTAGCTACCACTAAGGGTTCCGGCCTCTCCGCTTATGTGGATGAGCTGATCCAGGGATGGTTGGCAGACGGTACGATCGACAGCCTGATCACCGAGAACGGATTAGAGTAAAGATAACATAAGAAGCAGTCTACAGCGCCCGAAGACTAGGGAGTACCCGGAGGGGCGCTGTAGAGATGAAAAGTAACCGGGAGGAAACACTATGTCTGGTATTATTTCAGCGAGAGCCTGGGGCAAGGTCTGGGCGTACAGGAGTACATTCCTGTTAGGACTTCTGAATACTGTGGAGACAGCAATTTTCGCCATTCTGTTGGCACTGGTGCTGGGTGTGATCTTCGGCCTGATGGCGACCAGCGGGAAAAAGATATTGCAGGTCATCAGCAGAGTCTATGTAGAGATCATGCAGAATACACCGATCCTGCTCCAGCTGTGTTTCTTCTATTATGCACTGGCATTTTCCGGTCACAGCATTGGAATCCTGCCGACAGGTATTGTTGCACTGGGCGTATATACCGGAGCCTATATGGCTGAGGTGGTACGTGCGGGCATCGAATCCATTCCCAAGGGACAGTTTGAAGCGGCACAGTCCCAGGGATTCACCTATGTGGAGCGGATGTATTATATCATCCTTCCGCAAAGCATCAAGATCATTTTACCGCCTATGGTAAACCAGATCGTGAACCTGATCAAAAACACCTCCTGCCTGTACATCATCGGCGGAGCCGATCTGATCTCGCTGACTTACAGCTTTGTCACCGGGGAAAATACCGGCGGTGCTTATGCACCGGCATATCTGGTCAGCGGACTGCTATTTTTCATTATATGTTATCCACTCTCCAAGACAGCCAGTGTCTGGGAGATTCATCTGAAGAAAAGGGATCAGCGGGTGACATTCCAAAAAACAGAAGGGCAGGTGACAGACAATGAGTAATCTGGAAGCAAGCTTTTCCATTTTGGCACAAAAGGGCGTAATGCTCTATATCCTGAAGGGAACGGTATTCACTCTGATCATTGCGCTGATCGCCGTCGTGTTGGGAATTGTCATCGGTTCCGTACTGGCTCTGTGCAGGAATTACTGCACAAGCAAAACTACGAAAATATTTGGCATTATTGCCACCGTATATATAGAAGTGTTCCGGAATACACCGTTACTGCTGTGGATCTTCATCTGCCTGGTGTTCTGCCCCTGCCCGGAGCTGTTCAACCGGAAGCTGTTCGGACTGACTACGGTAGAGACGAAGCTGCTGTTCAAGGCAGCGGTTGCTTTGATCCTGTTTACCTCTTCCGTCATTGCCGAGATCATCCGCGGAGGACTGAACTCCATCACCCACGGGCAGTTTGAAGCCGGCCATGCGCAGGGATTCAACGTGGTGCAGGTCATGATCTATATCATCCTGCCCCAGGCATACCGGAATGTCATTCCGACCCTCCTCAGCCAGGTGATCACGACCATCAAGGATTCGTCCTACCTGGCAAACGTGGCAACCATCGAACTGATGGCGCGGACGAAGCAGCTGTTGTCCGCAGCCAGCAGTTACAATGGTACTGGTAATGTGAATGTATCCGATGTATTTGTACTGTTTGGAATGGCGGCATTGATCTATTTTATCATCAACTACACCCTGTCCTGCGTGGTGCGTTCTATGCAGAAACGGCGGAAGAGACCGGTACGGGTGGTAGCGGAATAACTGCCTTTTTAATATATGTGATTCGTGTTCGCGCACACTCGGAACAAAACTATTATATATAAAAACGTGCGCAGAAATGGGGATTTGTATGGAACAATATGTGATCACGATTTCAAGACAATTCGGAAGTATGGGACGATCCATCGCCAAAGAATTATCAGAAAATCTGGGAATTGAATTCCTGGACAGAGATATCGTGGAAGCCACAGCGAAGCGCATGGGACTTCCGGTATCCGTCATCAGCGACGAGGAAGAGAGTATGAAGTCCACATTTTTCCGCAGGCAGTATCCGCTCGGGATGGGAATGTCCAGCCTGAAAGATGAGATCTTCTATACTCAGAAAAATATCATCCGTGATTTTGCGGCAAAAGGCTCCTGCATTATTGTAGGCCGCTGTGCAGATTATATTTTGGAAGACATTCCGAATCATTTGAATGTGTTCGTCTATGCACCGGAGGAAGCGCGACTGAAAAACTGCGTGGAGAATTTGCAAATGGATCCCCAGACAGCGAAAAAGATGATGCGTGATGTTGACGCAGCACGTAACCGCTACCACAAGGCATACATTCCCGGCTGGCAGAGTGTCTTCGACCACAAAGATCTCATGATCGACAGCAGCCGGTTCGGCATCGACGGCACGGCAAAGATCTTAGCGGATATTGTCAGAAACCAGTGGGGCTGATGGCCCACAGATTCTTGATCTGCGGGGAGAGCGTGACATAGTCCCAGGTGTGGGAACTGTTGCTTACCCGGTTGGGATCCTTGACACAAAAGCCCGTGTCATCATAATCAAAGAGCAGGATATAGTGGCCGGAGGTGGTGAAATCCCCCGGTCGCATGCTGCACACGATAAGCTTGCCCTGATCCAGGGCTTTTTTCATACTGTTTTCACTTAAGGATAATTCTTCGCCGGACAGACCCAAAGCCGACAGGCCATCGGCCCACAGGGACCAGCTGGTACCGGATTCTGTATAATATCCGTTTTTTTCACAATAGGAAGCCATTTCTCTTGGGGTGCCATTCAAATCCCGGGTGAAGTATACATAGGCCATGGACAGGCAGGTAGGCCCACAGCCGGAGAGACCGATGATGCTGTCGCCGAAGGACACATAGCCCCAACGCTTGTCCCATTGCAGGAACAGAGGAACCTGTCCGATGATGACATCGTGAGTGAGGTCGATAGACTGACCCAGATAATTTTGCCGATTAGGGTAGTCAGCTACGAAATCTGCAGCTTCTGCATTGTTTTTCACAAGCTCTGACAGGGCTTCTGTGATGTTTTCAGCATCTGCATCGACGGACGAGAGACTTTCGGCGAAGGTGGTTTCATTTTCTTCTTGCAGCGCGGCAAAATCATATTTGGATACCGGCAGGTCGTATCTTGCAGTCAGCTGGTAGTACAGATGATTGACGGTGGGCAGAATCTCGCCACCGTAATCCTGCCCAAAAGATACTGCGGTGAGAAGCAGCAAAACAGCAACGGAAATGCGGAAGAAGCGTGCAATGCGTTTTCTTCTGCGGATGGCTCGCTTCCGGCGGAGCATCTCCTGTCTGGAAATTCTGTGGCGCTGTCGGTGCACCGGTATCTGATGTGCTGCATTTGTATTCATAAAAATCCCTCCCAAGAGTCCCTTTTTTGACAAAATAACCGTCTTTTTCTATAGAAGAGTATAAAGGAATGTCTGATAAAAAGTCTTTTAAGCAGTTTTAAACTTTTGGACAGATATCTTTAAGATTTCATGAAGATATGCTACAATAATGCATGAACTAAAATCATCCGGAAAGGGGAAGCGACCGATGATCAGGAGAAAATATGTGCCGCTGCGCATTGTGCAGCCGGGAATGATGATCGATCAGGCGATCATAGACCGTGCGGGTCGTGTACTGATCGCCAGAAGAACCCGACTGGAGGACTTCCATATTGATGCGCTGAAAAAAATGGGGGTCACGGGTATTTATACCTGTGAAGGTACGGAAGATGTGAAACCGGCAGAAGCCGATCAGACGCAGCAACTGCCGGAGCCGCTGCAGAAGAAATACGATCAGGTCAAAGTGAAAGATCCTGCCAAGGTGCAGATCTCCGAGAGCGTACGCAGCCGTGTGGCGCAGGGGGTGCAGTATCTGTATCAGGATACCCAGTCTGCGGACTTCACCAATGCATCCCGCAGTATTACCGATGATCTGCTGAAGGCAATCGAGGATAACGATGCGGTAGCGGTGGATATCGGCGCACTGAAGGTCAGTGATGAGTATACCTTCAAGCACAGCGTGGATGTGGCGACCATGTCCATGATCGTAGCCAGAAAATACGGATTGGATGACCAGCAGGTCTATGAGATTGGCATTGCCGGACTTCTGCATGATATTGGAAAGTCCAAAATACCGAATGAAATATTGAACAAGGCAGCGCGACTTACGGACGAGGAATTCGCTATTATGAAGCAACATTCTGTATATGGATACCGGATCCTGCAGCCGAAGGAGGACCTGTCCACGGAGATCAAGCTGGGTGTGCTGCAGCATCATGAGAAGATAAACGGAAAAGGATACCCGATGGGAGTTACGGGAGATAAAATAGACCTGTTTGCAAGGCTGATCTCCATATCAGATATCTATGATGCCCTGGTGACGGAGCGCCCTTACAAGAAGCCGTTCTCCCCCAGAGATGCCGTGGAGATGATCATGTCCATGACGGAAGAACTGGATATTAACGTTATGCGTTGCTTTTTAGAGAGCGTCATCCTCTATCCTGTCGGCACAGACGTGGCATTGAGCAACGGCGAGACCGCCCGCATCGTGGAGAATATCCCCAATGCCGTTCTCCGTCCAAAGGTCCTGGGACTTACCACCGGACGAGTGTACGACCTCGCCAATGATGTGAAATGCGCGAATATTATTATTTTGTAAATTGAGAGTTAGTTGAATACATTGGCAAAATCCACGAACTCCCGGAGCATGCGATACACATGTCTCGATGTAAGGTCTCCGGATGTGAATTTTCTACGAAAAGTGATGAGTAG
>ERZ1106954.2694-NODE-2694-length-11966-cov-2.879775_pt1 | contig 11966 bp, 9 predicted proteins | sample MGYA00403678_ERZ1106954 | MGnify/ENA primary metagenome ERZ1106954 (study PRJEB35170, sample SAMEA104062445) | human gut metagenome | biome: human gut; feature: human-associated habitat; material: faeces | place: Denmark | collected 2012-08-20 ... | reverse complement strand
GATGCTGATACCAAGGAAAAGCTTGCACAGGGTGAGAGAATCAGAGAGATGTATGGTCGCGGATCTCGATCATCATCGTGTGATCGGGATGGTTGACGTCCACGCTCAGGTGCGGCACATGTTCGAGGATGTAGCCGCCCGCCTCGCGCATGATCGCCGGGGAATCGAGCGGATAGCGCTTGTCGGAGCGGCGCGCCAGAACCTTGAACGTGCCGGAAAGCGGCTCCATCATTTTAGCCGCCTGCTCGCAGATCGCCCCGAAATCGTCCTTGTCCATCTCGATGGCCGGACTGACGGAATGAACGCCGAACACGCGCGTCACGCGGCGGATGCACTCGTCCATATCCGTAAAATCAGATACGTAGAAGCGCCCTTCGCTCATCCAGACGCGGCCGTTCACCGGGCGCACGGCCTGACGGATGTGATCCATCAGCTTTTTCATAAAGAACGGGCGGTTCTGCCCCTTCAAAAACACCTCGCCGAAGCGAACCAACAGGATTTCTCTCACCGTTTTATCTCCTTTTGAATTGGCGAAGCATGCGGTAAAGCGCCAGCATGTGGCGCGCCGCCTCGTCCATTTCGTCCATCGTGTTCAGTGCGCCCAGGCTCACGCGAACCGTTCCGTCCGCCTGCGCCTGAGACAGCCCCATCGCGCGCAGCGTCGGGCTGACCTTCTGCTTGTGGGATGCACAGGCCGAGCCCGTGGAAACCAGCACGCCCTCGCCTTCCAGCGCGTTGCGCATCACCTCGCCGCGCACGCCGTCAAAGGACAGGCTCAGGATATGCGGCGCGCTGTCCGCATCCTCCGGCATCGGCCCGTTGAGGCGGATGCCTTCCTCCTGCGAAAGCGCCGCCCAGAGACGTGCCTTCATCCCGCGCATCCGCTTCACGGCTTCCGCGTCCGCGGCAAGGGTTTTCACCGCCTCGCCCAGCCCCAGAATGGCCGGGGAATTATAGGTGCCCGACCGCAGCCCCTTTTCCTGCCCGCCGCCCGTGATCTGCGGAATCAGCCGCACACCGGGGCGAACCGCCAGCACGCCGATCCCCTTCGGCCCGTGAATCTTGTGCCCGCTCAGCGCGTACAGATCCACGCCCATGCGCTCCATGTGCATCGGCACACGCATGAACCCCTGCACGCCGTCCACATGAATCCGCACGTTCGGGTTTTTCCTGCGCGCCAGTTTGGCCAGCGCCTCCACCGGCTGAATCGCGCCGGTTTCGTTGCTCACCTGCATGCAGCTCACCAGCGCCGTGTGCTCGTCGATCACCGTCTCGCAGGCGGCCAGATCGACCACGCCGCGCGCGTCAATCGGCAGCACGCGCACCGTGTGCCCCATCTGCTCCACGCGCCGGATGGTTTCCGCCACCGCCGGGTGCTCGATGGCGCTGCAAACGAAATTCGCGCTCTGGCGAAGCGCCGCCGCCGTGCCGAGAATCGCGAGGTTGTCGCTTTCCGTGCCGCCGCCGGTAAAAATCACGCCGCTTTCCTGAATGCCAAGCTGCGCGGCAATCGTCTTTCGACATTCGCGCATCGCCCGATCCACATCGACGGCGGGCTTATACGCGGCGGAAGCGTTGAAATACTGCTCGCGCATGCAGCGATCCATCACGTCGATCACACCGTCAAACGGGCGCGTCGTCGCGCTGTTATCCAAATAAATCATGGTTTCTCCCCTCGGAAAGAAAGCTCCGACCGCTCTTGCGCGCCGGAGACCGTTTTAGCCCTGATAAACGCCCGCGGGCAGGTACTGGCGGATCATCTCCACCATTTCCTCGCTCGGCTCGATGATAATCATGTGCTTTTTGCTTTCCTTGACGTAATAGAAATAGAAGAGGTTGCCGTCGCGGTTGGCGAACCAGTTCTTCTTTTCCACGTCCTTCATCGCCAAGTAGCGGCGGAAGCTGTCCCCGGCCACATGGCCGCAGGCGGAGACGTTCTTGACGTTCATGCTGCCCAGCTCCTTGCGCTTGGCCTGACGAAAGACCTTCGCAAAATCCAGCGAACCGTTGGTGAACGTGTATTCATATTCCACCTTGAGGTTATCCTTGAGGAAGAACAGCAGCACGGCGAAGGCCGCCGCCATCAGCACCGTGACGAGCGCCGTCACGCTGAATTGCAGCATGACCACCTGCAGCATCATCAGCGCATAGCCGCCGAAGAGCACGATAAACACCCAGCAGAGCACGTAAAGGACGTTAGACAGCGCCTTTGCGCGCGGGCTGACAATGTCCTCCTTGAAATGATCCATCATAAGCGCAAAACCTCCGAGATTCTTTGTCGTTTATTATAACACCAAACGCGCCGACACTTCAACCCCCACGGCGGATTCGTTTCCGTTTCGGCCGAAAAAAGAGGATTTTTGTACATAGAGCGCGAATTAAATATTGTTTGCCGACTTTTAACCCTTTTATTTAGCCCATTTTCGGAGGTTTTAAATCAATGAAATGCCCCAAGTGCGGCGCATGGAACGCAGCCTATCTGCCCAAATGCACCCAGTGCGGCGCGCCGCTGCCGAATGCCCCGGAAGGCCCCGCCGCGTGGGAAGAATCCCTGCACAAGAAAAAACCGTCGCTTGAAATCACGACGTTTGACGAAAAGGACGAATGGAGCGAGGCCAAGCCGGACGCGCCGGAAAAGGAACCCGGCTTCGACCCGGAGGAGCTTGACCGCGCCCAGTTGGCCGATGAGCTGGAAGATCTGAAAAAGCGCCGCGAGGACGGCAAAAAGCGCATCCGCCAGATGCGTCAGCAGGCCGACAACATCCGCCGCTCCATTCAGGAGGCGCAGATTGTCCGTCCCATTCCGGAAGCGGACGATCTTTCCGCCGGATACAGCGGGGACAGCGCGGCCATCCGCCGTCGGCAGGAGCAGAAGCAGGCCGCCTATACCCGGCCGGATGCTGAGGACGCGCCGCCCGAGGATGAATACGGTTATTTCGGCGACCCCGCGCACGAGCACCCGCTGGCTTATGACGACGACGACCCGCACGCGCCGATCTATTACGACGGCTACACGCCCGATCCCGGCGATCAGGGCGCGCTGACGGACGACGAATACATGCCCCGGCGCGTGCAGACGCGCCCCGCCTATGCGGAGCAGGACGCGCGCGGCCCCGGAAAGCGCAGAAAGAGCCCGTTTCGCGTCCTGCTGACCATTCTGCTTCTGCTGCTCGGCTGCGGCGCGATGGGCGTGGGCGGCGTGCTGATCGCGCGCCACTTCGTACTCTCTCAGGGAATGCAGGTGCGAAACGACAACGAAACCCGCGTCGAGCTGACGACCGCCACCGTGGACGATCATCCCGCGCACGTCATCACCATTTACGGCCGCGAAAACGCCACGGTCTATCTGCGGGAGATGCAGACCTCCTACGTCATCGCGGATGGCAAGGTCACCATCACCGTGCCGGATTATATGTGGTACGACACCGAATCCTCCACGTTCGCAACGGCGGTGGAGACCGATACGATGGATATTTCCATCACCCCCTACATCCGCTATTCGCAGGAGGGCGACCAGTACCAGCTCGACCCGATTGAGTACACGGTCGATGTACCGCTCTCGCCGATTCGGCTCGTCAAGCCCGCGACGGTGCGCGCGGAGGTCGGCGTTTCGATCTACGAAGTACAGATCAACGTCGAAAAGGGCTCCACGGTTATCATCGACGGCACGAACGTCTCCACGCTGATCCGCGAAACGGGCAACGTTTCCAAGAACGTGCAGGTTCTGCCCGTCGGCGACAACACGATTTCCATCTCGGTCAAGAGCAAATACTGCCGCGAAAACAAGATGGAGGTCACGCTCTACCGCGCCGAGCAGGAAATCCCGCTGGAGCTGGACGCCACCGTGCTGGTCGAATGGAACTACGAACCGATTTCCGCCGAAAAATATGCCGCCGCCACGGCGGAGGAAAAAGCGCAGATGCATATTCCCTCCATCAGCGGCACGACGCTCCCCGGCGCGACCATCACCGTCGATTTCCCGCACCGCAATCTGGAGGTCGATCCCGCGACGGGTCGGTTCAGCTTCGTCCCGCTGTTCTCCCATCTGGGCAACAACGACGTGGTGATTCGCGCCTCGTATGACGGCAAGGCCGATTCCGTCATCACCCATACCGTGTATTACATGCCCAACGCCGATATCTACCCCCGCCGCGCGTGGGATCTGGATGCGCAGTACACCGATCTGGTGAATTACATCACCATGCGCAAGGGCACGATTTACATGGGCACGGGCACGATCACCCGCATCGTCAGCACCACCCCGCAGATGGCCATTATGAACATCGGAACGGACAACTTTGAAAAGCTGGTCATGCTGGAAAACAGCTCCAAGACGACGTGGACAATCGGCACCAAATACCGCATCTACGGCGAGGCCTACGGTCTGTATGACACCATGCCGCGCCTGACCGTTCGATACACCTACCTGGTCGAATAAACGCAGCAATGCTCCCCGGCAGCCGCCGAGGAGCATTGCTTTTTTCAACTAAACCAGTTCATCAGCACGCTGGCCGCCGCCTTCATTCCGCCGCAGAGCGAGGATGGCTCGATCCATTCTTCCCGCGTGTGCGCGCCGCCGCCGCGATACATGCCGAAGCTCGCCGACGGAATCCCCAGCGACAGCGGGATATTGCAATCCGTCGAACCGACGCTGATGGGCTTTTTCCCGCCGACATAGTGCTTCAGCGCGGCGCAGCACGCCGTTTCCAGCGCCTTCTGCGCCGCCGGGTCGGTTGCCGTGCCGCAGGGGCGCTCGCCGAGCAGCTCGACCGTCACCTTCGCGTCCGGCAGCGCGTTTTCCCGGAGGATGACGTTCAGCTTTTCCTTCATGGCCGCCAGGCTCTTTGCGTCGTTCGAGCGGTATTCATACAGCATCTCCGCGTGCTGCGCGATGGCGTTGATCGACGTGCCGCCGGAAATCATGCCCACGTTGTACGTCGTCACGCTCCCTGCCGCGCGCGGCAGCGCCTGCCGGTACAGCGCGCAGGTCAGGCGGCTGAGCACCTCAATCGCGCTCCTTGCGCCGAAATCCGCAAAGCTGTGTCCCCCGCGCGTGTCCGCCGTGATTCGGTATCGCGCGGAACCGACCGCGCGGGCGCAAACGTGGGTCGATTGGTCGTCCAGCGAAAGAAATGCCTTGACGCGCGGCGCGAAATCGCGCATAATGGCCTTGCAGCCCTTGAGGTTGCCCAGCCCCTCTTCGCAGCTGTTGCAGACGAACAGCACGCCGCCATTCGGGCGAAGGCCGAGCCGCCGCATCCTGTCCATCAGGATCAGCATGCCCGCAACGTTGGCCGTGTCGTCCCCCACGCCGGGGCAGTACAGCCGCCCGTTTTCCTCGCGCATCGGCATCGGCTCCAAATCAGGGAACACCGTGTCGATATGCGCCATCACGACGGCGATTTCTCCGCTTTCCTCCACGCCCCAGCCGCATCGCACGTTTTTTGCGTCGTCGATTTCGGCGGAAAATCCGCGCGCCTCCCGCCATTCCCTGATGAAGGCCGCGCGGCGCTCCTCCCGATGGCTCGGCGCGGGAATCCGGCAAAGCGTTTTGATCAATTCAAGGGTTTCGCTCTGCGCCGCCTCGATTTCGTTCTCCAGCGCGGCGCTGAGCAGCCGCATCTCCATGCCCGTTCCCCCCTTTTGTTTTTCTGCTATAAATTCGAACATGCGTCCCGCTTTTCCTGCCGAGGCGCGTCTTTTTTCGGAGGTTCCCCCATGGATGAACGTCTCAAGGCCAACATGCGTTTTCTCTGCGACGAAAGCCGTATGCTGACCGGCGTTACCGTCGCCTACGGCACGCCTGTCCACAGCGAATGGACGCAGTATGGCCGCGCGCAGGAGCTGACGCGCACGGGAAGCGGCTTTCTCCCCGCCGTTCGTCCGCTCCAGCCCGACACGATTTACGATCTCGCGTCGCTGACCAAGCTGTTTACCGCCGTCGTCACGCTGGCGCTCGCGGAGAGCGGCCGCCTCTCGCTGGATGAATGGGTCGGGCAGATCGACCCTCGCTTTGCCGGCCTTCGGCACGTGACGGTGGGCGATGTGCTCGGCTTCCGCGTCAGCCTGCAAACACCCGGCCGCATCGACGCCGCTCCCTCCTGCGAGGCGGGGCTGCGCCGTCTGTTTGCCATGAGCGTCTGCCCCACGCCCGCCATCCGCGTCTATTCCGACATGAACGCCATGGCGATCAAGTATATTATCGAGGCGAAGACGGGAATGAGCCTGTTCGAGGCCATCCGAACGTGGATTCTCTCGCCCGCCGGTATGCAGGAGACGTTCGCCGTCGTGCCGGAAGCGCTGCGCTCCCGCTGCGTCTGCTACAATTACGAGCACCGCATCGAGGGCGACAATTGGATTCTGCGCACCGACGTGCCTTGCGGCGCGCCGCACGATCCGAAAGCCCTGCTTCTCAGCGACGGCGGGCGCGACCTCTGCGGCCACGCCGGGCTGTTCTCCACCCGAAAAGACATGGTTCGCTTTGCGCAGGCGCTGCTCTCCGGCGAATTGCTCCGACCCGAAACGCTCTGCGAAATCGGCGTGAATCGAACGGGCTTTTCGCATGGGGACGGCACGTATCGCCAATATCTGGGCTATCTCTGCTTTTCCAAACATCCGCTGCAACGGCTCAGCGAGGTGCCGCATTGGATGGGCGCGCGCTCCATCGGCCTGAGCGGCTTCACGGGCAACCATCTGTCCCTCGATCCGGACGCGGGGCGCTTTGTGCTGTTCCTCGGCAATCGCTGTCACGGGCGTGTGTCGCACATCGTCCCGCCGGAGGGGAAGTATTTATCCGCCTACGGTCTGGATGCGCGCGGCGTCGGTCTGGTCAGGTGGAGCGACGGCCGGCTCATCCCCTCTTCCGCGAAATACGTCTATTTTAAGGACGAAATGCTGCATGCGCCGATTGAAAGCCGCATGCGCGCGCTCGGCTGGCTGGGCACGCCGCGCCCGTTTCGGGGCGTCTCTTCGTTTCAAAAGCGGCGGCTTCGTCTTTTATTCAGTCCCCGATGCTCAATTTTTGATGTTCAGCCCCGCGAAATCGAGCGTCGCGAAATAATCGGCCGGGGTTTCGGCGCGGCGGATCATCTGCACGCTTCCATCCTCGCGCAGAAGCAGCTCCGCGCTGCGCAGTTTGCCGTTATAGTTGTAACCCATCGAAAAGCCGTGCGCCCCCGTGTCGTGGATATACAGCAGGTCGCCCATCTCGATGTTCGGCAGACAACGATCGACGGCGAATTTATCGTTGTTCTCGCACAGGCCGCCCACCACGTCGTATACGTGGTCGCAGGGCGCGTCTTCCTTCCCCAGCACGGTGATGTGGTGATACGCGCCGTACATGGCCGGGCGCATCAGGTTGCAGGCGCATGCGTCCACGCCGATATATTCCTTATACGTGTGCTTCTCGTGGCAGGCGGTCGTCACCAGCGCGCCGTTCGGCCCGAGCACAAAGCGCCCCAGCTCGGTGAAGATGGCCACGCCGCCCATGCCCGCGGGCACGAGCACCTCTTCATAGGCCTTTCGCACCCCTTCGCCGATGGCGGCGATGTCGTTGGCGGGTTCCTCCGGGCGATACGGAATCCCCACGCCGCCGGAGAGGTTGATAAACGCGATTTTCGCGCCGGTTTCCCGGTGAAGCTCCACCGCCGTGGTGAACAGAATCTTCGCCAGCGTCGGATAATAGGCGTTGGTCAGCGTGTTGGAGGCGAGGAACGCATGCAAGCCAAGGCGCTTTGCGCCCTTCTGCATCAGAACGCGGTATGCCTGCGTGAGCTGCGCGCGCGTCATGCCGTATTTCGCGTCCTTCGGCTGATTCATAATGTGGTTGCCGATGGAAAACTCTCCGCCCGGATTGTAGCGGCAGCAGACCGTTTCCGGGATTCCGCAAGCCCGTTCCAGCGTATCAATCAGCGTGAAATCATCCAGATTGATGATCGCGCCCTGACGACAGGCGCGCGCGAACTCGCGCCCCTGTGTTTCGTTGGAGGAAAACATGATCTCGTGCCCGGCAAAGCCGGACGCCTCGCTGAGCATCAGCTCCGTTTCCGAGGAGCAGTCCACCCCGCATCCTTCCTCGCGCAAAATCTTGAGGATGAACGGGTTCGGCGTCGCCTTCACCGCGAAATACTCCTTGAAACCTGAATTCCACGCGAACGCCGCCTTCAGGGCGCGCGCGGTGCGGCGAATCCCCGCCTCGTCATAAATATGGAAAGGCGTCGGGTACGCCTTGGCGATTTCCCGCGCCTGCTCAAGCGTCAAAAACGGCTTTTTGCTGTTCATATGATTCTCTTTCCCCGCGAATGGCGGCCTTTGGTCGGATGCGTTTACTATACATGCATCTCCCGCCGGTTGTCAAGGGTCATTTCCGAGGAAAATGATAGATTCATCTGCATAAAGTGTCAAAAAAAGGATATGCGCTCCCGCATATCCTTATTCTTGCAGTTTTATCCCCGTCTTGAATCAAAAAACGCATCCAGCATGCCTTGGCATTCCGCCTCCAGCAAACCGCCGGAGCACGGGATGACACGGCCGAACGCCGCGTCCTCCGGCAGATTATACAAACTGCCCGCGCAGCCGCAGCGCGGGTCGTAAGCGCCGAAAAGAACCTCGTCTATGCCGGACATCGTAATCGCGCCGGCGCACATCGGGCACGGTTCCAGCGTCACCACCAGCGTGCAGCCCTTCAGCCGCCTCCGCCCCAGCGCCGCCGCCGCGCGGCGGAGCGCAAGCACCTCGGCGTGTGCCGTCGGGTCGCCGGTCGTCTCCCGCTCGTTCCTTGCCCGCGCGACGATATTCCCTTCGTGCACAACGACCGCGCCGACCGGCACTTCGCCCGCAAGCTGCGCCTGCTTCGCCAGCGCCAGCGCTTCTCGCATCCAATCCCGCCGCGTCATCCGCGATCCTTGCCTCTGAAAAACAGCGCGACCGTTCCGGGGCCGGAATGGCTGCCGATGACAGGCCCGACCGCGCTGAGGATGATCCGCTCCGGGTCGCACCCAAATTCCTTCACCAGCGTCTCCTTCACCACCATCGCGTCCTTCTCGCAGTCGCCGTGGCTAATGAAAATCATCTGATCCTTATCGGCTTCCAGCTCGCCGAATTTCATCGCGATTGCGCGAAGCGCCTGCATGCGGCCGCGCACCTTGCTTCTGGCGATCAGCCGCCCCTCGCTGTCCACATGCAGCACGGGCTTGATTTTCAGCATCGTGCCGAAGAAAGCCGCGGACGGCGAGCAGCGGCCGCCGCGTTTGAGGAAGTGGAGATCATCCACCGTAAACCAGTGCGCGTATTCCTGCAAATGCGCCCGGGTATACGCGGCGTTTTCATCAATCGCCATCCCCGCGTCGCGGCGCGCAACCGCGTCATAGACCACCATGCCCTCGCCCGCACTGGCCGCCAGCGTATCCACCAGCTCGATCACCGCGTCGGGGTAATCCTCGTGCACAATGTCCCGCGCCATGCATGCGGAGGCATACGTGCCGGAAAGCGCGGAGGAAAAAATGAGGCCGAGCACCGCCTCGCCCTTTTCGGCATGCGGCTTAAACGCCTCGACGAAATCGCCCGGCGAAACCTGCGAGGTTGTGCACGTCTCACCCGCACGCAGCCGGTCGTAAAAGGCGGAGCAGCGCTGCGCGTCGTCAAACGGCTGGAAGCTCGTCTCGCCGGAAATGGTATATGAAAGGGGAATCACCTCGAAATGATCGAACTTTGCGGCCACTTCCGCATTCAAATCGGAACACGAATCCGTCAGAATGGTATACATGGTAGTCCTTTCCCGGTTTTAATTGACCGATGGTTTTTCCTTTCCTTTTTCGACCTGCGCGGGTGTTTTTCCTGCTTTTCTACGAAAGACGTTCATTTTTTAGCAAAATCTGTATGCAAAGCCCCTGCCCCTGCGCGTGCATGCTGGCGCATGCGGGGATGCCCTGCGCATTGAGCGCGTCGCTCAACCGCTGCGCTTCCTCCGCCGCGCGGCGCACGGCGCGCCTTTTGCCACATGCCTGCGTCTCCTCCGGCCGGTCAAGCAGCCGCCGCGCCTGCTCGGTCGTCAGCCCGCGCTGGGCGATGATCTCCGCCGCCTCCAGCCGCCTCGCCTCGGGCTGCACGCCCTTGAGCCATTCGGCCTGCTCCATGGAAAGGCCGCCGCGCTCGATGACCGCCTGCGTCTGCGCGTCCAGTTCGAGCGTCGAAAGCCGCCGCCGCATCTCCCCTTCGGGCATGCAGCACTTTTGCGCGACGCCGTCCCTGCTCAAAAGCCGCGCCTCTTCCAAAAACGAAACGCCCTTCCGCGTGAAATGCTCCTCCAGAAAACAGGCGACAGCCTCAGGCTTGTCCCCCGGAATATTCACCGCGTCGATTTCCTCAAGCCCCAGCATCCGGCAGGCCGCCAGCCGCCGCGCGCCGCACACCAGCATGTAGCGGCCGTTCGCCGGATTTTCCTGCACCACGATGGGTTGGAGCAAACCGTGACGGGCGATGGACTGCGCCAGCGCTGGCAGCGTTTCATCCTCCCGAAGGCGCGACGGAACCATGCCGCCGTAGATATCGGCTGTGCGCAGGCGCATGAGCTGCGCGCCCTTTTCCTTTGAATGGCCAGCCTGTCTGCGCTTCAAAAGCCCTTCCCCCTCGCTTGTCCTCTGTCAGGGAGTATATGCGGCGGGAAGCGGGTTTGATGATGGCGCGCGGCGATAAGTTTGCGCCGTGATCCGCCCTTCCGAGAGCCACAGGGTGATGCAGCCGCTTTCATCCGTTCTGTAAACCGAAGCGCCGACCGCATCCAGCGCCTCGAGCACGCGCGCCGTCGGGTGGCCGTATCGGTTGTTTGCGCCGACGCTGATGAGCGCGATTTTCGGCGTCGTCTGCCGCAAAAATTCATCGCTGGTCGCGTATTTGCTGCCATGGTGCGCAACCTTGAGGATGTCGCAATCCGGCGGCGATTCCATTTCGCTCTTCGCGGGCAGGTCACCCGTCGTCAGAATCCGCGCGCCCATGGACTGCGTATACAGCACCAGCGAACGCTCGTTGTCGCCCTCCATCCCATCCTGCGGCGAGAGCACGTCAAACGCAAAGCCGCCCGAAACGATTTTCGCCCCGGCGGACGCCGTTTCGATTGAAACGCCCCTTTCGTTCGCCAGCTCGAGCGCCTCCCGCACCGCCGGAGATGCGTCGGATTCCGATACGCCCGACGGCATGACGATCCGCCCGATCTCGATTTCGGAAGCCAGCAGCGCGCCGAGCGCCCCGGCGTGATCCTCATCCAGATGGGACAGGATCAGCGCATCGACGTACAGCCCCTCGTGGCGCAGATAGCGCAGCACATCGTAGCAGCCCGCCGGCCCGACGTCCACCAGCGTCGCCTGCCGCCCGTGACGGAGAACCGCCGCGTCGCCCTGCCCCACGTCAAGCTGAACATAGCGCGCATCGGGCGCAAAGCGGGGCAGATAGCCGATCAGAAGGATGCAGAGCGTTGCCGTGAGTGCCCTCCTTCTGCCGCGGCCAAACCGAATACGGCGGCTGCACAGCATCATTGCGGCAATCGCCACCGGCAGCGCCCAGCCATACGGCGCGGGCAGGCGGCAGATTTTGATTTCCAGCCCGGCGACGCCCAGAATCAGGCGCTGCGCCGCGCCCGAAACCGCTCCGACCGCCGCGCCCAGCCATCGTCCGACAGTCGGCAGACCCGCGCCGACCGCCATGCAGAAAATCCCGCCCAGCATCAGCAGCGACATCAGCCCGCCGGCAAAGCCGTTCACCGCCAACGCCAGCAGCGGCACATAGCCGTAAAAGAGGAGCTGTATCGGCAGTGCCGCCGCCTGCGCACTGAAACTGACCGCCAGCGTTTCCGCCGCCTGCGGATAACGGCGCATCCAAGGCATAAACCGATTCATCGCCGACAGGCATGCGCCGCTGAGCAGCAAAATGCCCAGCAGAACAAAAAACGAGAATTGGAACGACGCATCCAGCGG
>ERZ1106954.2690-NODE-2690-length-11978-cov-3.704772_pt1 | contig 11978 bp, 8 predicted proteins | sample MGYA00403678_ERZ1106954 | MGnify/ENA primary metagenome ERZ1106954 (study PRJEB35170, sample SAMEA104062445) | human gut metagenome | biome: human gut; feature: human-associated habitat; material: faeces | place: Denmark | collected 2012-08-20 ... | reverse complement strand
CGCTTGCATGGCATGCAAGAGGTCACCGGTTCGATCCCGGTAATCTCCACCAGAAAGAAAAGCACTGCACAGAAATGTGTGGTGCTTTTTTGTTAAGGCCAACCGAGTGAGGGTTTTGCTCACCCGGGAGAGCGCCGTGCACGGACTGCAAGATGGTCACCGTGATTACAACAGCCCGGTAATCTCCACCAGAACCAAAGCACCACACGGAAACGTGTGGTGCTTTTTTGTTTTATCTGCCGTTCATCTTAACGACCCCTTTCATGAAAAAAGCGTTTGTCGCAGCCCGCAGGCCGTGACAAACGCTTTTTATTTTACTGTGCGCCTAAGCGCATTTTGAAGTCCTGATAGCCGAAGTGCACCAGCTCCCGGCAATTGCCGTCTGCGCCCAGCAGCCAGATGGGCGGCAGGGGCATCCCGTTGAAGGTGTTGTTCTTGCAGGTGGTGTAGATGGCCATATCGCCGAAGATGAGCTTATCCCCCTCAGCAAGAGGTGCATCAAAGCTGTAATCCCCGATGATATCCCCCGCAAGGCAGGTAGGGCCGCCCAGCCGGACAGTGTGTGCCTTCTCCCCTGCCTCACCGGCATCCAGCAGCGGCGGGCGGTAGGGCATCTCGATGACGTCCGGGGTGTGGCAGGCTGCGGACATATCCAGAATGGCAAGACGGGTATCCCCGTTGCGCAGGGTGTCCAGCACAGTGGTGATCAGATAGCCCGCGTTCAGCGCCCAAGCCTCGCCGGGCTCCAGATACACCTGTACGCCGTACTTCTGCCGCACCGACAGGATGCAGTTTTCCAGTGTAGCAAGGGCGTAGCCCGGGCGGGTGATGTGGTGTCCCCCGCCGAAATTGAGCCACTGCATTCTGGGCAGCAGGTCGGCAAATTTTTCCTCCACTGCTGCCAGCGTTACCGCCAGCGCATCCGCGTCCTGCTCGCAGAGGGTGTGGAAGTGCAGACCGTCCAGCAGGGCGGGCAGCTCCGGGTGTTCTGCCACGGCGGCGTCCCACTGGGCACGGGTAGTGCCCAGACGGCTGCCGGGTGCGCAGGGGTCGTAAATTTCGTGCCCCTCCTGCGTGGAGCACTCCGGGTTGATACGCAGACCGATGCTTTTGCCCGCCGCCTTTGCCGCCGGGCCAAACTTTGCCAGCTGGCTGGGCGAGTTGAACACGATGTGGTCGGCGTATTGCAGCAATTCCTCAAACTCATCTGCCCGGTAGGCCGCGCAGAACACATGGTTTTCCTTCTCCGGCAGCTCTTCCCTGCCCAAGCGGCTCTCGTACAGGCCGCTGGCCTCGGTACCGGCCAGATAGGGGGCCAGCACCGGGTAGACATTGAAGTTGGAAAAAGCCTTCTGCGCCAGCAGAATGCGGCAGCCGGTGCGCTGCTGCACCCCCAGCAGGATCTCGCCGTTGCGGCGCAGCTGGGCTTCGTCCAGCAGGTAGCAGGGGGTGGGCAGGCGGTGCAGCTGCTCCTCGGACAGGTTTGCCAGATGGAAATACGTGGCGAACGCGCGGGCCAGCAGCTGGGCGTCGTGCAACGTCATGTTGTCGATGACGTTCACGGCCTCCTTCAGGCCATCCTGGTCGGGGTTCGGATCCTTCAGCTCGGCGAAATGCTCGGCGCTGGCCTCCACCGCGTAATGACGCACGGTGTCGAACGTAGACAGCAGTTCGGGGTTGTATTCGCCCAGTACGTTACGCAGGATCTCAAGACACAGATCCATGTCGTACTTCAGGCTTTCGGGAAGATCATGCTCCTCCGGGCCCTTTCGGCCGGTCCCGGTAGTGACGATGGCGGCGTCAGCGGGAGTGATCTGTTCTTCAGGTGTTGCCATATAACCTCCTTTGCCGAATAACAGGTTGCTCGGTCTACTGGTCGTCTGCGGCTCCTCCGCAGTTGTTGAGACCAGTCGTTGCGAGCCCACAGCCCATATTCAACGTGGTTGTTGTGTGGGCAATAGTGTATCCCCGCGAAATCGCTTTTTACGTTACGAAGTCCATATAGTGCGCCAAGTTGTCCACCTATAGAGACCGAATATCAGACAGCATATGAGACACTGTCCGATTCGCGGAAGATTTGAGCGCCTTACGATTGCTGGCGGGGAAGGCAGGGAGTAGTAATGAAGGATGTGAGCGAACAGAAGAAAAAAAGTGCGCCCGAAGCGAAAGGCGCAACGGCTGTACGTAAATTCCACACCCACTCCATTCCGCTGGACATGGAAGATATTGCACGCGATTGGGAAAAACCGGTGGTGGACGCCGGTATCGCCGCCAAAGCCAGCGTGATTGTACGAGTCGGCATGTTGGACCTGGGAGCCGGCACCGGCTCCTTCCGCGTGCGTGAAATGATGCACCGCATCGCCTACCCGCTGGGCGTGCACGTACGCGCCGACGTGAACCTGACGGATATCGAGGCCACCTGCACGGATGGTCGTAACCGCATCACCGAAGTCGTGGATTTGCCGAGTACCGGCGTGAACACCGAACGTATCTGGCTGCTGGAACATTTCGCCGACTGGTTCTCCGTGAATCTCGGCAAGGGGTCGATGTATCACGTCGATTCGCAACTGTCCGATGGCGTGGTCAAGCATTTGGACGAACGTGACGCTTCGCAGTATTCGGCCGATCTGGCCAAGCGCCTGCGCGAACGTGCCAAGGTCGAGGCTGAGGCGGCCAACGGCAGCGTGGACGAGGCGCTGGATCTTGCGTCGAAAACCAAGGTACTCGTGACCTCCGTGGCCAAGTCCTTGGACGATGACAATGAAGAAGCCCACCGACTTTTGGCGGACAGCGCGGAAGTCACTCCGGTCGAAGACAAAGCGGCCGAAGAGAAGGCCTACGACGATGCCGAAGTGTTTACCGGTGACTCCAATGAGTCGGTTGAATCGGCGAACGCGGCGAACGGCGCAACCGCCGAAAGCCCTGCTGCAAGCAGTACGAAGCGTAAGAATCGCGTGCCCAAGGAATACGCCGAACACTTCAACGAGCGCTCCGACGAAGAGAAGGCCAAGGGCGGTATCACCGTGCGGCAGGCGCACGAGCGACTCGATCTGATTGAGCGCCGCAAGCCGCTGTACAAGCCGTGGTTCTCCGGTCTGGCCTCCGCCCTAGCCTGCGCGGCCTTCGTGTTCCTGCTCGGCGGCGGCCCATACGACATGATCGGTGCGTTCGTGGGCGCGGGCCTTGGCCAGTGGATGCGTCGCCGGCTGTTTGCATACCATCTGAACCAGTTCTTCGTCACCTTTGTGTGTGTGGCCGCGGCGGCGCTCGCCTGCACCGGCACCCTGCGACTCATCGGCATTTTCGACCCAGTCGCGCTCTCGCACGATACGGCCTACATCGGCGCCATGCTGTTCGTGATCCCCGGTTTCCCGCTCATCACAGGCGGACTCGACATGGCGAAAATCGACTTCCCCTCGGGCATCCAGCGCGTGGCGTACGTGCTGTGCATCATCCTGATGGCCACGCTGGCAGGCTGGGCCGTGGCCGTGATGGTGCACCTGCACCCGGAAGGCTTTGAGCCACTGGGGCTTGACCCGTGGGTCAACGGATTGCTGCGATTCGTGGCGGCGTTCGTCGGCGTGTGGGGCTTCTCCGTGCTGTTCAATTCGCCGCAGCGCATGTGCCTGACCGCCGCCCTGATCGGTGCGATCACGGACACGCTGCGCTTGGAATTGCAAGACTTCAACGTGGCACCCGAGATGGCTACCTTCATCGGCGCGTTCCTGGCGGGCATTCTGGCATCGGCGTGGCGTTCATCCGTGCGACGTGGCTGGCTACCGCCGCACCTCGGCTACCCGCGCATCTGCCTGACCGTGCCGTCGATCGTGATCATGGTGCCCGGTCTGTATATGTACCGTGCCATGTGGTACCTCGGCAGCTTCCAGACCATGAATGCGCTGGACTGGGCGTTCCGTGCGTTCATGGTGATTATCTGTCTGCCGATCGGTTTGGCGATGGCCCGCGTGGTGACCGACAAGTCCTGGCGCTACGACATCTGACCGTCATCTTGGCTCCCCTCAGGTGGGGAGCTCGGATAAAACAGCGTCTCAGTATGGAAACGGTGGAAGGTGCTTGAGCCCTTGTATCCACTACCATCAGGCGAAGTGCGTTGCGGCCGTATTCACGGCTGTGACGGTCTGTATGACGCCGCTCCGGCGTCAATCGCATATCAGCACGCATATCAGCACATAGTTCCTGCCATGGCGGTAGCCGCTTGGCGTCATGATTGGGGAGGGGTCGCAGTTGGCCAACGATTTCTGGATTCTGCTGGCCATGGTCATCTATTTTGCGGCCATGCTGTCCATCGGATTCATCTACTCCAAACGCTCCAACTCCTCCTCCAAGGAATACTTCGCGGGCGGGCGCGGCGTGGGGCCGTGGCTCACGGCCCTGAGCGCCGAAGCCTCCGACATGAGCGGATGGCTGCTGATGGGCCTGCCGGGCCTGGCCTACTTCACCGGCGCGGCCGACCCGATGTGGACCGCCATCGGCCTGGCGCTCGGCACCTATCTCAACTGGAAGCTTGTGGCCCGGCGACTGCGCCGCTACTCGGTAGTGGCCGGCGATGCCATCACCATTCCTGACTTCTTCGCCAAGCGTTTCCATGACAAGAAGGGCGTGGTCTCCACCATCGCGGCCGTGATCATCCTGGTGTTCTTCAGCGTGTACGTGGGCAGCTGCTTCGTGACCGTGGGCAAGCTGTTCGCCACGTTGTTCGGTTTCGACTACCACGTCATGATGATCATCGGCGCGGTGGTCGTGTTCGTCTACACCGTGGTGGGCGGCTACTTGTCCGTGGTGATGACCGACTTCATTCAAGGCATGCTCATGTTCTTCGCGCTCGCGGTGGTGTTCATCGGCACCGTGGCCAGCGCGGGCGGTGTCGACAACACCGTGGAATTCCTGCGTGCCATCCCCGGCTACCTGTCCGGCACGCAGGTGGCCGCGCCCAAGCTGGACCCGGCCACCGGCCAGCAGCTCGTCGAGGCGGGCAAGGCCGTGTTCGGCGCGCCCTCCGACTACGGCATCATCACCATCATCTCCATGCTGGCGTGGGGCCTGGGTTACTTCGGTATGCCGCAGGTGCTGGTGCGCTTCCTGTCCATCCGCAGCGTGGAAGAAGTGCGCAAGTCCCGAATCATCGCCACCTCCTGGTGCGTGATTTCGCTGGGTTGCGCAGTGTGCATCGGCTTGGTGGGGCGTGCGATGATGCCCACCGAACTGCTGACCTCCACCGATGCGGAAACCATCTTCATCGTGCTGGCGCAGACCCTGCTGCCGAGCTTCATGTGCGGCGTGGTGGTCTCCGGCATTTTCGCGGCCTCGATGAGCTCCAGCTCCTCGTATCTGATCATCGGCGCTTCGGCCATGGGCGAGAACATCTTCCGCGGGCTGCTGCACCGCAAGGCCACCGACAAGCAGGTCATGATCGTGGCCAGGGTCACGCTGGTGGTCATGTTCCTGTTCGGCATTCTGGTGGCATACGACCAGAACTCGTCGATCTTCCAGGTGGTGTCTTACGCGTGGGCCGGGCTTGGTGCCTCATTCGGCCCGTTGATGCTGTGCTCGCTATACTGGCGTCGCGCCAACAAGGCCGGCGCCGTGGCCGGCATGCTGTCCGGCACGGCGGCCGTGCTGATCTGGCACAACCTCGTCAAGCCCTTGGGCGGCGTATTCGCCATCTATGAGCTGCTGCCGGCGTTCATCATTTCGCTGCTGTTCATCGTGGTGGTTTCGTTGCTGACCGCCAAGCCGAACAAGCGCATGCTCTACGAATTCGACCACTACATGGACGATCCGCTGCCCGGCACCCTGCCGTCCGGCACCGTGCTCGTCGACGAGCCCATGGAAGCCATGGAGTCCGAGGTCCGCAGCGGCAAATGACACGTGCCTGCTGTGCGGTCGGCTCGTATGGCAGAGGAGTGGCTTTTTTGTGGTTCGGCAGGAACCATTGAGGCCAAAACGGACTTCGAGGGGCTGATTTGACGTTCTGGAGAGATCTACTTCCGTTTCAAGGGGCTGATGCCTGAGTAGACGCGGCTCCAAAACGGCGGAATGGCGTTGACGTAAGGGCATTGATACACGTGGTCTACCGGATGATCAGCCCCTTGAAACGGAAGTAGACCTCCGGCGGAGGCCAAATCAGCCCCTTGAAATGGGTTTTGAATACCGTAGCGCGGTGCGGACGGTGCGGACTGACTCTACCGGGCTTATTATTCCTGCGTCGTCGGAATAATTGGCAGCAGAGGCTCGAATTTCAGCCGTTTGTACAGTGGAATACGGCGTAGCTTTCGGACATCGCTAATTTGCTGGGTAGTTTGCCGCATCGTGAGCTGGACCGTTTTGCCCGTAACCTCCTGTATCCTTTCGGCAACTCTTCGGGCAAGGGCCTCTTCTCCCGCTTCGTCGCCAATATCTAATTTGGTGACTTGAATGTACTTCCAGCCAGCATCTTCGATCATCTGGCGGCGTCTCGCGTCATTCAGCCATTGCCCGGCATGATGAGAGCCTTCGTATTCGATACATATCTTGAATTCAGGGTATGCAAGATCGAGATATATGGGTCTGGTGTTGTTTCCTACGAATATTGGATAATTCACCTGCGGGCAATTCAGACCGTATTTCAAGAGAACCAAACGAGTTCGTGTTTCCATGGAGGAATCTGTGCCCGCGCGCGCCAAAAGTAGGGCGCGACGGCATTTGTTATACCCGCGGAACAAATACGAATTGGTGCCATTCTCTTTGTCGGCTCGCACCTGGGCCTCGGCCTCATCGAGATACAGAGAAAGGGCGTCGATGGTTGTTCTGCAGAGCCTTCGATCTCGTCGCATCATGGAATCAGCGAGAACGATGAGTTCTTCAAGTTCGAGATACGTGGAGAACATGGCCCATGTGCAAGCTGGTGAAGTGCATGTGAATTGTCCCTCGATTATGACCGTGTCTAGTGGAAAAGGCCATACAACCACTTTGACCCCCACAATGTGCCGTTTGTCATTGGCGTGTGGAACCGCAACAATGGTTGTAGTTGCAAGGCCTCTGTGTTTGCTTGATATGCGGGGTACTTCAATTGACAAAAGCTCCAACGCTGTTGTCAGGGCATAGGGTGGGCGCCATGCGCTTCGTCGTTGAACATCTGCGCACGTCTGCATTCGTTGGTACTTCTGCATTGTCAGCTCGGTCAATGCCGTTGAGCTACCCATGATGATCACCCCTTCGTGATGTTCGCTTTGTCCTCGCAGTGTAGAGTCCGGCTACCGGCCCTGTCTACCGCCCCAATTTTTCGGTGGATAAATGTGGATAAGTCGGTGGATAAACTATGGGTGTTCATCGCAGTTGCAGGCCATCCCGCAATTACATGGAACGTAGGGGTTTGCAGGCAGCCAGCGGGAATCGCCGTCGACGGCGCGATTCAACTTGGACGAATCTCCATGGCGTTCATGCAAAGGTGGCATGATGGCCGGTATGAGTAGCTTGGTGCGTATTGTCAATGCCGGTGTTCCGGGGTCTCAGGACCGCGTGGATGTGGTGCTTCGCGATGGGGTTGTTGCGTCTGTCGGCCCTGCTGGAACGGTCTCGGCTTCGGACAGCACGATGCAGACTAAGGCGCATACGACATCGTTGGAATACGCGACGAATGCCATTGCTTCTGGCAGCGTCTCAATCCCAACGTCGGCCGCCGCACCCGCCGACGAAACCACCATCGACGCCGACGGCCTGTGGGTTATTCCCGGCCTGTGGGACTGCCACACGCACTTCACGCAATGGGCTAAGACGCTGGGCCGACTGGACCTCATCAATGCCCGTTCCGCCGCCGAAGCGATGGACATGTTGCGCCGTCATCTGGATGAGCGCCGCGCCGCCGACACGCTTGACCCAGATGCCTTCGTGGTGGGCATGCGATTCCGTCACTCGCTGTGGGCCGACGACGAGCAGCCCACACTGGCCGCAATTGACGCCGTGACCGGCGAACAGCCGGTGGCCCTCTCCAGCGCGGACATGCACTGCGGATGGGTGAATTCCGCCGCGGCCCGCAGGCTTGGCGTACATGTGGACGAATCCGGTCTGGTCGGTGAACTCGAATGGTTCAACGCCTACACCGCCTTCGACAAGGCGCCGGGCGCTGCTGAAGAGACTGACCGTCTGCTGCGCGAGGCCGAACAGGACGCCGCAAGCAAGGGCGTGGTGGGCATCCGCGATTATGAAATGGCCGAAAACATCGATACATGGATCAATCGTTTCGCGGCCGGCATTAACGGTTTGCGCGTGGACGCCGGTGTATACCCCGAGCGGTTGCGAGCCGCCATTGACGCGGGTTGGCATACCGGCAAGGAATTGCCGGGCAGCGCCGGGCTTGGCCATGTGGGCGCCATGAAGCTCATCTCGGACGGATCGCTCAACACCCGCTCCGCCTACTGCTCCACGCCGTATTCGGGCATCGAGCCGCTGACGTATGGCACGCTGAGCTACACGCCGCAGCAAATCGAAGACTATATGCGCCTAGCCACCGAGCATGGCTTCGACATTGCCTGCCACGCCATTGGCGACGAAGCGAACACCATTGCGCTCAACGCAGTCGCCGCCACGCACGCACATGGATCGATCGAGCATGCGCAGATGCTCAAACCCGTCGATATCCCGCGTTTCGCCGAGCTGGGGCTCACGGCCAGCATCCAGCCGCAGCACGCCATGGATGACCGCGACGTCATCACCCGTTTCTGGGCCAACCCGGCCGGCATCCCTTATCCGTTCAGGGCCCTCCACGACGCCGGTACCACGCTGCGCATGGGCTCGGATGCGCCCGTGGCCCCGCTGGACCCGTGGCTGGCCATTTCCGCCGCCGTGCTCGGCACCGAAAGCTCTGACCGCGAGCCGTTCCAGCCCGAGCAGTGCCTCGATGTGCATACCTCGCTGGCAGCCTCGACCGCCACTGGCCGTGACCGCCTTGCATCCGGCGACCCGGCCGATGTGGTGTTGCTGGACGCCGACCCATACGCCGCCGATACTCCGGAAGCCATGCGCGCTATGCCGCAACACGTCGTAATGACATTGCTGTGCGGGGAGCGTACGTATTGATGCAAGCCATCGGCATGAAGTGAACAGAGGTCCGTCTTGATAGCCGCGTTGCACGGAAAAACAAGAAATCCGCCCCTCGAAGTGAAGATAGGACACAGCAGACGCCGCAATACAAAAACGCCGTGTCAGTTGCCCAGTTGGGGCTGACACGGCGTCTTGCTACGAGCGGCGGGAAAATCAGTACTTCATGCCCATGGCCTCGCGCACCTGGTCGAGGGTCTCCTCGGCGATGGCGTTGGCGCGCTTGTTGCCGTCGTGCAGGATGTCACGAATGGAATCCATGTCCTTGGCCAGCTCGGCGCGGCGCTCGCGGTGCGGGGCCAGGAACTCGTTGACTGATTCGATGACGTATGCCTTGAGCGCGCCGGCGCCGGAATCACCGATCTCCTCGGCGATGTCCTTCGGGTCGCGGCCGGTCACCAGGCCGGCGGTGGTCAGCAGGGCGGAGACCTGCGGGCGGGCAACCGGGTCGAAGGTGATGCGGCGCTCGGAATCGGTCGGGCTCTTCTTGATGAGCTTGGCGGTTTCCTCGGCGGTGGCGCCCAGCATGATGGAGTTGCCGTACGACTTGCTCATCTTGCGGCCGTCGAGACCCGGAATCTCCGGTGCCTCAGACAGAATGGCGGCCGGCTCCGGGAACACCGGGTTCTTCTTGGCGTAACGCTCGTTGAAACGGCGGGCGATGGTGCGCGTGATTTCCACGTGCGGCAGGTTGTCCTTGCCGATCGGCACGACATTGGCCTTGCAGAAGAGGATGTCGCACGCCTGATGCACCGGGTAGGTGAGCAGCAGACCGGTCAGCGCGTGGCCGGACGCCTCCATCTCGGACTTCACGGTCGGGTTGCGGTGCAGCTCGGCCTCGGTGACCAAGGACAGGAACGGCAGCAGTAGCTGGTTCTCGGCCGGCACGGCGGAGTGGGTGAACATCATGGTCTTGTTCGGATCGATGCCGGCGGCCATGTAGTCGAGCACCAGGTTCAGCACGTTGTCTTGGATGTGCTCGGTGGTGTCGCGGTCGGTGATCACCTGGTAGTCGGCGATGATGATGTTCGTGTTGACGCCGCGCTCCTGCATGGCGACACGCTCACGGATCGAGCCGAAGTAGTGGCCGAGGTGCAGCCGGCCGGTCGGGCGGTCGCCGGTCAACATGGTGAAGGACGACGGCTTGGCCTCCAGCTTGGCGAGCGTTTCGTCCGAACGCTTTTTGGCCGCGAGGAAGCTCGCGCTCATCTCATTGCCTGCCGCTGTCAGTTGCTGCTCGTCGGTCATGCGAAAATCCTTTGAATATGCCCTAAATAAACGCTTTTTATGGTAAAAGTGTGAGCCGACAACGAACAAGCCACTATTAGTGGTACTCTCTATTGTTGATGAATCGAACAGCACAGTAATCGCAGGGGGTCAGATGGGCCGCGGACGTCAAAAAGCAAAACAGCAGAAAATTGCCCGAAAGCTCAAGTACCTGACCACCGATACCGACTACGATGAGCTGGCAAAAGAGCTGAGCGAGCAGGAGCCGGGAATGGGCTCTCCTGACCCGTTCGCCGACATCGATGACCAGTATGCGGACAAGGATGTGGATTCCGCTGCTGATGACCACGCTTCCGGTGCCGCCGAGGCAGCTCCCGCTACGCAGGAGGATGACCTCGACGAGTACGCCAAGTGGGCTGCCGAAGCCGCCGCAAAGGCGACCAGCGGCGAGTTCCCGGCCTCCGCGCCTGCCGCACCGAAGCCGGCCCCGCGCAAGCCGATTCCGATGCCCATGCCTTCCGCGCTCAAGCCCAAGAAGAGCTGAACGCCGGTCTTCTCGTAATAATCCCCTTGTGCTTGGTTGAGCACAAGGGGATTTGTGGTTATGGCTGATGGTGCCGCCGCTGGTGGCTTACTTACGCTTCGCGCCTCACAGCGGCAGCAGGTCGCTCAGGTCGTCGCGCTCGCCGACCGCGCTGATGTGGCCGGCGTCCTTTTCCTCTGCCCATGTGGTGATGCCGCAGGCCAGCCGCAGCCAGACTTCCGGGTCCAGCTCGATGACGTCCGGCGGGGTCAGGTTATGCGGGTCCGATTCCGGGCCGTCCAAGATTTTGACCGCCCCCCACGGCGCGACACGCACCTCCACGCCAGGGCCGGGTGCGCGCCGCTCCAGCAGAAACAGCGAGTAGCGCACGGCCATCGCCCACACCGGGCGTGGCAAGACAGGGGAGACGGTCAGACGATGTGGTGTGTTGTCCGCCAGCTCCCGGGCCGCGGCACGCCATTGCACCAGCGCGTCATGCCCGCGTTTCAGGTCTTTTTCAAGAATTACTGCCATGTATCCCATCATGGCACCGGAGCCGGAAGATCTTCCATAATGCAAACGATGGCATACGGTGTGATGCGGAATATCGGGGCATGTGCTACGCTCTAAATGAGAACGTATGCAAGAACGCTCCGCCATCGTCGTTACGGAGAGTTCATGCTTACGTTTGTGCGACGATACCTATCGCGCGGCATAATAAACACGGGCACTTATCCCGGAAGGAAAGTCAGAATGACCGAAATCACCGCACCGAAGTCTCCTGTCACGGCGGAACAATTCGCCGACGAGATTCGTGAACAACTGAAATACACTCAGAACGTCACCACCGAGCAGGCTACCCCTGCTGACGTGTATGTCGCCGCATCCAAGGCCGTGCGCAACCACCTTGCCGACTCCTGGTTCAAGACCCAGGCCGACACCGTGAACGGCAACACCAAGGCCGTCGGCTACCTGTCCGCAGAATTCCTGATGGGTAAGCAGCTGCGCAACGCGCTGCTCAACGCCGGTCTGACCGAGCAGTTCGACAAGGCCGTGGAAGCCCTCGGCTTCAAGGTCCAGGACGTCGTCGACGCCGAATACGAGCCGGGCCTCGGCAACGGCGGCCTCGGCC
>ERZ1106954.2688-NODE-2688-length-11979-cov-6.953287_pt1 | contig 11979 bp, 6 predicted proteins | sample MGYA00403678_ERZ1106954 | MGnify/ENA primary metagenome ERZ1106954 (study PRJEB35170, sample SAMEA104062445) | human gut metagenome | biome: human gut; feature: human-associated habitat; material: faeces | place: Denmark | collected 2012-08-20 ... | reverse complement strand
CTTTGCACGTTTTGAAACCGTGCAAAATCCGTGCAGAAACCGTGCACTTACTCTCCGACAAATAAAATCGCCCTATTCCCCACCGACTTGACGGCATTGGTTTGAGTGGCCGTACACCAAAATCAAGTCTAGGAGGATACTACTATTATGATGAAACTGCTTTCCTGCCACTATAACATGGACACCAACTGGGTGGAAGCCCGGTTCGAGGATGGCACCACCGTTGCCATCGACTGCACCGCCATCGAGGACGAGTACGGCAATACTCCGACGCAGCGGGCAGAGTTGGACTGGTTGCTCTACAACAAACCGCTGGAGTATGCTCAGCTTATACTGAGCGAAAAAATTGAGCACCATCTGTCGTTAGGATGTGACCATGGCAGACTGGAAGGTTAAACCCATCCTCTAAAGAACCTGATGTCCATCGATTTATGGATTTTCATAAGTTAGTGGGCATCTTTGCTGTTATGCGGTAAAAAGCATCAAAAAAAGAATATCAAACCGGCTTTCTGATTTTAGACACTTTTCATGTTTTCTCTTTTGTTTTCGGCATATATGTTGTATAATAAATGTAATTTTATTGTTCTCGGAGGTATGTCATGCGCTCCAGCTTTCATAATGCCCTTCTCCAAGAAGAAACTCGATACAAAGATGCTGTTTATCATGCTCTAGACGAGGAAATTCAAGCTGCTAAGGAAAACGTCTCTGACAAATGCGCCGAAGTTCGTAGAGGTGCATACGAAGCACAAGATTCGTTTGTTCCTTATCGGGAACGTGGTGGCGCATATAAAAATCTAAACGCTGTAAATCGCCGCGTCCAGAGTCTTTATGCCAGACCTTATTTTTCGCATGTTGAACTGAACATGTCCGATAGCAAGGAGACAGAACATTATTTTCTTTCGGATGTCCCATCACTAGACCAAATGCTTCCGGTAGATGCCGATAAGTTTCTGGTGCCTTTTAAGAAGAATGCTGAAACTCCGATGTGGGAGCAGTTGTTTCGGTGCTACCAATCAAGGAATGGATTGCCACAGTCGTATCAGCAGAGAGACGGAACGTTGGTATCTATTGTGCCGGTCAAAATTTGTGACGATGAGATTAAAAGTCGGCAACTTGTAAATGCTACGCAACTGTTCCCTGCACCATCTGCCGAATCACGAATCTTGATTGATGCAGACGAACTTCTAGAGCAGAAATTGCAAGAGAACCGTTCTGACCCGAAATTGCAGAACATCATTGCAACACTCCAACAGGAACAGTTTGAAATCATTGCATCGGATTCAGCTGACAGTTTTGTCGTTCAGGGCTGTGCAGGCTCTGGCAAGTCACAGTGCTTGTTGCACCGTTTATTCTATTTGCGTGGTGAACTCTCAAATGGCGGCTGGGAGCATGTCCTTTTGATTACTCCAACGAAGTTGTTCCGGCTGTTCTCGTCAGACCTGATGCAACGGTATCAGATTTCAAATGTCGCTAATTATTCGATTTCGGAGTTGTACCAGGCTTTGTTACTTCGGTACGACGCCCGTTTTCGCAATAGACAGTATCATTTTGAGCTTTCTGAAGAATATCTCCCGGACGAATATCTGCAAAAGGTCTATTCAGAAGAAACGATTAAAACAATCGAAGCAAAAATAAGTCAATCTATTCAGAGATGCATCGCAACAGCCTGCCAGACACTGGACATTCCCGTTCCAGAAACTGTCACAGCAAAAACAGTTCAATCTCTTCTCGAAAAACTTGATGAGGAAATCTCTGTTGCGAACTCTAAAGATACCTCGTTGTTGCAGGATCCTGAGTATGCACAAAAGAGAGCAGACTATGAAACTCTTCAAAAACAAATGGACAGTCTGCAGAAGTCGCTGGATAGACAAAACGCTGAAGCTGAAAGCATTGATGCCAACGAGCACACACTTCTAACCAGTGCTGAAAAGACAGAACAGGCTCAGCATGAACTGGCTGAATGGAAGAAGCAGCGTGAAGAGAAAGTCCAGAGTGCCAAAGACAATCTGCAAACACTGCGTGAGTGGATCGAATCCGGTCAATTTGACCCGGATGTTCCGTTTCTTTATGCGCAGCAGCTGTATTTTATCGAAAGTATCACCTCTGGTGAAGCCTACCGTGCCGATGAAGAATACCTCGCATTTTTGCAGAAAATCGCTAATGACGCTACACAGGAGCTTGTAAAATTCACCTGTGATAAAACCACGGAGCAGACTCTTGCACGGTATCAGAAACGCCGGGAAACAATTGCAGCCCGAAAAACGAAAATCATAGATGACATCAATGAACTGGCCGAAAAAATCGACACTGCAGCCGAATGGCTGCGTCAGCGGGCGCAGGAGCTTGAGGGCGAATATTCCCGTCAGAGCTTTATTAAATCTGAAATGGAGCGTTCTAAATATGTGCTTGGCCGTTTGGAAAGCACGGTCTTTGAACAGGAGATCTGGAACGCATTGCTCCCGTTGAAAGAGCGATATCATGTGCATACGCTCGATGTGGAAAAGTTGGATGAAAAGCATCAGAGAGAAACCCGTATTCTTTACAAATCCGACTTGCTATTCTACTTAAAAATTTATACTACACTTCATGCAGAGGCAAAACTGCCTGAATATAATCTGTTCTGCATCGATGAAGGTCAGGATCTTCATAAAGCTGATTATGATTTCTTGCATCAGCTATACCCAAAAGCCCGGTTTAATATCTTTGGCGATACCCTGCAGGTGCTGCATACGGCATGTGGAGTAAAGAACTGGACGAATGATACCGGTATCAAGAAAATTTATCATCTTGACTGCAATTACCGAAATCCGGCAGCTATTGCAGATTTCTGCAATACGGAGTTCAAATCCAAAATGAAATATCTTGGCAAACCACGGTCGGAGCGTTATCCAACGTTGATTTCTGAACCATCGCAGCTTCCGCAGGTATTCCAAAATAAGAAAGCTGTTTTTATCGTTCGAGATTATGAGTCTTTCCGAAAATTCTGCAATCTATCCGGAAAGTCCGAGACTTACTTTGAATATCTGGATACAACTGCTGAAAAAGCAACGGGAGAAAAGCCAGCCTGCTACTCCGTATTTGCGGCAAAGGGGTTGGAATTTTCGACTGTTTGTGTATATCCTGAGAGGATGACAACGAACCAGAAGGTCGTTTCCTGTACGCGTGCAACGGAGGTCCTGTACTACTATGCCGTATGATTTCAGCACTTTAAATCTCCGTTCTCCCCGCCTGAAAATCTCTCAGATTCTTCACTCGGAGCTTGAACACATTCGGCAGCAGCTTCGAGCAAAGCAGCTGCCATCTCCGGAAGAAATTGATCAGGTGTCACATGACTTAAATCTGTATATGCAGGCAATCGAACGCGAGAAACGAATCCGTGCCTACTATTCGCAGGCAGATGAGCCGACGGAATACATTACCTTTGCATTTCCTGAATGTAGTGACCTGCTCTTTGGCTGTGCAGTCAACAACGCATCCCATGCCTGTTATACTATTTCTGGTGTTTGGAACACAGAGGATGCGGTATCTTATAAAAAACTTCTGGACTTCCTCTGTGAAAATGCAGAAATTGCAGAATTGAAAATTCTGACTGTTTCATCCGATGAGCAGATGCAGTGGGAAAAACTTTGTCCGAAAAATGAAAAATTAAGTTTTTACGTTTTGGAGAACGCAGATGGAAATTCATGAACCATTTTCAGATTTGGAAAAGCAGATTTCGGATATGCTTGATCAGCTTGACAAGCAAGAGCCGCTATCAACAGCAGCCTGTAAGCAAGTTGTAGCTGGTCTTGAAAAAATAAAAGAATATCAAATCAATCCATCCCCAAAATCGAAAAAGGAGAAGATGCCTACTATGGATGTAAAAATCGATGATCTCATCCGCGGTTTTCACGAAACAGCGGATGACTCGAAACAACAGCTTCAAAGCATCCTTGCTTTGATCTCAGAGGGAAGAGTGCCCGATGCTCCTGCAATGAGCCAGATCAACGCAACGGTGGATAAGCTCCGGGAGCAGTACACGGATGTCTGCCAGGCTGCGGCGCACAGCATCCCGGCAGAGGAAATGCCGCAGGAAGGCAGCCCGGCTGATGCCTATGTGGAGGCTGTAAAGAACAGCAAATTCCTCGAATACCGCAAGCAGCTGGATGAAATGCGCAAAACGTTGGAGAAATTTGTGTCAGTACAGTCTCGCGCTCAAATATTTGCGGATGCTTTGGTCTCCTGCCAGAATGAAGCTAAAGAACTGATACACGATATAGAAGATCTGCCTTCTATTCAGAAAAAAGACATCGAAACATTTGAAAAACACACGGAGGGTCCAACGGCCTTTCTAAAAGCATTGGCGTGCCCTGATTACTATACTGACGAGAACTGGAAATTGCTTGATGCAGCTGCAAAATATTATAAGGATAATCCCAAAATCCGCGATGGTCTTTCCGGACATCAGTATTATCTGCCTGAGTCGGTAAAATCTGCTTCTGCACAACATGAAACTGCCCCGGTTGCCATTCCAGTTGCAAAGGCTGTCGAAACCGAAGAAGCAATGAAAACTGCGGCTTCTGACGTGCCTGCTCCTGAAGCAGTTGCAGAGACTGTTACACCGAAAACAGCGTCTGTCCCTCTGGGGAAAGACGTAGATGATTCTGAGGCAGAACGGTGGCACAAGCTAGGGATTGATGACCCGCAGGCATACCTGTACCCCGTATCAGACGATCTTCTGAATGTTGAACAGAACAAAAAGGCAGAACTGGCATTTTCGACCAAAAAATTCGATAGTGACATCCATCGCCATGGCGATTTTCGAGATAATAAGAACATCCTGATTTTGGCGTGGAAAATGAACTGCGTAAATCCGGAGATGCTCCTGAAGATAAGTGGAAAATCTTCAAATTTCATTGCGTCCTGTGAACAGCTTCTGAACCTTGGCTATTTACAGAAATACACAGTAAAAGGTTACCCTTGCTTTTACACTCTTACAGACCGCGGGAATCAGATTTTTACAACGCAGAAGTCCGCAGAACTTCTAGGACAAAAGAAAGCCACGAGAGTTCAGGGCGATAAAATCGAGGATACCGTATCTAGTGCTTTGACAAGAGTGCTTTATGTTCAGGCTTTTGAATTGGGAATTTTAATTGGAGATATAAACTTTGATTCTAGAGAGAATGTGTCTACGGACTCGTTCTATCTTCACCTCCGATATCCTGAAAATGACATCGGTTGCTCCTTTGCAGGGATCATTGGCAAAACGATAGAATCTTTTGAATCTGTAAGAAAAGATTTGTTTTGGGATGATAGCCCCGAGGCATTTGAGAACGATGCTGCGTTCATCGTTTTGGGTCTGAACAAGGAGCATGCACACCAGATGGCTGAATTTTTCGACAAAAACATCCACGATGCCATGAGTGGGACCATGCTCTGCTACTATGATTATGAAACAAAAACCTGCTATCGTTATGCAGATGACACTGTCGTGAATCTGGCAGAACTTATAGCAGATGATGATGGTGAAGAGGAACTTCCCGTTGCTGGGCAGGTTGGTAAGGACAAGCAGACTGAAAACGTGCTGGAGCCTGTGCAGCAGGTGAACAATGAAGAAACGCTCGACAATGTATCGGATGAATCCGCTACAGAAGAACCGGAAAATAATGAAATTCTGAAAGTTCCTGTAGAGGAGACGATGGAAGAATCCACTCCGGAGGATGAAACCCGTATGGAAAACGTTCCAGAAGAAATCCTTCCCTCAAAAGATACGATTGTAGAGGATGAGCTGAACATGGAGGCACCGGAGAAAGATGCCCCGAGCGAGAACATTCAGGAAGAACCGACGGCTCCTGTGGAAAACGCGGTACGGATTGATATTCAGGGACAGACAGTCCGGGAAAATGCAGAGCTTCTGCTGAAACAGCCGGAGAAGATTGGTCTGGGGCAGTTGATGGAAATGACGGTGCAGCTTATTTCCGAAAACCGTATCGCAGAGGCCGTGTCTCTGGCCGAAAGCCTTGCAGAGTCACCCACGTTCGGTGCAAAGACAAAGGGCTTCTACCATGCGTTCCGTCAGAGTGTCCGGCAGCCGGGTCAGAATTACAAATACAGCAGTGCTGTGATCAATAATCAGCAGGAGCAGCTCATTTCCGAAGCAAACGATGACAATGGGCAGGCATTGCAGACCCTGCGTCAGACCATAATTCTGGCAAATACTTTGTGGGCAATGGTATTTCCTTCCGAAGCATATGATCACAACTTGTACAACGGTGCAGATACAGTACTTACAGGAGAGTTGCGCGGTGCGCTGCCCGATGAGACCGTGGAAATCGAACATCTGATGAAACTGTTGCAAACCGACCTGAAGGATTTGTCCTTCCAGTATGATGGACTGGGCTTTTCTCCTGTTGTCATCCGAAATCTAGTCAATAATGGCGAACTTGAAAAGATGCAGGCTGCATTGCGCAGCAATGCGAAAACAATGCAAAAAACGCCTACTAGCACAGTTCAAATCACCGGACTTGAAGACTGTCTGAAACGGATTGTAGGTCCGAAAAGTGAAATTGGGCAAGTATTGCAGCTCATCGCAGAGGGACATTGTGAAAAGGCCGCTGAGATTCGGAGCCGTCTGGAAAAAAATCTCGGTTTGAAGAACTTGGAAGTCACAGATGCTTGGCTGGAAAATCACATTGATTCTTGTTGGACTGCATTGAGAAATGAGGACCGGACAATCAAGGTTAAACATTTGGACAATGACTCAGCTGCCCAGAAGGTGTGCAAAAAGGCATTGACGGAACGCCTGCACCTTATTGCAGATTGGCTGAACATTGTTGAAAATAACCAGAATTCCGAATTTTTAAAGTTCCGGGATCAATATGCAAGACTCTGGAACCAGCTGAAAAAATCCTTGATTGCGCTGAACAAGGTCCTGTCTGAAGTTCCGGCGCAGAACAGATATCTTGTAGCCTGCCAGAATATTTTGAAACTCACTTCTGACAATATGGAACAGAAGTTGGAAGGATACTCTGCGGAGGAGGAACTACAGTTTTATCGTAATCTATGGACAATGCCGGAACTGATTATCGGAATGTCTGGTGAAAACCTGATTGTTCCCGAACTTTATGATGTTTCCGGTTTGGAGCCTTGGGTGATTCTGCTCCGAGGAATGGCTACGCCTGCCGAGGAAGAAACAGACATCCTCCGACAAATCGGGGACTTTAGAAGTGAACGCTGGTACCGGAATTACGGAATCGAAGATCTGATTCACCGTGTTTCAGGGCAATCGTTTATAGATCATGCCGATATTTCCCGTGCACAGGAAACCATGAAACGAGAAGTGGAGGAATTTGAGGGATTTATTCGTATGGAACACGCATGCGGCAAGCTGCAGGGTTCCATGATGGAAACGGCATCTTTGACTATGAATGCTGTAAAAAATGTTTATCAAAAAACCTGCAATTTTGCCAGCTTTCATATCTTCCTCGGTCTGCTCCGGCAGGTGCTGGACAAAGCAATTGAGAGGCAGCTGGATTTGTACCGCACTCGTGTAAAAAGCCTAGAACAACAGGAATATTACGCTGGAAACGCCATGTTGGAACTGATTCACAAGGCACTGTCCAGTGGAAATCTCATCAATGTGGATACCTACATCAACTGCATGCAGAACGGCGAAACGGAATTGCCCACCAGCATCCGGAATCGGGCTGAAAAGAAGAATTTTTTGGCCGAATTCCAGAGTGGTGAGGACTTCTATTGCGGTATCTGTCAGAATCACCGCAGTGATGCTTTGTATAAGTGGGCTGGTCGGGCTTTGGAACAGATGGACAAGGCATACCAGCACTGGAGCTCACCTAACGAGCTGGCAGCTGGCAAGAACTGGGTGAAAAACTGGATTCCGAGCAAGGATGCAAGCGTCAATCTAGACTGTGTGAAAGGTCTTCTGCTGGGTCTTGGGTTTGATGTAATGCACATCAAAAAGACCAGCATCAACCATAAGCAAATCGAATGCTATGAAGTAGCGGTCAAGCCGAGTTCTACTAATCTTACGGATTATCCGCACCCTGTCTATAAATTCGGCACGGAAATCAGTGACCCGCTGAACGTGGTGTGTCTGTATGGCTGTCAGGGTGTTAATACCCTCATTAAAGTTATGACTAAAGATCTGCATTTGAGTGGCTCTACAATCGTGTTTATGGACGGTTCTCTGACCTCTTCGGATCGTCGGCAGATGGCAGAAAATTTCAAGGCCGATACCAGTCGTCAGAGCCCGTTCCTGCTCATCGATCGTGTGCTTGCGATGTATCTGGCTTCGGTAGACAAAGGTGACCGGCAGAATGCCATGTTGTGCTGCACCCTGCCCTATACCTTTGAAGTGCTCTATGGCAATGGAACTGGTACTGTACCGGAAGAAATGTTCATCGGACGTATGATGGAACTGCATGATCTGCGCAACAAGCAGGGGTCCAATCTGGTTTACGGCGGTCGTCAACTGGGAAAGACAGCTTTGCTGAATCGTGCCAGCAAAACTCTGAACACTCCAGAAAAGAGGGAGTATTCGTTCTGCGTAGAAGTAAAAGACTCCGGAAGCAAGCTCTTGCTGGAACGTGTTAACAAGCAGTTGCAGCGTCTTGGACTGATTCAGGACAAGTGCAGTTCGTTGCAGGAACTGTGTGAGACTCTTCAGGATATCTATGAGGAGCAAAAGATTTCCATGTTGCGGATCTTCGTGGATGAAGTAGACTGCCTCTTTGAGGAATTCCAGAAGGACGATTACAGAAGCCTTCGCCCCTTTATCGAGCTTCGAGACGCAACCAAGAACAATGTGAAATTCGTTTTTGCCGGAACTCACAATGTGGCGGCTATGGACATTGCAGAAGAGGAAAATAATAATTTGATTCACATGGGCAAGCCGTTGTGCATCAAACCCCTGTCCGTTGGTGATGCAATGGATCTAATCCGCATTCCAATGTCGTATCTGGGCTTTGAAATTGGCGAACCACAGATCGAGCTGATTCTGTCTAATACCAACAGTTATCCAGGTTTGATTCATATGTTCTGTAGTGCTCTGATTCATTCGGTATGCCGTGATTACCAAACCGACGACAATAATTCCTGCCCGCCCTACCGCATTTCGGAAGCTCAGATGCAGACAGTATTCCAGGAACAGGATATCCGAAAGGAACTCGGCACGAGGGTCATGGCAACCATTCTGCTGAATCGGAAATATAAAGTGGTCTCGTATCTGCTGGCTGAGATGATCTATGAAGACCGGAATAGGGGCGGCAGTTCGCTTCGATGCTATGATGCCCAAGATTTGAAGGAATGCAACGAAAAAGACTACGGGATTCCTTTGATTCAGGAAATGAAGGAAAAAGACCTGAATGTGCTGATGAATGAAATGGAGAACATGGGTATTCTCTGGAAAGACCATAATACGCAGAAATTCCGTTTCCGTCAGCAGGATTTTCTTGGATATATCGGTGACAGTGATAAGCTGCTGAAATACTTGCTGTATAACAACTGGGAGGATGCAGAATGATAGATGAAATCGCCCTCTGGTGGGAAAATATGGCCGGTCCCAGAATGCTGATTGAGGAGATGTCTAAAAGTCTTTCAGATGGAAAAAATGTTGTCCTGCGTCTAGACGGTGACCTGCCTTGGCATAGTTCCATGCGGGATTATCTGGCGCATCAGCTCAGCGCCGTTCAGATCAAGCCCGCCATTCTGAAAAAGGGAGAAAAGTGCGAGATCGTTCCACAGCTACTGCGGCAGCTGAGCCGGACCAGCCTTGGAGACTGCCCACAGGATCCCAAGTCCCAGATCAGTTACCTGAGGGACCGGCAGATCTTCCAGAATTGCGTAATCTGGCTTGCGCTGGAGCCGGATTGTGACCCGTTTCCCGTCATGCAGTTTCTGTCCGATTTCCGCGGCAGGGGCCTTGCAGAAAATGGCTGCTTTGTGCTGGAGGTGCCTGCGCACGAGGCACTTCCCAGATTTTCCAGCTGCGTTACCGTCCTGAACTGTAATGATAGTGTGCGCACGGATGACATCCACCTGTTTTCTAGTATTCTGGCCGACAGTCACCAAGCGCTGCCGGAGTCCTTCCGAAACTACGCCGCATGGCTTGCCGCTTGTCTGGCCGGAAAAAACGGCGAGCTCGTCCCCGCCATTCTCCAGCGGCTGAAGGCAGAGGAGGATCCTGCAGCACTCTGGACAGCGATGGAGCAGGAGGGCAGCTTCTGCGCAATGCCGCACCGGACGCCCGCAGAGCTTGAACAGCTAATCTGGCAGGCCCAACTCCAGACCGTTTTCGCAGACATTGAAATGGAGCGCCTGCGGATTACTGCACAATGGGAAGAGCTTATCACAGCCGCTCTGCACACTGCTGCATGGGACTTCCGCAAGGGCGAGCTTAGCACCTTCAGACAGTTCGGTGAGGAATTGAGGAGCGCTGCCGATGTCGAACTTGGAACGCTGGTGTACATGATGGGTCTGCGAAGAAGTGATGATCACAGTCAGTGGCTGCTTTACATCCCGGACGAGGAAGAACGGGAATGGGTCTATTTTCTGTGCGAGTGCAGAAACAAGCTGGCACACCACACCGATTGCAGCCCCGAGGAGATGCTCCGGCTTCTAGCGCGCATCTGCCCGCAGGGAGCCTGATACCGGCGGCGACATATCATCTCTCAAAATCTGCTTCTCTCATAAGTTTTAAAAATCCTATACCGTAGGCGCAAGGTTTCTGTATTGTAAACACCGCCAACCTTCAAGTCGGATTTGAGGTTGGTGGTGTTTTTTTCATCTTCCACTTGAACGATAAGGAATCTATTACTGCTTTGAATGTACTGTAGGAGAAGCCGGGGTAAGGTTTGTGAGAGCATATACTGCCTGATCCCCAGCAACAAGGGCCAGCGCATGATGGTCATTAAGGGCAGCGGCGGCGAGGGCAAGTCGCAAATCGGTGTGGTGCTGTCCCGGCTGTTCGGCTGCAACATGAAGGATGGCAGCATCGGCAAGATCTCGGAGAACCGCTTTGCCCGTGCCGACCTCGAACACACCCTGCTCTGCGTGGACGATGATATGCGGATGGAAGCCCTGCGCCAGACCAACTATGTCAAGTCCATCGTGACCGCGCAGGGACAGATGGACTTGGAGCACAAGGGCAAGCAGAGCTATCAGGACTGGAAGTACGCCCGCCTGCTGGCGTTCAGCAACGGTGACTTGCAGGCTCTGTATGATTGCTCGGACGGATTCTACCGCCGCCAGCTTATCCTGACCACCAGAGAGAAACCACAGTCCCGTGCGGACGACCCGGACATTGCCGAGAAGAGGGCAGCAGAGGTCGAGGGCATCCTGCTGTGGGCATTTGAGGGCTTGCAGCGGCTGGTGAAAAATGGGTTCCAGTTCACCGAGAGCTACCGTGCCAAGCGCAACCGGGAACTGGCGAAGCGGGGCAACAACAATGTGTTTGATTTCCTCGAATCCGAGGGCTACATCCGCCTGAAATCGGATGCTAGTACCAGCTCCAAAGAGCTGTACAAAGACCGGATTCTCATGCATATTGAAAATTTTACTATGCTTATCGGTATGTTAGAAAACAGCCTCTGTGATCATCACAATGCCGTGATGGCTGCACACCCCTGCGAAGTGCCGAAAAAGCATTTTGAAAAAATGCGCAGTTTGCCTCCACCGGATGCAGTTCAAGGGTTTGGGATTTCCCAACAAGCATTTTGCAAGAATGATCGTCCGTTTTCAAGCTCAACTTGAAGCGGACGGTTGTTTTTCTGTTCGGAAAAGTTCCAAGTTAGCATTCCATAGCAAACAGAACAAGCAGTCCCGTTCTCTCTTTTTACTAAAATCTTCCTTGCGTTTTCTTACAAGCCGCCGAAAGTGTCGTATTTTCAAAAGTTTTTGTTGACACGACTCGATTTTTGTGGTAATCTATCCCAACAATTTAATATAACATATTTACTTAGAGTTCCAGCTCGGCTCCCGAAG
>ERZ1106954.2682-NODE-2682-length-11989-cov-21.594017_pt1 | contig 11989 bp, 7 predicted proteins | sample MGYA00403678_ERZ1106954 | MGnify/ENA primary metagenome ERZ1106954 (study PRJEB35170, sample SAMEA104062445) | human gut metagenome | biome: human gut; feature: human-associated habitat; material: faeces | place: Denmark | collected 2012-08-20 ... | reverse complement strand
ATTTGATGCAGTATATCCTTCCACAGGATTTGAAGTCTTTTGGCTTGATACCTGAAATTATCGGCCGTTTGCCTGTGCTTACTTATCTCAATCCGTTGGATAGGGAGGCTTTGCGCAAAATCTTGGTTGAACCTAAGAATTCAATTGTCAAGCAGTATCAGAAATTGTTTGAGATGGATGGCATCAAGTTGAAGTTTGATGAGGAAGCACTCGATTATATCGTAGATAAGGCGGTAGAGTATAAATTGGGTGCTCGCGGGCTTCGTTCAATTGTTGAAGCTGTGATGATGGATGCTATGTTTGAGATTCCATCAGAGAAGGTTAAATCATTCACTGTTACGCTGGAGTATACCAAGCAACAGTTGGATAAATCTCATCTCGGACAGTTGGAAACAGCATAAATCAGTTGGGCTTTTCGCCCAATTGAATGCTATTTAATCGTATATATAGACATATATAATATAATAATAGGTGGATATGACAGAACAGGTTAATCTTACAGGACAGTTGAAGCATTATTTCGGCTTCGATTCGTTTAAGGGTGATCAAGAGGCAATCATCAGAAATTTGATGAGTGGCAATGATACTTTTGTATTGATGCCTACAGGTGGCGGTAAGAGTTTGTGTTACCAGTTGCCTTCGCTCATTATGGAGGGCACTGCTATTGTAATTTCTCCTCTGATTGCTTTGATGAAGAACCAGGTAGATGTTATTAATGGTTTGAGTGAAAGTGATGGCGTGGCTCATTATCTCAATTCATCATTGAATAAGTCGGCTATTGAGAAGGTGAAGAATGATATTCTCAATGGTACGACAAAACTCCTGTATGTTGCACCTGAATCTTTGACGAAAGAAGATAATGTTGAGTTCCTTAAAACTGTAAAGATTTCGTTCTATGCCATTGATGAGGCTCACTGTATCTCTGAGTGGGGACACGATTTCAGACCAGAGTATCGTCGTATTCGCCCTATTATTAACGAAATAGGTGTTGCACCTGTGATAGCGCTTACAGCTACTGCAACAGATAAGGTACGTACTGATATCAAGAAAAACTTAGGCATCATGGATGCCAAAGAATTCAAGAGTTCTTTTAACCGCCCTAACTTGTATTATGAGGTGCGCCCGAAGAACAAGGATATCGATCGTCAGATCATCATGTTTATTCGTCAACACAAAGGAAAGAGTGGTATTATCTATTGTCTCTCCCGTAAGAAAGTAGAGGAATTGGCAGAGGTGTTGAAAGCCAATGAAATCAAAGCGGCTCCTTATCATGCCGGTCTTGATTCGGCTACCCGTTCTCAAACCCAGGATGATTTTCTGATGGAGCGTATTGATGTCATTGTTGCTACTATCGCCTTCGGAATGGGTATCGATAAACCTGATGTCCGTTTTGTTATTCATTATGATATACCCAAGAGCTTGGAAGGTTATTATCAGGAAACGGGTAGAGCTGGCCGTGATGGCGGTGAGGGCATCTGTATCGCCTTTTATGCCCGTAAAGACCTCAGGAAACTGGAGAAGTTTATGGAGAACAAACCTGTAGCAGAACAGGATATCGGCAGACAGCTGTTGCAGGAAACGGCTGCCTATGCAGAATCGTCTGTCTGTCGCAGAAAAATGTTGCTTCATTATTTTGGTGAGGAATATCATGAAGAAAACTGCCATACCTGCGACAACTGCCTGCATCCTACAGAAAAATTCGAGGCTAAGGATGCGCTGCTCGTTGTTTTGGAGTCTGTTGCTGCGGTGAAGGAGAATTTCCGCCAGGAATATATCATCGATTTTGTAAAGGGACGTGCTACTGATGATATCGTTTCTCACAAGCATGATGAACTGGAGGAGTTTGGAGCAGGAGAAGATATGGATGCTAAAGTTTGGAATCCTGTTATCCGTCAGGCGTTGATAGCCGGTTATCTCAAGAAAGATGTAGAGAACTATGGCCTTTTGAAGTTGGCAGCTGCGGGTAAGCGTTTCATTAAGAATCCTGAATCATTCATGATCGTTGCCGATAAGGAATTCTCTGATGATTTTGATGGAGCGCCTCTGAGCGAGCATAATACAGGTGCTTTGGATCAGACACTTTTCTCCATGTTGAAAGACTTGCGTAAGACAGTAGCAAAGAAGCATAAATTGCCGCCTTATGTTATTTTCCAGGATATTTCTCTGGAACAGATGGCAACGATGTATCCTGTAGATATGCAGGAATTGCAGAACATACAGGGAGTTGGAGCCGGTAAGGCAAAGAGGTATGGTAAGGAGTTCTGTAAATTGATCAATCAGTATTGTGAAGAGAATCTGATAGAGCGTCCTGAGGAATTACGTGTCAGGACAGTTGCCAAGAAATCAGTCTTGAAGGTAAGCATCATTCAGAGCATAGACCGCCAGATAGATCTTGATGATTTGGCAGAAGCAAAAGGTTTGGATTTCTCAGAATTGCTTGACGAAATAGAGGCAATCGTTTACAGCGGTACCAAGCTGAATATCGATTATTTCATAGAGGAAGTTGTGGATGATGACCATGTAGATGACATCTACGATTACTTCATGGAGAGCGATACTGATGATTTGAATGTGGCTCAAGATGAATTGGGTGAAGACTACAATGAAGACGAAATTCGACTCGTCAGAATCAAGTTTTTGTCCGAACAAGCCAACTAATCACGTTAAATAGCATTAATAAGGTAAGATTTTCGTGAAAAGCGAACTCTATCTGAGAAATTATTGCTAAATTTGCACGCAATAAATTTTTAAAGGTTACAATATGTCATCATTTGTTGCAGATAAAATTGTAATGGACGGTCTCACTTACGACGACGTCCTTCTTATCCCTGCGTATTCAGAGGTACTACCAAAACAGGTAGAGTTGAAAACCAAGTTCTCTCGTAACATCGAGTTGAACGTTCCATTCGTTACAGCAGCGATGGACACCGTTACCGAGGCTTCAATGGCGATAGCTATCGCTCGTGAAGGTGGTATCGGTGTAATTCACAAGAACATGACCATTGAGGAGCAAGCTCGTCAGGTTGCTATTGTGAAGCGTGCTGAGAATGGTATGATTTATGACCCTGTCACCATCCGTCGTGGCAGTACAGTGAAGGATGCTCTTGATATGATGCATGATTATCATATCGGTGGTATTCCTGTGGTAGATGATGAAAATCATCTTGTAGGTATTGTTACCAACCGTGATCTTCGTTTTGAGCGCCACATGGACAAGAAGATTGATGAGGTAATGACTAGCGAGAATTTGGTTACCACTCACATCCAGACCGACTTGGTTGCTGCTGCTGCCATCCTGCAGGAGAATAAGATTGAGAAACTCCCTGTAGTTGACAACGAGAATCACCTGGTAGGTTTGATTACTTACAAGGACATCACAAAGGCTAAGGACAAACCTATGGCTTGCAAGGATGCCAAGGGACGTCTTCGTGTGGCTGCCGGTGTGGGTGTTACTGTAGATACATTGGATCGTGCCAAGGCTTTGGTTGAGGCTGGTGCTGATGCTATCGTTATCGATACTGCTCATGGTCACTCTAAGGGTGTAATTGAGAAACTCAAGCAAGTTAAGGCTGCCTTCCCACAGGTTGATGTTGTGGTAGGTAATGTGGCTACTGGTGAGGCTGCCAAGTATTTGGTAGAGAATGGTGCTGATGGTGTTAAGGTAGGTATCGGTCCTGGTTCTATCTGTACTACTCGTGTGGTTGCCGGTGTTGGTGTTCCACAGTTGAGTGCTGTTTATGATGTATATTCTGCTCTTAAGGGTACTGGTGTGCCTTTGATAGCTGATGGCGGTCTTCGTTACTCAGGTGATGTTGTGAAGGCTTTGGCTGCCGGTGGTAGCTGCGTCATGATCGGTTCTTTGGTTGCTGGTACCGAGGAGAGTCCTGGTGATACCATTATCTTCAATGGCCGTAAGTTTAAGAGCTATCGTGGTATGGGTTCTTTGGAGGCTATGGAACAGAAGAATGGTTCTAAGGACCGTTACTTCCAGGGTGATACCAAGGATGTCAAGAAATTGGTTCCAGAGGGTATCGCTGGTCGTGTGCCTTATAAGGGAACTGTCCAGGAGGTCATCTACCAGTTGATTGGTGGTTTGCGTTCTGGTATGGGATATTGTGGTGCTGCTACCATCGAGAACTTACACAATGCCAAGTTCGCTCGTATCACAAATGCAGGTGTGTTGGAGAGTCATCCACATGATATCACTATCACTAGTGAGGCTCCTAACTATAGCCGTCCTGAATAATATAATTAGGAAATATGAAGTTTTATGCACTTATAGCGGCAATGCTCCTTTCGGGGAGCATTGCTTTTGCTCATACCGACCCAATTGTTATGATTATTGATGGTCAATCTGTCAAGAAGTCGGAATTTGAGTACTTTTATCAGAAAAATCATTTGGGAAATACGGTTGATTCTAAAAGTGTCAAGGTGTTTGCCGATGGCTTTGTTAATTATAAGCTGAAAGTGCAAGCTGCTAAGGATGCTCATCTCGATACTTTGCCTAATATCAGGCGTGTGTTGAAACGATATGATGATGTCGAGTCATGCGAGTTGATGCCCGATAAAGGCAGTGTTCATGTTGCACATATCCTCTTGAGATTGGGACAGAAAGCATTTTACCACGAACAGGAGGTGGTGGAAAGAAGAATCGATTCTATTTATCAGGCTCTTTGCAAAGGTGCAGATTTTGCAGACCTGGCAAAAAAGTGTTCTGATGATAAAGGGTCTGCGGTCAATGGGGGTACTTTGGCATGGTTTACAAAAGGTCAGACTGTGCAGGCTTTTGAAAAAGTAGCTTTCTCTCTGCGAAAGGGTGAGATTAGTAGACCGTTTATGTCTGAGTTTGGTTATCACATCGTCAAGTTGCTGGATAAGCATGATGATGGTAATCAGAAAAAATATGTTGCTGATGCTAAGGTAGAAAATTGGCGGGGAACCTACCAGCAGCAGGAGGAAGTAGAAAACCTTTTGCTGAATGAAATCTGCCAGCGTAATATTTGGTATAAGGCTGCTGCTGATAAAAAAGGTCTGGCTGCCTTCTATGCCAAGAATAAGAAAAAATACAAATGGGAAATGAAGCGCCTGAATAAGATGAAGGTTAATCTGCCCCGGAATGGCGAATACCCGGATGTGGTACTTGCTGACTATCAAGACTCGTTAGAGAAACAATGGGTCGCACAATTGAAGAAGAAATATAAAGTGGTGGTTTTCCATAGCATGTTGACCACTCTCAATATACATTAATATATTATAGAAACAATACATGAATACTGGATATAAAATGACAATGGCATTTATAGCCCTGCTGATGATAGTAGGAATAAGTGCTAGTGCAACTAGAGCAAGCCGTAGTGCTTTGGCTCATGAGGCTGATTCTGCAAATATCAAGCAACAAGCTGCTGCTGATTCTCAGAAAATCAATGAGGGTAGTGTGGTTGATGAGGTAATTTGGGTTGTCGGCGATGAGGCTATCCTGAAGTCAGACGTCGAGGTAACCCGTTTGCAGGCTGAGGCTGAAGGTATTAAATATACTGGTGACCCAGACTGCTCTATTCCTGAGCAGATTGCCGTTCAGAAACTGTTTCTCCATCAAGCAGCTATTGATAGTATCGAAGTATCTGAGTCAGAAGTCATGAATGGTATCGACGAACAAATCAACAGTTGGGTTTCCATGATTGGTTCTCGTGAAAAACTGGAGGAGTATCGCAAGCAAAGTATCACCCAGATGCGCCAGCAGATGCATGATGATTTCAAAAACCAACAGCTGATTCAGAAGATGAAGCAGGAACTGGTGAAGGATATCAAGGTGTCTCCAGCTCAGGTACGTAAATACTTTAAGGATTTACCTGCCGACAGTATCCCTTTTGTTCCTACAGAGGTAGAGGTTGAGATTCTTACCATGCAGCCACGTATTCCTCTTGAGGAGATTAACCGTGTGAAAAATCAGTTGCGTGAGTTTACTGACCGTGTGAATAAGGGTGAGACTTCTTTTGCTACTTTGGCTCGTCTTTATTCTGAGGATCCGGGTTCAGCCCGTATGGGTGGCGAGATGGATTATATCGGTAGAGGTATGTTGGATCCTGCGTTTGCAAATGTAGCATTCAATCTTACCGATCCTAAGAAAATCTCAAAGATTGTTGAGTCTGAGTTTGGTTATCATATCATCCAGTTGATAGATAAGCGTGGTGATAAGATTAAGTGTCGCCATATCCTGCTCAAGCCTCAGGTTTCTCAAGATGCTATTGATAAGTCTATCGGCCGTCTGGATTCTATCGGTAATGATATCCGTGCCGCTAAGTTTACCTTTGAGCAGGCTGTTGAAGCATTGTCTGATGATAAGGATACCCGCAACAACAAGGGGTTGATGGCCAATGTTACTCCTGACCAGTCTAGAACTTCCCGCTTCCAGATGAAGGATCTACCTACCGAGGTTGCCCGTACGGTAGATACAATGAAGGTTGGTGAGGTTTCTGCACCTTTCACGATGGTGAATTCCAAGGGTAAAACCACTTGTGCTTTGGTAAAACTGGTAAGCCGTGTTGACGGACATAGAGCTACTATTACCGAAGATTTTCAGGTGATGAAGGATGTAGTGTTGGCTAAGGAGCGTGCCCAGACCTTGCACGATTGGGTAGTCAATAAAATCAAGCAGACTTATGTTCGTATGAACGATCGCTATAAGGATTGTAAGTTTGAATATCAAGGTTGGATTAAATGATAAATAAAAGATTAAATAATCATATCAGAGGGCATAGAATCATATCGGTTATGGTTCTATGCCTGTTTGGGTTTTGTCTGATGCAAGCCATGCAGGCTCCAAAGAAGCATGCCAGAAAACGCCCTCATGGTGACCGCGTATATCTTTTGCATGCAGATGAATTGTACTATGATATGTTCGGTAATAATCCTGATGCCCAAATATTGAAAGGTAAGGTCTCTTTCTTGCATCAGGGCAGTCATCTTACCTGTGACAGCGCGTATTTCTATCAGGCTTCTAATTCCGTGAAAGCTTTCGGACATGTTCATTACCGGCAGGGAGACACCTTGTCACTCACTTGTGATAGAGCAGAGTATGATGGGCAGATGCAGATGATGAGAGCACGCAAGAATGTGGTCTTGCATCATCGTCGGCAGACTTTGCGTACTGATAGCTTGGATTTCGACCGCTTGTATAATATGGCAAACTTCTTTGACGGCGGAACGCTGATTGATGGTAAAGATAAGCTGGTTGCCGATTGGGGTGAGTATCATACCGAAACGCGTGAGGCTAAGTTTGTCTATAATGTTAAGTTGCGCAGCGGCAAGGAGGTTGTTACTACTGATACTTTGTATTACGATGTCCGTAAGTCAAAGGCTCACATGGTAGGACCTTCTAAGATTGTTTCTGGTGCAAGTGTTGTCAAGACAGAAGACGGATATTATGATACCAAGACCGATAGAGCACAGCTTTACGGCCGTTCTACGGTTATAGATAAAGACAAGACACTTACGGGTGATACGCTCTATTATGTAAAGGATGGAGAGAGTACCGGATATGGTAATGTGGTTTATGTAGATAAGAAGAGCAAGAATTCCCTTACTTGCAATTATCTGCGTTACAACGAGAAAACCGGTAATGGCTTTGCCACCCGCAATCCTGTAGCGATCGACTATTCGCAGAAAGATACCCTTTGGGTTCATTCTGATACCATGCGTATCAATACCTTCCATATCAATACCGATTCGGTATACCGTAAGGTGCATGCTTATCCTAAGGTCCGTGCCTATCGCCTGGATATGCAGGCCATTTGCGATTCCCTGGTTTTCAATTCTCAGGATTCCTGCATGACCATGTATAAGGATCCTATCGTCTGGAATGGAAACCGTCAGTTGCTGGGCGAGAAGATTCTGGTCTTCATGAACGACTCTACCGTTCGTTTTGCCCATGTCATCGGACAGGCGCTGTCTGTAGAGCAGATGCCGGATAGTGTTCATTTCAATCAGATCAGTTCTTCTGAGATGAAATCTTACTTTGAAAAAGGTGAGATTAAACAAGGAGAGTCTATCGGTAATGTGCAGACCATCTATTATATGACGGATGATAAGGACAGTTCGCTCATTGGCTTGAATTTTCTGGAGACCGATACTATGCGCATGTATATGGGACCGGGCAGGAAGATGGAGAAAATCTGGACCAATAAGTTTACATCTACCATGTATCCTATGACGCAGATTCCGCCGGCAAAATATAAACTTAACAATTTTGCCTGGTTCGAGGACTTGCGTCCTAAAGATAAGAATGATATCTTTGTATGGCGTGGTAAATCCAAGGGCTCCGAACTCAAGAACATTAAGCGTCATGAAGCTCCACTTCAGAAACTGACTGACTGATTATAATGAAGCATCATTTTCTTATATGATTAATATTTAGAGATGAGTGATATTATTCAACTTTTACCCGATTCTGTTGCCAATCAGATAGCAGCAGGTGAGGTTATACAGCGTCCGGCTTCAGTTATCAAGGAGCTGGTCGAAAATGCAGTCGATGCGTGTGCCAGGAATATCCATGTCACAGTTACCGATGCTGGCCGTACCAACATCCAGGTGATAGATGATGGAAAAGGTATGTCTGAAACAGATGCTCGTTTGGCTTTCGAACGTCATTCTACTTCCAAAATCCGTAAGGCTGATGATTTGTTTGCACTTCGCACCATGGGCTTCCGTGGCGAAGCTTTGGCGTCTATAGCTGCTGTGGCTCAGGTAGAACTGAAGTCACGACAGGCTACCGATGAGATAGGAACCCTGATACAGATTTCTGGTTCCCGATATGAGAAACAGGAACCATGCTCCTGTGCTGTGGGAAGCATCTTCTCTGTCAGCAATATCTTTTATAATGTACCCGCGCGAAGGAAGTTCCTGAAGTCCAATTCTACAGAGTTGAACAATATTCTGACGGCTTTCGAGCGGATTGCATTGGTAAATCCTCAAATCACCTTTACTTTCCATAGCAATGGTACCGAAGTATTCAATTTGCGTGCCGCTAATTTGCGTCAGCGCATTCTCGATGTCTTCGGCAAGCGTTTCAATCAGGAACTCCTGCCGGTAAATGTAGAAACCACTATGTGTAAGGTGTCTGGATTTGTGGGCAAACCGGAATCTGCCAGAAAGAAAGGTGTGCATCAGTTCTTCTTTGTCAACGGGAGATATATGAAACATCCTTATTTCAATAAGGCTGTGATGGCTGCTTATGACCGTCTGGTTCCTCAGGGTGAACAGGTACCTTACTTTCTGTATTTTGATGTAGATCCGAAGGATATTGATGTGAATATCCATCCTACGAAGACTGAAATCAAATTCGAGAATGAGCAGGCTATCTGGCAAATTCTCTCGGCTTCGGTCAAGGAGTCCATCGGTATGTTCAATGATGTACCTACCATTGATTTCGATACCGAGGATAAACCGGACATCCCTGTTTATAATCCGGAGATGAGCACTGCTGCTGTGGCACCGAAGATCAGTTTGAATCCTGGTTATAATCCGTTCAAGTCTTCCTCTTCCACAGGAGCAGTTCCTATGGGAGCAGGCTTCTCTGTTCCTAAGTCAAAGCCTCAGGTGGATGAAAAATGGGAACAGCTTTATGAAGGACTCAAAGATCAGGATGATGTGCAGGGGATGGAGCAGACCATGGTGTTTTCCGATGATTCTAGTCAGGATAATACGCCAGACAGTATCATTGCAGAGAAATCGCCAGCCCATTACCAGTATAAAGGTAAGTATATCATGACTGCGGTAAAATCGGGATTGATGATTATCGACCAGCATCGTGCCCATGTGCGTGTCTTGTTCGAACAGTATTTGCGCCAGTTGGCTGACCGGACCTTTCATTCACAGAAAGTCCTCTTTCCTGAGGTTGTGCAGTTCCCGATGTCTGAGAAGGTAATCTTTGAAAAGATCCTGCCTGAAATGGAATCGATGGGCTTTGAACTGGAAGATCTTGGAGGCGGAAGCTATGCCGTTAATTCAGTTCCTGGCGGACTTGAAGGATTGAATCCTCTTAAACTGGTACAGGACATGGTTTCTTCTGCAGTAGAAAAGGGCGTATCAGCCATTGATGAAATCAATCAGACTTTGGCTTTGAGTCTGGCTCGCCAGGCTGCAATACCTCAGGGGCAGATATTGAGTAATGAAGAGATGGAGGGGCTGGTGAATGATCTTTTTGCCTGCCAGAATATCAATTATACGCCCGACGGAAAGTCGGTACTTTGTATCCTCCGTCAGCAGGAAATTGAGCATCTTTTAGGGTAAAAGCGGGGAAAAATCCCGTTTTTCTTAAAAAAGTTAACGAAAAATGCTATTTTTTTTAGAAAATGAAGGTTATTTCAAAAAATAGTATTATCTTTGCTCCGTCATTCAGAAGATATATATATAAATTGATTTTTAAATTATAAAGTTATGAAAAAGTTATTAGCAGTGCTAGCATTGGCTAGCGTAACAATGGGCAGTATGGCTCAGGATGCAGCAACTACTGAGAAGTATAGTGTTGCAACAAATTCTTTTTGGAGCAATTGGTTTGTTCAGGCAAACGTTGCTGGTTCTGCATTCTGGGGCAACCAGGAAGAGGGCAATGGTTTCTCTAAGAGCCCATTCAAGGGTTTCAGAAACAATCTCGGTTTCTCTGTTGCTGTAGGTAAGTGGTTCACACCAGGTCTCGGTCTCCGTACCAAGTTCAATGGCGTTTGGGGCCGTACAGTAGTTTCTGAGAATAAGTCAACAAATGCAAATAAGTATTGGACTTTGAATGAGCAGGTTTTGTTCAATGTTAGCAATATGTTGTGTGGTTACAACGAGGCTCGTGTTTGGGATTGCATCCCTTACGCAGGTGTTGGTATTAACCGTAACATGAGCGCTAACTGCTATGCTCCTGTAGTTGGTGTTGGTATCTTGAACGAGTTCAAGATCAATAACAAGTGGGCTGTCAACCTCGATGTAAACTATGCAGTAGGTGCTAAAGACTATGATGGTTACACAGGTGTATTGGCAGGTGCTAAGCCTAGCGACAAGGTGATTGCAAGCCACGACCGTTCTTTGAATGTTGAGGTCGGTGTTACATACAACTTGGGTAAGGCTACTTGGAACAAGGTTCCAGATGTTGACGCTATCAATGCTCTTCATCAGTCAGAACTCGACGCTCTCAATGCTAAGTTGAACGATGCTAATGCAGAGAACGACCGTTTGAAGAATCTCTTGAACAACCAGAAGCCTGTAGAGGATAAGGCAGTTAAGGAGTATGTTGCTACTCCAGTTTCTGTATTCTTCAACATCGGCAAGTCTAAGGTTGCTTCTAAGAAGGATCTCGTAAACGTACAGGCTCTCGCTCAGTATGCTAAGGACAACAACGCTAAGTTGGTAGTTAACGGTTATGCTGACAGCGCTACTGGTTCTGCAGCTGTTAACCAGAAGATTTCTAAGGCTCGTGCTGAGAAGGTAGCTGATGAGCTCGTTAAGTTGGGTGTCGCTAAGGAGAACATCGTAGTTAAGGCTAACGGTGGTGTTAAGGATTTAACTCCTGCTTCTTACAACCGTCGTGCAACTGTTCAGGTTGGTGAGTAATTATACAGTATATATAATATAAGGTATAAAAATAGAATAGGGCATTCTTCCTCGTGAAGAATGCCTTTTTTGTTTCTTTGAATTTCTTAAAAAGAACTTTTCTTTCTCAATAAGTACCTTTTGGGGTTGAAATAGGTTTTGCAGTCCCATCGTAAGTTCTTTCTCTTGGTTTGCTGTTTTTGGCAATTGAAATGCAAAAACTGACCATTTTTACCCTAATAATTGAGGAAAAACACTAGAAAATGCACTTTTTTGAAGAAAAAACGAAAAAAGTTGCTGAAAAATTTGGTGGAACCAAAAAATAGTCGTACCTTTGCAACCGCTTACGAAAAGTAAGGGCGCTTAGCTCAGCTGGTTTAGAGCATCTGCCTTACAAGCAGAGGGTCGGCGGTTCGAA
>ERZ1106954.2677-NODE-2677-length-12008-cov-3.491676_pt1 | contig 12008 bp, 7 predicted proteins | sample MGYA00403678_ERZ1106954 | MGnify/ENA primary metagenome ERZ1106954 (study PRJEB35170, sample SAMEA104062445) | human gut metagenome | biome: human gut; feature: human-associated habitat; material: faeces | place: Denmark | collected 2012-08-20 ... | reverse complement strand
TGATGGGTATACAACAGAAGGGCAGTAATCTTACGACGCTTTGCTATATAGAGCAGGGCGGCAGGTATCTGATGCTTCATCGAGTGAAAAAAGAAAATGACATAAATAAGGATAAGTGGATTGGAGTAGGCGGTCATTTTGAGGCAGGGGAAAGCCCAGAGGAATGTGTGCTCAGGGAAGTAAAAGAAGAGACGGGATATACACTGACTTCTTACCGGTTTCGAGGCCTGATCACATTTGTATGCGGTGAGGAATACGAGTATATGTGTCTCTATACGGCGGATGGATTCTCAGGAACTCCTGTGGAATGTGATGAAGGCACCTTGGAATGGGTCGATATGGACAGAATAGAAGAATTGAATCTTTGGGAGGGAGACAAGATTTTCTTCCGGTTACTGCGGGAGAACTGGCCATTTTTCTCCTTAAAATTGTCCTACGGAGATGACGGTATTCTTCGGGAGGCAATCTTGGATGGGAAACCCATGAAGGCAGGGGGCGACATTGAACTTCACTGATTTTACGGAAAAATATAACATTCAATTGAATGAACAACAGCTTCGGGCAGTGCAGGCAGTGGACGGCCCGGTGTTACTGCTTGCGGTACCCGGCAGCGGTAAGACTACTGTGCTGGTCAGCAGACTGGGATATATGATCTATTGTCTGGGGATTCGGCCGGAATCCATTCTGACCGTAACTTATACTGTGGCTGCCACCGAGGATATGCGCAGAAGATTTGCTAAAATATTCGGGGAGGAAGATGCAAAGCGATTGGAATTCCGTACGATTAACGGAATTTCTCAGAAAGTATTGCAGTATTTCGCATACCGGACGCAGAAGACACCATTTCAGGTGGCAGATAAAGAAGCTTCCACCGCGGTTAAGCAGTCCTTTCTGGAAGTGACCGGAAAGTATGCTACGGAAAACGATATCAAAGAAACACAGCTGGAGATCACTTACGCGAAAAATATGCGTCTGACACCGGAAGAAATCCGCGATATGGATACGGAAGTGGAAAAGTTCCCGGAGATTTTCCGGACGTATAATGCGAAACTCAGACAGATGCAAATGATAGATTATGATGATCAGATGATCTATGCTCTGCGGATTCTCGAACAGTATCCGGAGGTGCTTGCGTATTTCAGAGAAAAATATCAGTATTTCTGTGTGGATGAAGCACAGGATACTTCGAAGATACAGCATGATATGATGGATCTGCTGGCGGCAAAAAGCAGAAATCTGTTCATGGTGGGGGATGAAGATCAGAGTATTTACGGGTTCCGGGCGGCATATCCAAGGGCACTGGTGGAATTCGAAAGCAGACATCCCGGGGCGCAGCTGCTGCTTATGGAGACGAATTACCGCAGCAGACAGGAGATCGTCCGGGCAGCGGATCAACTGATACAGAAAAATCGGAACCGCCATGCGAAGACCATGACCGCAGCCAGAGCAGCCGGTGGCTGTGTCACGGAGATCAGGGCAGTGTCCAGACAGGGACAATATAACTATCTGCTGAAAGTTGCGGAGGACTGTGAACAGGAGACAGCGGTACTGTACCGGAACAATGAGAGTGCACTTCCCATCATTGATATGTTGGAACGAAAGGGTCTGTCTTATCGGGTGAAAAATACGGATATGACCTTTTTCTCACATCCTGTCGTGAACGATATCTGTGATTTTATTCATTTGTCACTGGATCCATGGGACGGGGAGACTTTTTTGAGGATTTATTATAAAATGGGTGCCGGAATCAGCAAAAAGGCGGCAATGGAAGCGGTTGATGCCAATACCGGGAGACTGACATTGCTGGATATGGTCGCAGAGCAGGAGGATGTATCCGTTTATACCAGAAAACAGTGCAGGGCGTTGGCAACGCACCTGGACAATATGAGGTATGAGACGGCAGGCAGGGCGATCTACCGGATCCTGAATTATATGGGATATCAGGAATTCATGGATACCCACGGTATGGACAGTGGTAAAGCAGAGATCCTGAAAGTACTGGGAGACCGGGAGGAGAGCCTGTTTGATTTCCCGAAGAGATTACAGAAATTGCAGGAGATGATCCGGGAAGGATGTGGCGATCCGGAGAGCAAATTTATCCTGTCGACGATCCATTCCAGCAAAGGATTAGAATATACAAGGGTCTATCTGGCGGATATGCTGGCCGGAGTACTGCCGGCAGCGATCCCGCCCGGGGGATGCAGACCGGACTCTCCGGAGGCAAATGCCTACGAAGAAGAGAGAAGGCTTTATTATGTAGGGATGACCCGTGCAAAGGAACAGCTTTATATATTTACTTTTGGACCGAATATGACTTCTGTGTTTTCCGGGGAAGTGTTGAAAAAGCCGACAGATCCTTCCGGAAAAAGCACAGAAAAACATACATAAAAATGTACAGAAAAAAGTACAGCAATTGTCTGCGCAGGAGGTGGAAAAATGTATTGAGGCATGTGTTACCGGTTGTAAGGTGCAGCATCGGAAATACGGAACCGGTGAGATCATATCAGGAGACGGCAGAATCGCGGAAATCTTGTTTTTGGGAGAAAACACGCCACGGAAGATTTCACTTCCGATCGCATTTTCCGCGCAGATACTTACTTTAAAATAAAACAGTGAGGTTACCTATGTATACGATTGTAGTTGCAGATGATGAAGAAGAATTACGCAGAGCGATCATACGGAAAATTGATTGGGAAAGTACTGGGTTCCGTGTGGTGGGAGAAGCTGAAAACGGTATCGAAGCATTGGAGCTGGTGGAGCGGATGGAACCGGATCTTTTACTGACGGATATCCGGATGCCCTTTGTGTCGGGGATTGAACTGGCCAGACAGGTCAGAGAGGTGCGGCCTACCACACAGATTGCTTTCTTAAGCGGATTTGATGAATTTTCCTATGCACAACAGGCCATTCAGTACAACATTATCAGTTATATGCTGAAGCCCATTACTATGGCGGATCTGACGGAAGAACTGAAGAAGATCAAGCTTAAGATCGATGGCATTTTTGCAGAATTTGACACCAGAAAAAATGATAATCCCAATCTTCAGCAGTTTTTTCTACCGCTGCTATTGGATGATTATGTAAATTTCGACAGTGGAGAGAGAGAAGAGAAGCTGATCGAACAGGCGATCGCGAATGGATTCCTGAAGGACCGGAATAACTCGTTTGAGTATGCTGTATTAGCAATCTCGGTGGAAGACAGAGACGGACAGAACTGCACCCGGCCGGAGCTCGCACATTCGGCTGATATGATCCTGCAAAAATATATGAAGCATTACAGCTTTGCCATGGATGGGCGGATCATAACGATACTGGCGGCTACGAGGACCACGTTTGAAAAATATCTTCATATTGCAGTCGGTGAGATGGTACAGAGTACGGAGCGTATTTTGAACATGCATTGCCACATTGGTGTCAGCCGTATCAGAGAGCGTCTGGGAGAATGTCACGAGGCATACCACGGAGCCATGAGTGCACTGGGATATTGCAAACCGGGAGAGAGCGGGATCCATTATATCGCGGATGAGGAACGGGACAACTCCATGGATATGGAAATGGCTTCGGAATACGTGGTGCAGATGGAGAATCTGATCCGAAGCGGTTCCCGCACAGAACTGGAGCAGTATCTGAAAACTGTTTTTGAAAAACTGGAGTCGGAACAGGATGCTCAGTTAAAATGCAAGTTTATGATTTTCACAATGTCATCGGCACTCATCCGTATAGCTTATACCGTGACGGATGACAGCGCCCTGTTCCAGCGGTTTGCCATGCTGGAGGGTCCGGTGCGAGAGGGAAAAGACCGTTTTACGTCCTTATGTCTGGAGGTCTGGGAGCTGATCAACGCCGGCAAGAAAAAAAGCAGCCAGATCCTGTGTGAGAAGGCAATGCAGATCATCGAAAGGGATTATGGTGATCCGACGCTGTCTTTGGTGGGTGTCAGCAACAACATTCATGTAAGTCCGAACTATCTAAGCGCACTGATCAAAAAGGAGACCGGAGCCAGCTTCGTAGACCTGCTGACCAAAAAACGGATCGAGACGGCGAGAGAGCTGGTACTGGGCAGCGCAATGAAAATGAGGGAGATCGCGGAACGCTGCGGCTACAGCGATCAGCATTATTTTAGTTATTGCTTTAAAAAATATTGCGGAATGTCTCCCAATGCCATGCGTCAGGAGAAAGAATCATTATGAAAAAACGGAAAGCATCACTTTCTTTTATCATTACGATATTGGTGGTCGTACTGGTTACGCTTTTTTTACTGTGGTCTACCTTTTTCTTTTTATCGTTGTATGTATCCAGTATGAAACAGGCAGCGCAGACCAGCAGTGAACAGGCGGTGACACAGGCATCCAATGCGATCTCCAACTATATCGGGGACATGCAGGAGATCATGCGCCTGATCGAAAAGAATCTGACAAAGAGCGGAGGAAAATCCGACCAGACCCTGGAGACGCTTTGCGATGTACGCTCGGATCTCGTGGCTGTCTATATCTATGATGCGAAGGGACAGCTTGCGGATTCCTATACGGGGACACATACGATGAAGGATCATTACCTCAAGGATCTGTCCTATATCGCACTGGATTCCTATAGTCAGGGAATACTCTATTTATCTGAACCGCATGTGGAGTCTCTTCTGCAGGACTATTATCCCTGGGTGGTATCGGTGCTTCAGGAACTTACCGGGGCAGACGGACAGAGGATGCGGGTTGTCATTGATATCCGCTTCTCTAAAATATCGGATTATGTGGATAACGTGGGAATCGGACAACATGGTTATTGCTTTATTACGGACAACAACGGAGAGATTATCTATCATCCACAGCAACAGCTATTATATTCCGGGCTGAAAAAAGAGGCAACCGCCGGACTGGATCTGAGCAGCAACGGTTCTTTCGAGACAGATGACCTGATCTGCAGCGTGAGGTCTCTGGATAATTGTGACTGGAAGGTTGTGGGAGTCAGTTATATCAGCGAACTGGTGACAGCCAAGGAAATGGAACTTTTGGGCAATATCTGCGTGATGCTTACCATTATTTTGCTGGTGACAATGCTGGTAAGCTTTCTGGTCTCCAGACTGGTGACGAACCCGGTGCAGCGCCTGATCCGGGCTATGGGAGAGTTTGAAAAGGATGCAGCGGGATATGTTTATCGTCCGGTGGAAGGGACTATGGAGATCGAGGCACTATCCCAGTCCTATGAGCACATGGTACGAAAAATCCAGAAATTGATGAATCAGGTACGTCAGGAGGAAATATCTCTGCGGAAAACAGAACTGAAAGCATTGCAGGCACAGATCAATCCTCATTTCTTATATAACACACTGGATGCCATCGGCTGGCTGTGTGAAGAAGAAAGATGTCAGGATGCCGTGGAGATGGTCAACGCGTTGGCCAAGCTGTTCCGTATCAGTATCAGCAAGGGACATGAGCTGATCACGATTCAAAAAGAGGTGGAACATGCGAGAAGCTATCTGAAGATCCAGAACTTCCGGTATAAGAACCAGTTTTCCTATGACTTCCAGATAGAAGAAGACTGTCTGCAGTATTATTGCAATAAGATCACATTACAGCCGATCATTGAGAATGCGATATATCATGGGTTGGACCGCATGGTGGATGAGGGACATATCCAGATCCGGATCTACAGTGAAGGTGAGGATGTTATTTTCCGGGTGGAAGACAACGGGGTCGGTATGTCGGAAGAACAGTGCAGATCCATTCTGCATAAGGAGCCGGGGGACAATTCCGGTATCGGTATTAAAAATGTAAACGACAGGATCAAAATATATTTCGGAAAAGAGTATGGACTGTCCATTGAAAGTGAACTGGATGTGGGAACCTGTGTTACGATACGGATGCCTAAAGTAGAAGAAAATGCAGCGGCAGGATGGGAGAAGGTATGAGAAATAAGATAAGGAAGAAAATACTGTCCCTGCTGCTTGCGGGAATCCTGGCAGCCGGGCTGTGTGGCTGTGGACAAGAAGCGGAGACACAGAAGACACGGGTTGCAATGATCGTAAAATCTACAGAAAGTGCTTTTTGGAAAAGCGTTTTTGCCGGAGCCGGAGCAGCAGCCACGGAGTACAATATTAATGTATCTTTTGATGGGCCGGCGGCGGAGGAAGATTATGAAACGCAGAATGAGATGGTACGCCGGGCAATGGATGACGGTGTGGATGTGATCATATTTTCTGCCGTGGATTATAATGCCAATGCCGAGATCATTGATCAGGCGGCACAGAGAGGGATCAAGATCATCGTGATCGATAGTGATGTGAACAGCAGTCAGGTCAGCTGCCGTATCGGAACCAACAATCTCCAGGCAGGGATAAAGGCAGCGGAAGCAGCGCTTGCCACTGATGATGAGGAATTATATATCGGTATTGTGAACTATGATGTGAATTCCGCGAACGGACAACAGAGAGAGCTTGGATTCCGGCAGACGGTGGAGCAGGATCCGAGGGTCAAAAATATAACCACGATCAATGTGCTCTCCACCACGGAAGATGCCAGAGCGGGAGCCAAGGAAATGCTATTGTCCGATTCCAGGATCAATGTGGTGGTGACCTTTAATGAATGGACCAGTCTCGGAGTAGGCTGGGCGATCCGGGATCTGAACCGGGCGGACAGGATCCAGGTGGTGGCTTTTGATTCCAATGTGGTCTCTGTGGGAATGCTGGAGACCGGAGAAGTAGATGCCCTGATCGTACAGAATCCATATGCTATGGGATATCTCGGAGTGGAGACAGCAGCTAATCTGATGAACGGACAGACAGGCGGTCCCAGCGTGGTGGATACTGCCACGACCATTGTCACCAGAGAGAATATGTATGAACCGGAGAGCCAGAAGATATTGTTTTCTTTTGAAGAGGAAGGTTATTGATCCTGTGCAAAATCTTACGATAACGATAAGCAAAGTGTAAAAATATGTACAAAACATGAACAAAATATGTACAGAATAGTATAATTTCTTACCCCTTGCGTAAGATTTTGCATATCTTTTTTGTACAACCTGACATATAATTACCTCATCAAGAGATGAAACACATACAATTTCATCAAAACAAGGAGGTATTTTGTATGAAAAAGATCATGTCACTACTGTTGGTCGGCATTATGATGCTCAGCCTCGTAGCGTGCGGAAAAGACGGCGGAAAGAACGGCGGAGAGCTGAACGTAGGTGTATTCTATTATACTTACAGTGATACTTACATCTCCAGCGTACGTACCGCACTGGACAACGCACTTACCGAAGCAGGTATCAAGTTCCAGAATTACGACGGCAACAGTAACCAGACCACCCAGAACGAACAGATTGATACCGCTATTGCACAGGGTACCAACCTTCTGATCGTTAACATCGTTACATCCGGTTCCGTAGACGCTTCCCAGGCTATCGTTGACAAGGCAAGCGCAGCAGGAATCCCTGTTATCTTCTTCAACCGTGCGGTTGAGTCCGATGAGGATGAAGGTAAGGTATTAGGCAGCTATGACAAGTGTGCATTCGTAGGAACCGATGCTCCCGAAGCAGGTCATATGCAGGGTAAGATGGTAGGCCAGTACGTAGTAGATAACTTTGATGCTATCGACTTAAACGGTGACGGCAAGATCAGCTACGCAATGTTCATGGGTCAGTTAGGTAACGTAGAAGCAATCTATCGTACCCAGTACGGCGTAGAAGATGCAGACGCAGTGATCACCGCAGCAGGCAAGCCCGCTCTGGAGTACTTCGATGCATCCAATACTGATAAGTACCAGGTTGACCAGGACGGTAACTGGTCCGCAACCGCAGCTAACAACTACATGACTACCAACCTGTCTCAGTACAATGAGTCCGCTGGTAACATGATCGAGCTGGTAATCTGCAACAACGACGGTATGGCTGAAGGCGTTATCTCCGCTCTGAATGACAAGGGCTACAACTTAGGCGACGGCAGCTGCACCACCATTCCTGTATTCGGTGTTGACGCAACTGACGCAGCTAAGCAGCTGATCGCAGATGGCAAGATGACCGGTACCATCAAGCAGGATGCAGAAGGTATGGCAAACGGTATTGCTTACCTGGCTAAGAATATCCAGTCCGGTAAGGAGCTGATGGCAGATACCGACAGCTTCAACATCTCTGAGAAGGTTAGCAACAAGATTTACATCCCTTACGCTACTTATACCGGAGAATGATCTGAATAACAAGTAAATAAAAAGAGCGGCTGCTGCATCGGGCAGCAGCTGCTCTTTATGTATAGGAGGATGCGTATGGGACAGGAAGTATTGCTTCAGATGACAGACATATGCAAGGAATTCCCCGGCGTAAAGGCACTGGATCATGTATCCCTGACCGTAAAAAAGGGAACGGTACACGCGCTGATGGGAGAGAACGGCGCCGGTAAATCCACCTTGATGAAGTGTCTGTTTGGTATCTACAGTAAGGATGCAGGAAAGATTGAACTGGAAGGCAAGGAAGTTAATTTCAAAAATTCCAGAGAAGCACTGAACAACGGAGTGGCCATGGTTCATCAGGAACTGAACCAGGCACTGAAGAGAAATGTCATGGATAATATCTGGCTGGGCCGTTATCCCATGACAGCAGGTATTATGGTCAACGAGCATAAAATGCTGGAAAACACCAATAAGATTTTTGAAGAACTGGGGATCGCAGTAGACCCCAAGAGAATTATGAGTACGATGCCGGTATCACAAAGGCAGATGGTTGAGATCGCCAAGGCGGTATCCTATAACAGTAAGATCATTGTATTCGACGAACCTACTTCATCCCTGACGGAAGAAGAAGTGGAGCATCTGTTTAAGATCATCAACATGCTTCGAGACAGAGGATGCGGTATTATTTATATCTCTCACAAGATGGCAGAGATCCTTAGGATCGCAGATGAAGTAACCGTCATGCGTGACGGTACCTGGATCGCAACGGAGCCTGCAGAAGAATTGACCACAGATAAGATCATCAGACTCATGGTAGGACGTGAGCTGACCAATCAGTTCCCTCCCAAGACGAACAAACCCGGAGAAGTGGCATTGGAAGTGGAACATCTGACTGCAAGGTATTCTCTGTTGCAGGATGTGTCCTTTAAAGCCAGAAAGGGTGAGATCGTGGGTCTGGCCGGACTGGACGGAAGCGGCAGAACGGAGACTCTGGAGAATATCTTCGGCGTTGCTACCAGGAAAAACGGTCTGATCAAATTAGACGGCAAAGAAGTGAAGAACCGCAATGCCAGAGAATCTATTAAAAACGGCTTTGCACTTCTGACAGAGGAACGTCGTGCTACCGGTATTTTCGGTATCCTGAATATCCGGGAGAATACGGTGATCTCCAGTCTGAAGAAGCATAAGAGAGCAGGATTTTATCTGAGTGATAAATCCATGGAGAAGGACACCGCATGGGCTATTGATGCCATGCACATCAAGACACCTTCCCAGAAGACGAAGATCCGGTCATTATCCGGTGGTAACCAGCAGAAGGTTATCCTCGGCAGATGGCTTCTCACAGAGCCTGAGGTGCTGATGCTGGATGAACCTACCAGAGGTATCGACGTAGGTGCAAAATATGAGATCTACCAGCTGATCATCGATCTGGCGAACAAGGGCAAAGTTGTCCTGATGGTATCTTCGGAGATGCCGGAGCTGCTGGGTGTATGTGACAGAATACTTGTCATGAGCGGCGGCAGACTGGCAGGAGAAGTAGATGCCAAAAATACGACACAGGAAGAGATCATGTCTCTTGCTGCAAAATATGTATAGGAGGATATGCGTATGAATCCCGGCAAAGCAATTCAAAATAAAATTAACGGCGTAAAGCAAAATTTTGCAGATTACAAGAAGCTGGACAGCAAGGACAAGAAAACTTATTGGAAAGAGTTTTTACTGAACAATGCGTTGTACATCCTGCTGATCGTAGCAATTATTTACACTTACATCCAGAACTCCAATTTCCTGTCGGCGGCTTCCATTGTCAACATTATCAGCCTGTCCGCAGCGAACCTTCCCATTGCCTGTGGTATTGCGGGATGTATCGTATTGACCGGTACTGACCTGTCCGCAGGACGTGTGGTAGGACTTACCGCATGTATTACCGCATCCCTGATGCAGTCCGTAACCTATGCGACCAAGATGTTCCCGAACCTTCCGGTACTTCCAATCCCTCTGGTGATCCTGATCGTACTGTTGGTCGGTGGTATCGTAGGATGGGTCAATGGATTCTTCGTGGCGAAGTTCCAGTTACATCCCTTCATTGTAACTCTGGCTACCCAGCTGATCGTATATGGTTTACTGTTAATGTATATCATGATCAACGGCAATAACGGCCAGCCTCTGTCCGGTCTGGATCAGCATTTCAATGATGTGGTAAAAGGAAGCGTAGTATCCTTTAATGCCGGCGGAGCAAGAATCGCCATTCCCAACTATGTATGGCTGGCAGCTGTCATTGTTATCATTATGTGGTTCATCTGGAACAAGACAACCTTCGGTAAGAATATGTTCGCAGTCGGTTCCAATCCGGAAGCAGCGAAGGTATCCGGTGTTAATGTAATGCGTACTACCATTCTGGTGCATACTCTGGCAGGTGCTATGTACGGTCTGACCGGTTTCATCGAGTCCTCCCGTATCGGTTCCAATACCGCCAACACCGGTCTGAACTATGAGTGTGAGGCTATTGCAGCCTGCGTTATCGGTGGTGTATCCTTTGTAGGTGGTACCGGTAAGATCAGCGGTGTTGTACTGGGTGTATTCCTCTTAAGAATCATCTTCGTAGCACTGAACTTCCTGTCCATCAACATGAACATGCAGTATGTGATCAAGGGACTTATCATTCTGGTTGCCTGTGCGATCGATATGAGAAAGTATCTGGTAAGAAAGTAATGACATAAGACTCACCCATAGAAAACATCCGTGACTGCTTGCAGGCAAAGGATGTTTTCTATGTGGGGAGTAAAACAATATGAGTATGAAGGACGACAGTCCGGAATACGAATATTGGTTGCAATTTCGAGAGTGCGCAGCACATAGAAATTGCTTATGATAGATTTGGAAAAGGAAAGATTATGAATCAGGAACAAGTGACAGCAGAGAATACAGAAGAAAAGGCAGCAGAGGTCACCGCATCGTCAGAAATGGCGGGACAGACGCAGGAGGCAGTCCGCCCGAAGGGAAAATGGTTCGGCCGCGGTATCTACGGAAGCAAGGATGTCCCCATCCGCATTTTGGACGGCCTGATCGGTGTTTTGATCGTTGTGATCGTGGGAATGATCATTTTCTTCGCGGTACGCGGTGGATTTAACATTATGTACGATACGGATGGCGGAAGCGAAGTGCCCGCACAGAAGATCCGCTACGGTGAGTTCATTACGGAGCCGGAGACACCTTACAAGCCCGGATACACCTTTGACGGATGGTATACGGAAAAGGAAGGCGAGACGGTGTTATGGTATTTCCAGTCGGAAAAAGTTACCGGCGATATGACATTGACCGCGCATTGGATACCGGCACAGTTCACAGTGAAATTTGACTATGACGGTGGCACGGATGCAGACGGTGCGGTCACGGAATCCAAGCAGGTGATTTTCGGTGAGACCTATGGCACACTTCCGGAACCGGTCAAAGAAGGAAGCATCTTTGCCGGCTGGGAATACAGCGGACAGACGATCACCGCAGATACCGTTGTCCAAATGACAGGAGAACATGTCCTGACAGCAATCTGGAAATGATCTGTTCATTGTTTCAATATCGGTAAAAACAAGAACTCCCGGCTGGAGGCAGATACTGCTTCCGACCGGGAGTTCCTGTTTTTTGAAAGCAATTTTCCCAGACTGTTATAAAAGAAAAGCCTCTTGACAGAATGCAAAGAATGTCGTACTATTGTATTATACAAATAATACAACAAAACAATAGATATGAAAAAGTAAAAACGAAATGAAAATTATTAAGAAAGGATGATAGGAATGGCGTGGGAATTAGATGCTGACAGACCAATCTATGCACAACTGGTAGAACGGATCC
>ERZ1106954.2675-NODE-2675-length-12018-cov-5.843016_pt1 | contig 12018 bp, 10 predicted proteins | sample MGYA00403678_ERZ1106954 | MGnify/ENA primary metagenome ERZ1106954 (study PRJEB35170, sample SAMEA104062445) | human gut metagenome | biome: human gut; feature: human-associated habitat; material: faeces | place: Denmark | collected 2012-08-20 ... | reverse complement strand
TGTTGTGTTTTACGGCAAAAGGATCCCCCGGTCCACGCTGCAGGCGGACCGGGGAATTTTTACCTTATAAATGTTCTGCCAGTTCAAACATGGCGCGCACGCTGGCGCGGCTGCGCTCCCGGCGGGAAATGAGCAGGAAGCTGAAGCTCCACTGCGGGCCGTCGATGGGCACGCTGCACAGGTCCGGGCGCAGGTATTTGGGCGCGGAAGAGGGCAGCAGCCCGATGCCCACCCCGGCGCTGGCCAGCAGGAACAGCTCCTCCAGCGTCCGGGTGTGAAGGACCGGATTTCCTTTCAGACCCAGTTGATTGTAGTACTGGCGCAGCAGCTCCTCGGTGTTGCCCCGGGGGTCCTCTTGAGTCAGGATCAGCGTTTCGCCCTGCAGCTGCTGCGGCGCGATCTTTTCCGCTCCGGCAAGGGGGTGGCCGGTCGGCAGCAGCCAGGTGGCGTGCACCTGCTGCAGGATGATGCTGTCCAGCCCCTCCAGATCGGGCAGGTCAAAATCCATGGCGACCAGCAGGTCGATCTTCCGGTCCACCAGCTGGCTGACCAGCTGCGGCCGGGAGCCGGCCACGGTGGAAAGCTGCACTTCCGGGTGCAGGCTGTGGTACTGACGGAGCAATTGTGAGATGGCGTGCTGCTCCAGGATGGTGGGGATGCCCAGGGTCAGGTGGGTCTGCTGCTCCTGGGCGATGGTCTGGGTCCGGGTCACGACCTCTTCCAGCCGGGCCGTGAGCTCGTTGATCTGCTGGAAGAAATACTCCCCGGCCAGCGTCAGCTTGACATGGGCTGTGTCGCGCTCCAGCAGGGTGACGTGCAGTTCCTCTTCCAGGGCGCTGATCTGGCGGCTGATGGCTGTCTGGGACACAAAGCAGGCCCGCGCCGCCTTGGTAAAGCTGCCGGAGCGGGCTACCCGCTGAAAGTACATGATCTGCTGCAATGTCATACGCTTTTTCTCCTGCCTGCATCAAAAATTGTGGAACCTTGCCAAGAGTATAACAAATTTCTTGTGCAAACTCAACCGCCTTATGCGTTTAAGTTATAAGCGGGCAAATTATTGGTATTTCAAATCTTTGCCGAAACCTGTTAAACTTGTAACAAGAGCGCCGGGCCTACACAAGACCGGTGCAAAAGAAGAAAAGAGGTAACCAAATGAAGAGCAAGATCTCTCGCCGCAGCTTCCTGCGCAACATTGCTGCCGCTGGCAGCGGTGCCGCTGCGCTGGGTCTGCTGGCAGGCTGCAGTTCCAGCAGCACCGCCGCATCCTCCGGCAGCACCGCAGCCGCCGAGGACAAGTACACCCCGGGCACCTATTCTGCCTCCAAGACTATCTCCTACTCCGAGATCGGTGTCTCCATGACCTTTGATGCCAACAGCATCACCGCCTGCGAGATCACTTCCTCCGGTGAGCAGGACCTGCTGACCGACGACAAAAAGACTGCCATGGCCAAGGCCATCGTGGAGGGCCAGAGCGCCGATGTGGACGCTGTGACCAGCTGCACGCTGGTGGCCTCCGTGGGTGCCATCCAGGAGTGCGTAGCCGACTGTATCGCACAGGCTACCGGCACTGAGGTGGAAAAGCCTGAGACGACCGAAGTGACCGGCCGTGTGCCCGGCTACTGCGGCCCCGGCGACTGGCTGGGCGAGGCTCCGGCTGACCCCGACAAGTACGAGGATGCAGGCACCTATGATGTGGTCATCGTGGGCGGCGGCCATGCAGGCGTGGGCGCAGCCTTTGGTGCTGTGGATGAGGGCGCTACCGTGGCGGTCATTGAAAAGCAGCCCTGGGGCAACTTTGTGGACCTGGACGGCACCGGCACCAACATGGGCGGCTGGTACGGCGAGGACATCGGCCACGTCAACTCCAAGCTGCTGATCGAGCGCGGCTATGGCCCCTATGACACCGGTGCCATCACCTCCGAGTTCTGCAAGCGTGCCGCAGGCCGTGTGAACCCGGAGATCATCAAGAACTTCGTGCAGTATTCCGGCCAGATGTTCGACCGCTACGAGGAGATTTACGACTCCTATGAGGAAGAGCGCAAGGCCAACGACAGCGATGTGTATCTGGCCGATACCGCTGTCATCGTGCCCAAGGCCACCGGCGACGGCAAGACCGGCGACCAGTGGGTGGACGGCGAGCCCGCAGGCGGTGCCGGCCACTACGACCTGAGCGATATGTTCAAGTACCCGCTGTGCAACACGCAGGCAGCTTACGGCCAGCACAAGGCCAGCTACCCCATCAGCTGCGGCGGCTACCTGACCTGGCCCTGCAATGCCCAGTTCTACGGCTATCAGGGCAACAACATCGAGTACATCCACAAGTACATCGTCAAGTATGTGCAGGAGACCCCCAACTGTGCCTGGGACTTTGAGCGCGAGGGCATCAAGCTCATCCAGGACGACAGCGGCAAGGTCACCGGCGTGTACGCCAAGGGTGCCGACGGCACCTACTACCGCTACAACTGCAACAAGGGCGTCATCCTGTGCGCAGGCGACTTCATCGGCAACCCCGAGATGTGCTGGGCGCTGCTGAACGAGGGCATGGAGTGGGCTGAGCGCAGCGGCGCGACCGCTGACAGCTGGGCCTCTGCAGGCACCCGCAACGGCCAGGGCCACAAGATGGCCTGCTGGGCAGGCGGCATGATCGAGCCCACCCCCCGTGGCTGGATGGCCATCGGCGGCGGCGCTTCCGGCCCCTGGGGCACCGCTCCCATGCTGATGCTGAACAGCCGCGGCAAGCGCTTCATGAACGAGGGCGCCATTGCTCAGATGCAGGCCACCTGCCTGCGTCAGCCCGCCGGTCTGGCCTGCTACGTCACCGACGCCAACTGGGCCAAGACCCTGAAGGCTGCTCCGCTGGACCACGGCGCACCCAACTTTGGCATGCAGGACTACTGGGATAAGATCGAGCAGGACATGAACAACACCGTGTCCGGTCAGGCCAACACCATCACCATTGCAAACCTGGCCGAGCGCACCCAGATGGCCGGTACCATCTACCGTGCCGACACTCTGGAGGAGCTGGCAGATCTGCTGGGCTACAAGGGCGCTGCCAAGCAGAACTTCCTGGACAGCATCGCGCACTACAATGAGCTGTGCTATGCAGGCGTGGACAGCGACTACGGCAAGGACGCACCGTACATGGTGCCCATCGATACCGCTCCGTTCTTCGGCGGCACCAGCTCCACCGGCCATTCCTCCAACCCGATGATGGTCACCATGAGCGGTGTCATCACCGACGAGACCCAGAACGTCCTGAACAAGGACTGGGAGCCCATCGAGGGCCTGTATGTGGCTGGCAACTGCCTGGGCGGTCGTTACGGCTTTGGCTACAGCACTCCGTTCGCCGGCAACTCGGTCGGTATGGCCATGACCCACGGCTGGACCGCAGGCCATCAGGTGGCTTCCGACAAGAAGTTCCTGGGTGAGCCCGTGGAGGCCATGGAGGCACCCGCAGGCGGCCCCGGCGGCCCCGGCGGTCCCGGCGGCCCCGGCGGTCACCACTGATCTCTTCTGACGCGTTTCTTTCTCTTCTTCTCTGGGGAAGCCCCGTTACAGGGCTTCCCCTTTTGCATGAATGCGTGTATACTTTATAAAAAACGACAAGGAGCATCACCATGGCAAAACCGCTCGTGCTTGACCTGCACATCCCTTACTGCATCCGCCCGGAAAACTACCTCGCGCACTTCAACGCGGTGGGCTCCAATGCGGAAAAAAACGCCTATATGGACGCCCTCAAGCGGGAGGTGCTCTCCTATGAGGGAGAACTGGACGGTTACGAGATCCGGGCCGTGCACCTCAGCGGCGGCAGCGCCAGCGTGATGGCCCCGGACTTGCTGGGCGATGTGCTGCGCACGGTGCGCACCCATCTGCCGGTGGCGCAGGGGGCAGAGGTCAGCTACGACTCGCTGCCCGTCACCATCGGCACGCCGTCCCTCACGGGCATCGCGTCCGGCCACCCCAACCGCACCGAACTGATGATGCGCTCGGACAACGACGCCGAGCTGAAGGCGCTGGGCTGCACCCACAACGCGCAGCATATCCGCAACGCCATGCTGTTTCTGGCAAAGTTCCACCTGAACAATGTGGGCCTGACCCTGAACTACGGCATCCCGGGGCAGACGATGCAGAGCTGGCACAACAGCCTCCACGCTGCCGTCATCATGCAGGCCGGGCACATCACGGCAGAGCCGCTGGCCGTGACCGACGCCGATGGCATGCCCAACGCGGCGGAGCGGTTCGAGATGTTCCGCTATGCCTGCGAGTACCTGCCGGAGAACGGCTACAAGATGTATGCTGCCGGGTGCTTTGCCCGCCCCGGCTACGAGTACCGCGCCCGTGCCATGGAGTGGAACGGGGATGACGTCATCGGCATGGGCGTCAACGGCGGCTCGGTGTACGACGGCTATGCCGTGCGCAACACCAACAATCTCAAGCTCTATATCAAGAATGCCGGTGACTTTGAAAAGCTCACGGCGCAGGCCGCGCAGCTGGACGAGAACGCGTTGATGCTGCGCTACCTGCGGGGCCGCATGAAGCTGAACGACGGCGTGGTGGAGCCGCTGTTCCGGGAGCGGTTCGGGCAGGAACTGCCGCAGGAATTTTCCACCCTGCTGGATAAGGCGGTGGAAAACGGCCTTGCCCAGCGCACGGCCGACGGCTGGATGCCCACCCTGGAAGGGCTGTTCCGGGGCGAAGTGCTGTAAAACATGGACCGAAAAACGGGAGCTGTCTCACAGAAGAAGGCGGCTCCTGTTTTTTATGCAGCAAAAGCCCCACGGCGTGCCGATTTGTGGTATACTGGTAGAAAACAGTGACCCGCGAAGGAGAAAAGAATGCAATACAAACTTCTGGTAAGTGATTTTGATAATACGCTGGTGCCCTTCGGGGAGCCGCGGCCCCGCCCGGCGGTGGTGAAAGCCGTGAAAAAGCTGCAGGCCGCCGGGGTGAAATTTGCGCTGAGCACCGGCCGCGCCTATCCTTGCGTGCACAGGGAGCAGCTGGGCGGCATCCGGCCGGATTACATCGTTACCTGCAACGGTGCCTGTGTGACCGACAGCAAGGGCACTGTGGTGACGGAACACCCCCTCACCAACGAGGAAATGTACGCGCTGGTGGATTTCTGCGAGGATTACAACTACCCGCTGCAGTTCAATTTCCGGGATGCCTGCTATGTGTACTGTGAGTACGAGGCCCTGCGCAACAATTACGCAAAGATGGGCAGCAGCGGCCTGACCTGCATGGACGGCGAGGACCAGGACCGGCACCTCATCGACATGCCGCATTCGGCGTTTGCCGCGGTGCCGCCGGAACATGTAGCAGACTTCATGGCAAAATATGGCCATCTGAACCTGAACTGGATGCAGGTGGGCGCGAAAAACGCCGACGGCTATGGCTTCTACGACATCGTGCGCGGCGGCATGGACAAGGGCGTGGGCCTGACCGACCTGTGCGCCCGGCTGGACCTGCCGCTGGAAGAGACGGTGGCGGCGGGAGACTCAGCCAACGACCTGAGCATGCTGCGCACGGCCGGCTTGGGCGTGTGCATGGACAATGGAACCGAGGATGCAAAGGCCGCTGCTGACCGGGTCATCGGTGATGTGCGGGAGGACGGCCTGGCGGCGCTGATCGAGGAACTCTGGTTTGATGGCCCGAGAGCGGAGCCCTCCGGCCGGGACCTGGGCTCGGCCTGGACACAGATCGAAAGCGCAGGCGGCCAATGAGCTTTGCGCCGGTGTACAATGAGCATAGCCGGGCGCTGATCCTGGGCACCTGGCCCAGCCCCAAAAGCCGGGAGATGGCCTTTTATTACGGCCACCCGCAGAACCGCTTCTGGCCGATGATGGCCGCCCTGACCGGGGAGCCGGTGCCGAAGCGGGAGGACATCGAAGCAAAAAAGCAGATCATCCTGCGCCATGGGTTGGCCCTGTGGGACACGCTGGAAAGCTGCACCATCACCGGGGCGTCGGATGCATCCATCCGGGACGTGGTGCCCAACGACATCGCCGCTCTGCTGCAGAAGGTGCCCATTGAGGCGGTGTTCTGCAACGGGGCCACGGCCTATCGCATTTATACAAAGTATCTGCAGCCGGTCACCGGCCTTGCGGCGGTCAAACTGCCCAGCACCAGCCCGGCCAATGCGGCCTGCCGCCCGGAGATGCTGCGGCAGGTGTGGGGCACGGCGCTGGCAGACTGGATCACCAAATAATTGCCAAGCTGTAAATTCTTCATGAATCCGCTTGCGTTTTTCGCAAAGGGTTGTATTATGGGTACTACAAGGGGCACCTGCCCCGGAAAAGGAGAACGACCATGAGCAAGATCATCCGCACCCGGAAGCCCAGTGTCCTGCCGTACTATGCGGCGGCGCTGGTGTTCGTGGTGCTGTGCGCGGTGCTGCCGGTGTACCGGCTGTGGGCCCTTGCGGCGGCGCTGGTAGCCGCTGCGGCGGCATTCCTGGCGGCCAAAAAGGTCTGCCCGCCCCGTGTGGTAGAAACCGAGGTGCCCTTCCACACGGGTGTGGAGGACGTGGACGCCATGCTGGCAGACATCCAGCAGAAGCTGGACACTCTACACAGCCTGAACGAATCCCTGCCCGACCCGCAGCTGTCCGCCGCCATGACCCGCATGGAAAAGGCCGGACGCTCCATTGTGGAAGTGGTGGAGGCCAACCCCGCCAAGGCAAAGCAGGTGCGCCGCTTTGCCAACTACTATCTGCCGGACGCCGTGAATGTGCTGCAGCAGTATGCGCAGCTGGCCCGGCAGGGGGTGCGCGGCGAGAACGCCGCCGCCATCCGTGCCGAGGTGGAGCACAATGCGTCCTCCATTGCTACGGCCTTTGAAAACCAGCTGGATGCACTGTACGCCGCAGAAAGCATGGACCTGTCGGCAGACCTGACCGTGCTGCAGAACATGCTCAAAGGGCAGGGACTGAGTAAATAAACGGATATACTGGAAAGGAAGGAATCTCCTATGGCAGACAACACGTTCAACTTTGACCTCGACGCACCCGCTGTGCCTACCCTGACGCTGGACCCGGCTCCGGCACAGGAGCAGGCCCAGCCCAAACAGCCGGAACCCGCCGCTGCCCCCGAGGCACAGGTCAAGCTCAGCCCGGAAGAGCAGGCCATGGTGGATCAGTTCGCGGAGAAGATCGACATCACAAACAGCCAGCAGGTGCTGCAGTACGGCTCCGCCTGCCAGAAGAAGATCGGTGACTTCTCCGAAGCAGCTCTTTCCAAGGTGTCCACCAAGGACCTGGGCGAAGTGGGCAATATGATCACCGACCTGATCGGCGAGCTGAAGAGCTTTGACGCAGGCGAAGAGCAGCAGAAGGGCATTCTGGGCTTTTTCAAGAAAAAGGGCGACCAGCTCGACGCCCTCAAGACCAAGTACAACAAGGCCGAGACCAACGTGGAGAATATCCAGGGCATGCTGGAGGCCCATCAGGTGCAGCTGCTCAAGGACATCGCCATGCTGGACAAGATGTATGACCTGAACATGGCCTACTTCAAGGAGCTCAGCATGTACATTCTGGCCGGGAAAAAGAAGCTGGCCGAGGTACGTGCAGGGGAGCTGCAGCAGGCCATGGACAAGGCCAAGGCCTCCGGCCTGCCGGAGGACGCCCAGGCGGCCCGCGACCTGGCCGACCAGTGCGAGCGCTTTGAAAAGAAGCTGTACGATCTGGAGCTTACCCGCAACATCAGCCTGCAGATGGGCCCCCAGATCCGCCTGCTGCAGAACAACAACACCATGATGGCCGAGAAGATCCAGTCTACCATCGTGAACACCATCCCCCTGTGGAAGAACCAGATGGTGCTGGCCCTGGGCCTGGCCCACAGCCAGCAGGCCATGCAGGCCGAGCGTGCCGTCACCGACATGACCAACGACCTGCTCAAGAAGAACGCTGAGGCCCTCAAGATGGGCACCATCGAGACCGCCAAGGAAAGCCAGCGCGGCGTGGTGGACATCGAGACCCTGCAGCAGACCAACAAGAGCCTGATCGAGACGCTGGACGAGCTGAACAAGATCCAGACCGAGGGCCGCGCAAAGCGCGCTGCCGCCGAGCAGGAACTGACCCGTATCGAGGACGAACTGAAATCCAAAATGATGGAGATCCGGAGCTGAAATGGCAAACGCAGATTTTAACCCCAAGCAGACCGGCACCCCCGGCGGCTTTGACGCGGGCAGCTACCGCGAAAAGGCCAGTCCGGAGCAGGCCGTGCAGCTGACCCCGCTGCAGCAGAAGCTGGCCGGGCTGGAAGCAAAACTGCCCGCCGCCCTCACCCGGCAGGCCGTGGCCCTGGCGTTGAGCATCGTGGTGATGCTGGCGGCCTTTGCAGGCTTTGGCAGTGCCAAGGTGCGCAGCAAATACAACACGGCCCGGCAGTGGTTCACGGTGGGCGTGTCTGCCGACAACGGCTACAACCTCAGCGAGGAACTGACCGCCCGGGCCAATACGGCGGCAAACGTCATCACCACCGCCGGCAATACGCTGGGGGCCGACAATGCGGAAGTACAGACCGCGCAGGCGGCGCTGGATGACTTTTCGGCCTGTCTGGACGCCGTGCAGTCTGGCGGAAAGAGTCAGGCGTTGACCTCCCTGAGCTACTACAACGGCAGTTCCATGCACGCGCTGTATCAGGCCAACGAGACGCTGGGCAAGGCCATCGACCAGCTCTATGCCAAATTGCAGGAGCAGGCCGCCGACCCCATGAAGATGGGCGCTGTGCAGGGCCAGTATGGCCAGTTCAACAGCGCAGGCACCATCATCGGCACATTGAAATACAACGAAGCAGTCTACAACTATCGGAACGAAGTCGGCGGGTTCCCGGCCAATGTGCTGGGCGGCCTTGCCGGCGTGAAGGAGGTTGAACCCTTCGCATGAAAAACATTGCAAGAAAACTCAGCGCACTGCTGCTGGTGTTCGTGGTCAGCGCGGCGGCCCTGTGCCCGGCCTTTGCGGCCACGGCCAGCCTGCCCTCGCTGCCCAGCGGCCAGTGTGTGGTGGACGATGCCAATGTCCTGAGCAGCAGCACCGTGCAGACCATCACCGACCTGAACGCCCAACTGGAAAGCAGCTGCAGCGGGGCGCAGATCGGCGTGCTGACGGTGGATTACACCGGCAGCTGCACCACAGAGGAATATGCCCTGCAGGCGGCCAATGCCTGGGGCATTGGTTCTTCTACCGGCAATAATGGTGTGCTGATCCTGTTGGTCATGGAGACCCAGCAGTACGCCGACGGCGATTACTACATTGCCACAGGTGACGGCTTCCGCAACACCACGCTGGAAAGTCAGGCCAGTGCCCTTGCCCAGACCATGGAGGACGACTTCGTCCGGCAGGACTATGACGACGCCGTGACCACCTGCGCCCGGAACGTGGCCCAGACCATCGCGGACATCTACGGCGTGAGCCTTTCGGGCGGGAACACGAACAACGGCTCCTACAACGAGCCTGCTTATGATGACAACAGCAGCGGCGGGCTTGGTGATATCCTGCTTGGCTTTATCACCATTCTGTTCACGGTCGTTCTGCTGCTCATCATCGTGTCGGTGGTCGTGTACACCTTCTCCGGCCCGCTGGGCGGCCTGTTCTGGTGCTTTGGCGGCCCCTGGCATAGAGGACCCCGTCCGCCGCGCGGACGCCGCAACCCGCCCCCGCCCCCGCCGGGCGGCCCCTATGGCGGCTTTGGCGGTCCTGGCCCTTACGGCGGCCGCGGCCCGCGCAGCTCTCCGCCGCCGCGCCGTACCCCGCCCCGCAGCACTCCGCCCCGCAGCGGCGGCTTCGGTGGTGGTTCCTTTGGCGGCGGCAGTTTTGGCGGTGGCGGCTCCTTCGGGGGCATGGGCGGCGGCAGCTTCCATGGCGGCGGCGGCGGACGCGGCCGTTGATGCCAACAACATAACCGCATAAAAAACAAGGCAGAGAACTGCTGTGGACGAAACGTCTGCGGCAGTTCTCTTTTTATGTGCTTCTATCGTGAACGGAATTCATTTGACAAAACAATTTTGGTAACATATACTGGATGACATCACGGAAACGAAAAAGGGAAGGAATCGTCATGTTGACTCTGGATAAAATCTACCACGCTGCCTTTGTGCTCAAGGACGTTGCCCGCAAGACTGACCTCATCGAGGCCCCCAAGCTGTCCAAGGACTGCCAGCTCTACCTGAAAACCGAGAATCTGCAGGCCACCGGCAGCTTCAAGGTGCGCGGTGCTTACTATAAGATCAGCCAGCTTTCGCCCGAAGAAAGCGCCAAGGGCGTCATTGCCTGCTCGGCCGGCAACCATGCGCAGGGTGTGGCGCTGGCCGCCACCCGCCGTGGCATCAAGAGCATCGTCTGCATGCCGGACGGTGCCCCCATCATGAAGGTGGAAAATACCAAGAACCTGGGTGCAGAGGTCTGCCTTGTGCCCGGCACCTACGATGACGCCCACGACAAGGCCGTGGAGCTGCAGGAAGAGACCGGCATGACCTTTATCCACCCCTATGACGATGAGCAGGTCATCGCGGGGCAGGGGACCATCGGTCTGGAAATTCTGGATCAGCTGCCGGATGTGGATGCGGTCGTTGTGCCGGTGGGCGGCGGCGGCCTGATCTCCGGCGTGGCCTTTGCCATCAAGAGCCTGCGCCCGGAGGTAAAGGTGTACGGCGTGCAGGCCGAGGGTGCCCCCAGCATGTACCGCAGTCTGCATGAGCACAAGTATCAGACCCTGAAAGCAGCCTCCACCTTTGCAGACGGCATTCAGGTCAAGACGCCCGGTGAGCTGACCTACCAGATCTGCGAACAGTATGTGGACGATATCGTCACCGTCACCGAGGACGAGACCGCTGCCGCCATCCTCTCCCTGATGGAGAACCAGAAGCTGGTGGCCGAGGGTGCCGGAGCCGTGCCGGTGGCTGCAGTGCTGTTCCACAAGCTGCCGGTCGAGGGTAAAAAGGTGGCCTGCGTCGTCTCCGGCGGCAACATCGATGTGAACATCCTCAACCGTGTCATCACCCGCGGTCTGGTGATGAGCGGCCGCAAGGCCAACATGACCATCGCACTGGAGGACAAGCCCGGCCAGCTGAAGAAGGTGGCGGAGATCGTTTCCCGCTGCGGCAGCAATGTGGTGTCGGTGCAGCACGATGGTTCTGACCCCAACATGCCCATCTCCAGCTGCTTCCTCAAGCTCACCCTTGAGACCCGCGATGCAGCGCAGATCGAGCAAATCCGTGCAGAACTTGCAAAAGAGGGTTTCCAGCTGGTGAGCGAAAGAGTATAATAGAAGAAAAAAGAAAGGAACGTTTTATCATGAAAGTCGTTTCCACTTCCAACGCACCCGCAGCCATCGGCCCTTACAGTCAGGCCATCGATCTGGGCAATATGGTGTTCGTTTCCGGCCAGATCCCGGTAGACCCTGCCACCGGCAAGATGGCCGATACCGTGGAGGAGCAGGCTGCACAGAGTCTGGCAAACCTCAAGGCCATTCTGGCGGAGGCCGGTCTTTCCATGGCAAATGTGGTCAAGACGGTCATCTTCCTTGCCGACATCAACGATTTTGCCGCTGTGAACGCCGTGTATGCCAAGGCATTTGCAGAGCCGTTCCCTGCACGCAGCTGTGTGCAGGTGGCGGCTATCCCCAAGGGCGCAAAGCTGGAGATCGAGTGCATCGCCGTGCGTGAGTGAACGCGCGCAGGCTGTTTCTGAAATACCGGACAAAAAGAGCCGCAGGATGCTGCAAAGCAGCGTTCCTGCGGCTCTTTTGCGGAATGAGTGAGGGCGCGGGGGTCACTTCTGCACCCCGGCCTCGCACTGTTCAATAAACTGCTTTGCCACCCGAGGGCTGCGGCCTCCGGCGCGAATGGCAAAGGCCTCGGCCTTTACCAGCAGCTGATCCATGGGCATATCGATGCCGTGCTGCTTTGCCAGCTCTGCCAGAATGGTCTCGAACCGGGCCTTCTCCGGGCGCTGGAAGGTGACGGTCAGGCCGAACCGGGCCGAAAGGCTCATCAGCTCCTGCCGGGTGTCGGCTTCGT
>ERZ1106954.2674-NODE-2674-length-12023-cov-3.036013_pt1 | contig 12023 bp, 10 predicted proteins | sample MGYA00403678_ERZ1106954 | MGnify/ENA primary metagenome ERZ1106954 (study PRJEB35170, sample SAMEA104062445) | human gut metagenome | biome: human gut; feature: human-associated habitat; material: faeces | place: Denmark | collected 2012-08-20 ... | reverse complement strand
CACTTGTTCTTGCACTTTGCATGATTTTCGCGCTGACTGCCTGCGGTCAGTCCGCCGCTCCCGCGGCGACCGAGGCTCCCGCTGCCGATGCGGCGACCGAGGCTCCCGCTGCCGATGCAGCTACCGAAGCTCCCGCTGCCGGTGGTGAGTACACTCTCGGCATGGGCGTTTCCCTCAATACGGATTCTTCCAAGTCCGGCAATGCCCAGGTCGACGCTACTGTCGCCGCCGTTGTTCTCGACGCTGAGGGTAAGATAGTTTCCTGCCGTATCGACTGCGCGCAGAGCAAGATGGATATCTCCGAAGGCACTGTCGACACCGCGGCTGAGTTCAAGACCAAGATGGAGCTCGGCGATGATTACGGCATGGTCGCCTACGGCAACGCTATAGCCGAGTGGGACGCTCAGGCAAAGGCATTTGAAGAGTACGTTGTCGGCAAGACCGGCGAAGAGGTCGCCGCTATTGAGACCGTTGAGAACGACCATGGCTACTCTGTCGCAGCAGATGAGGCTCTCTACGCTTCCTGCACCATTCAGATCACCGACTTCAAAGATGCCGTTGTCAAGGCCTGCGGCGATGTCAACACTATGAGCTTCACCTCTGACGGCACTTTCACTCTCGGCCTTGCTGCAAAGACCAGCGCTGCCGAGTCCACCGATCCCACCGCTGACGCAGACGGCGTCGTCAAGATGTACACCGAGTTCGGCGCAGCTGTTGTCGGCGCTGACGGAAAGATCCTTGCTGCTGTCAACGATGCAACTCAGCCCAACATCAGCTTCGACGAGGACGGCGAGATCACCGAGACCGCTTTCAAGGGCACCAAGATGGAGCTCGGCGATGATTACGGCATGGTCGCTTACGGCAACGCGATAGCCGAGTGGGACGCTCAGTCCAAGGCTTTCTCCGAGTACGTCGTCGGCAAGACCGCCGCTGAGGTCGCCGCTATCGAGACCACCGAGAACGACCACGGCTACTCCGTCGCAGCGGACGAGACTCTTCTCGCTTCCTGCACCATTCAGATCACCGGCATGATGGCTGTCATCGCTCAGGCTGCTGAATACGCAAGATAAACAAATTTAAAAATCGCACTGGAGATGTGTCAATGAAAAGAATAGCGGCATGGTTCATGTCAGCGCTCCTGCTGGCATTATCCCTGACCGGATGCTCCGCCGGCAAGACCGAGACGGAGAACCGGGGAAAGTCCTACTTCACTTACTTTGACACAGTCTCCTTCGTGTACAGCTATGCAGGAGACTCGGCAGAGCAGTTTGACAGACGCTCTGCCGGGGCTTCTGGCATTTTGGGGGAATATCACCGGCTCTTTGATATATACCATGAGTATTCCGGGGAGAATAATCTGTGTACGCTCAACCGGAACGCGGGCGGAGAGAGCATCGAGGTCGACCGTAAGCTTATTGACTTTCTCGTTTATGCGAAGGAGCTGTATGAAACGACCGACGGCAAGATGAACGTTATGATGGGCTCAGTGCTCAGCATCTGGCATGACCTGCGCACTGCCGCCGGGGACGATCCTGCATCTGCCCGCATCCCCACGGATGAAGAGCTGCAAACGGCCGGCGAACATACGGACATCTCCTCTCTTGAAATTGACGAAGAAAACTGCACCGTGCGCATAAGCGACCCGGACGCGTCCATTGATGTCGGCGCGCTCGGCAAGGGCTACGCGACCGAGATGGCCGCGCGGTGGTTAGAGGCTGACGGAGCCTTCGGGTACGTGCTCAATGTCGGCGGCAATATCCGCATCGTCGGCACAAAGCCCGACGGCAGCGGCTGGGTCACCGGCGTGAAGGACCCGGCAAATACCGAGAAGTTTGCCGTCAAACTCATGCTTGCGGATACGTCCTGCGTCACCTCCGGCTCGTATGAGCGCTACTATACCGTTGACGGCGTGCGCTATCACCATATAATCGATGAGGCCACGCTCTTCCCTGCGGACTATTACAGCTCTCTTACGGTCGTCATCAAGGACAGCGCGCTTGCCGACGCGCTCTCCACGGCGCTTTTCTGCATGCCCTATGAGGACGGCGCCGCTTTGGCCGAAAGTCTCGGCGCAGAGGTTTTGTGGATATTCCCGGACGGTGAGATCAGGTATACCCCCGGGATGGAAAAACTAATAGCGAATTGAAGGATAACAGGAGGCAAGAGGCTTATGAGCTTCGGAAAAAACATTTCTACCCTTAAGCTGCCCCACCATAAGCAGACCTCAGGCATGGCGTCAGAGCCGATAACGCCGAGCGCCGAGGTGCTGCTTCCAATGAACATGCACTCCGGTCAGGCGGCCGTGCCGGTCGTCGAGGTCGGGCAGCATGTATACCGCGGACAGCTTATCGCGCGCGAGGAGGGAAAGAACTCTTCCCCCGTTCACGCAAGCGTTTCCGGCACTGTCAAGGCCATTGAGCCGTATGGCCGCACTCAGGCGATCCGCATTGAGAGCGACGGCAGGATGGAACCAGACCCCGAGCTGAAGGCTCCCGACGTGCACGATCTTGACAGCTTTCTGCAGGCCGTGCGCGAGAGCGGCATCGTCGGTCTCGGCGGCGCGGCGTTCCCCGTCTGGGCAAAGCTTGACGCAGTCCGCCGCAACAAGATCAAGACCGTGCTGATAAACGGCGCGGAGTGCGAGCCCTATATCACGAGCGACGACCGCACCATGGTCGAGCACAGTGAGCTTATAAAGCAGGGCGTCGCGCTTCTCAAGCAGTACCTCGGCAGCGAGGAGTTCATCATCGGCATTGAGAAGAACAAGCCCGCCGCGATCGCGGAGCTTGAGTGCACCTTTGCCGACGACCCCGCCGTCACTGTGAAGCCCCTCAAGAGCGTGTACCCGCAGGGCGCAAAGCAGGTGCTGCTCTATAACGCCACCGGAAAGGTCGTCGGCCCCGGCCAGCGTCTCGCGTCCCTCGGCGTTATCATAATAAACGTTACCTCTCTCACCAAGGTTGCCCAGTACATGAACGACGGCATGCCCCTTGTCGAGAAGACCGTCACGGTCGACGGCTCCGCCGTCAAGGAGCCGAAGAACCTCATCGTCCCCATCGGCACACCCGTTGGCTACGTTATCGAGCAGGCCGGCGGCTTCAAGTGCGAGCCGGGCAAGGTCATCCTCGGCGGCCCGATGATGGGCAAATGCGTCTCCGATCTTAACGCTCCCGTCATTAAGGCCACGAACGCCGTCCTTGCTTTCAATAAGAAGGACTCCGCCGCGCTTGAGCCTACTCCGTGCATCCACTGCGGCCGCTGCGTGTCGAACTGCCCTCTCGCCCTCAACCCGACGGCGTTTGCCAAGGCTATTGAGATTGAGGACGAGGCGGAGCGCTACGCAGTCCTGACCAAAGAGCAGGTGTCTCTCTGCATGTCCTGCGGCTGCTGCTCCTATGTCTGCCCCGCACACCGTCCGCTCGTTGACTATAACAGCGAGGCTAAGAGCTTCGTCAGAAAATACAAGGCCGCTCTGGCCGAAAAAGAAGGGGGAAAGTGATATGGATAAGCTGATCGTATCGAACGCCCCGCATATCCATACCCCGGATTCCAGCCGCCGCGTGATGCTCGATGTCGTCATCGCGCTGCTCCCGGCCACCGTCGCCGCCGTTGTGATCTTCGGCACCGGCGCGCTTAAGGTCATCGCCGCCTGCGTCATCGGTGCTGTCGTTTCCGAAGCGCTGTTCGATCTTGCGACCCACAGAAAGCAGACCGTGGGCGACTTCAGCGCCGTCGTCACCGGGCTTCTGCTTGGGCTGAACCTCAGCTCGAGCGTCCCCGTCTGGCAGTGCGTCGTTGGCTCTGCCTTCGCGATAATCATCGTCAAGTGCCTCTTCGGCGGGCTTGGGCACAACTTCGCAAACCCCGCCATCAGCGGCCGTGTGTTCATGCTGCTTGCCTTCTCCGAAGTCGCAGGCGGCGCTATGCCGGCTGTTGTGGAGCTTGAGGCCTCCGCTACCCCGCTGGAGCTCATCTCTGCCGGTTCCGAGCAGCTCCCCTCGCTGATGGATATGTTCCTCGGCCTGCGCGGCGGCGCTGTCGGTGAGAGCTGCATCCTCGCCCTGCTCATCGGCTACGCGTATCTCTGCGCGCGCCGTGTCATCAAGTGGTACGTTCCCGCCGCCTTTGTCGGCACGGTGTTCGTCCTCTCCCTTGTCTCCGCCGGAAGCTTCGTCACCGCGCTTTATTCCGTCATGGCAGGCGGCGTGTTCCTCGGCGCGATCTTCATGGCGACCGACTATGTCACCACTCCCATCAATAACACCGGCAGAGTCGTGTTCGCGGTCGGCTGCGGCGTGATAACCTTTGTCATCCGTGAGTTCTGCGCATATCCCGAGGGCGTGTCCTTCTCCATCCTCGCCATGAACATACTCACCCCGTATATTGAGAAATGGACGGCCAAGAAGCCGCTTGGAGGTGTCTGATATGAAAAATACCGTGAAGTCAGTCATTGTCCTTGTGCTCATTTTCGCCGTTATGATGCTCGGCATCACCGGCGTCAATGCCTATACCGCACCCATCATCGCGGCAAACGGCTCCGCCGCGGTCTATGAGCCGCTGCTTGAGGTCATGCCCGACGCGCAGGATTTTGAGCCGCTCTATGACGCGGCCGATCCTGCGGCTTCAACCCTTACCGACGTGCCCGAAACCGTTCAGGGGCTGTATCGTGAGACCTCCGGTCTCGGCTATGTTATCCGCCTGTCCACCACCAAGGGCTATACCGGCGAGCCGATAGAGCTCACAATGGCGGTCGACAGCGAGGGCAAAATTTCCGGCATCAAGCTCAACGCCTTCTCTGACAGCAAGCACTTCGGCGAGGACTATCCCGACAGCTATCTCGGTCAGGACTCCGCGCTCGGCGGCGTGAGCCTTGTCGCCGGCGTCACTTATTCCTCCAAGGCCTTCAAGGAGGCCGTCGAGGACGGCTTCGCCGTGCTCACCGCAAACTCCCTCGTCTCCGCCGGTGTCAAGAGCGACAGCCAGATCCTGCTTGAGCTGCTGCCCAGCCTCTTCCCCGGCATGGCAAATACCGAGGGCGTTGCCCAGTACACCGAGCGTGAGCTCTCCGGCGGCAGCATCACCATGGCGCTTGATTCCGCAAACGGCGTCGGCGCGGCCTACATCGCCGCGGTTGGCGAGAACAGCTATCTCGTGCTCGTGAACGATTCTCTCTCCGCCCACGCCTATGACATAAACGGTGCGGACGTTACCGAGAGCGTCGACGCGGCAATACTTGAGGGAGCAGCCACAGACGCTGCGGCGAATATCGAGGACAGCTCCTCTAAGGAGATCAAGAAGCTCTCGAAGCTCGCCGGTGACGGCGCCGAGTGCGCACCCATCGCACTCGACGGACTCTACGGCACGGTCTCCCATGCCTACAGCATAAGCGTCGGCGGCAGCACCTATTACGGCTTTGCCGCGCGTCCGCTCGGCTATGGCAACATGCCGATGCTTCTCTACTATGTGCTCGATGAGAGCGGCGCTATCGTCTCCATGACGGCGGATGAATTCATCCTCATGGGCGATTACTTCAATGCCTATGAGCTGAACGAATCCGATTACAAGGCCGGCTTTGCCGGGATCACCGGAGACAGCTGGAACGGCGATCAGGCTCTGATATCCGGCGCAACGATCTCCTCCGAGGCCGTTTCTGCCGCCACCGCGGACGTGTTCCTGGCCTTTGGCGCGATCGATCAAAACGGAGGTGAAGGCTGATGAACGAAAATAAGCTTCGCGCAGCAATTGCGCAAAATCCCGTGCTTGTCCTGCTCCTCGGTGCGTGCCCGGCTCTCGCGGCGACTACCGCCGTGCTCCCGGCTCTCACGCTGGGCGTCACCGCGCTTGCGGTCATGCTACTCGCGTCCCTTTTCTCCTCGCTTATCAAGAAGCTCCTTCCCGCAAACACCCTGTTCATCGCCCAGTTCATGCTGGTCGCGGGCTTTGCGAGCATGGCGCAGCTTCTTCTGAACGCGTGGCTGCCCAAGGTCTATAACATGCTCGGCGTCTATGCCGCACTCCTCGCCGTTGATGCGCTCATTTTCTCCGAGTCCGAGCGCGCGGCGCAGCAGAGCGTTGGCGCGGCACTCAAGGATAGCTTCCTTACCGGCCTCGGCTTCATCGCGGCGCTCTTTGTCACCGCCGCGATAAGAGAGATCTTCGGCGCGGGCAGCTTTGCCGGGATCACGCTTGACTTCTTCAAGGCGCACAGCGTCTCCCTGCTCACAAGTCCCGCCGGCGGCTTCATCGTGCTTGCGATCGTCATGGCCGTTGTCAGCGCCGTCAGCAAGAAGAGCACTGCCGCTCTCGGCGGCACTGCGGACGCGATCATTTCGGCCTGTGCCGAAAAGAAGGAGGCGTAAACGATGGACTTCAAAACCTTTCTGCTTATCATAATCGGCAGCGCGCTTGCGAATAACGTCGTTCTGGAGCAGTTCTTCGGCGTCACCCCAGCGCTTGGCGCGAAGGGCAGCGCAAAGGCGCTTGCAAAGTACGGCCTTGCCGTCGCGGCGGTCACGCTCGTCGCAGCGCTCTGCACTGCCGGTATCAGCATCGGTGTGTATTCGACCTTTGTCGCCGCTCTCTGGGTGCTGATCGCGGCCTCCGTCATCGGCCACTTCTTCACCGATAAGTACCTGCTCATCGCGCTCAACGGCGTCGTTTTCGGCACCTGCGCAAACGCCGCCGGCAGCGGCCTTGCCGAAGCCTCGGCTTCCGCGCTGGGCGCAGGGCTTGGCTTCACCGTTGCCCTGCTGCTCTTTGCCGGGGTCGAGACAAAGATCGATGACAAGTATGTCCCCGCGGCCTTTCGCGGCTTTCCCGTGCGGCTCCTCGCCGCCGGCATCCTTTCGATGGCCGTCGTCGCGTTCAAGTAAACCGCACTTGTAAACTGAAAACAGACCTGCTTCCATAACGGAGGCAGGTCTGTTTTCATAGCACTTTAGGCAAGCTTCACGATAGTGAGGGTGCTGTTTGAATAGGTGACGGAGTTGCCGGTGTTGTTGCGCACGGTCAGTATCTGTCCCGCCGTGGGCGTGACGATCGCGGTGAGGGCGATGAGGCCGGAACCTGCGGCGGTGAGCGTCTGTGCCGTCTCGGCGTAGGTCAGCGCTGTGCCGGCGAGCGCGAGTGCCGCGCCGACCGTCCCGGCAGCAGTCACCGATGCGTCGCTTACGAAGGTCACAAGGTACTGCCCCGCTGTGAGCGTGACGCCGGTGGTGCCGGAGACGGTGATGCTGCCGGTGGAGTTGATGACGTTCGTGCCGAGAGTGACATCGCTGCCGCTCGTGATGGCGGTCGCGTCGGTGTTATAGAGCATGGCGTTTTCGTTCGTGGCTGTCGCGCCAGTCGCACCTGTAGCGCCTGCCGGACCCTGTGGGCCTGTTGCCCCGGCGACGCCCGCAGGCCCCTGGGGGCCTATGGGGCCTTGCGGTCCAATCGGCCCCTGAGGCCCGATAGGACCTGCCGGGCCGACGTTGCTGCCGCATCCGCAGCCACATCCGCACCCGCAGCTTCCGCTGCCGTTGCAGCCGTTTTGATATATCTTGGTGGAGTAGAGGTCGTTATCCTGCATGACTATCCTCCGAAAGAAAGATTGAGGTCTCCCTCAGAGCAGTATATGATGCATCCGCGGCATACGTCACCAAAGATGGTGTGCGGCGTTTCCAAGCAAAAAATTCCCTAGATATAGTTCGACTCCTTGCATTGACACTTTTCCCGAACCATCACATCGCGCAGTGACAGCTGCACATTATTTTTCTGCAGTATAATGTGTGGGTATCGGAGCGAGGCAAGGAGCCTGACTGCTGTGCATACAAAAAATTATCGAAAGATTCACAAATTGCTGTTAAGAAATTAATTGCATCCGGCGCTCAATTTCGATATAATCAAGGAAACAATGTGCGGTTAAAGCGGCAGAAAAGCAAGCTCCGCAATATATATCCGCCATTCTTAAAGAGTCCCGTTCATGGCAGCAGCTGCCACAAAATTTCCCGACCGCCTATATATCGTCTGGTGCTATCGGAAAATACCTCCTATGGTTTGGCCGAGGTGGTATTTTATGTCAGTACATGACGATATCGGTAGAACCATAGTCGCTTTGCGCACGCAAAAAGGCTTCTCTCAGGAGTATCTTGCTCTTGAATGCGAAATGAGCCTTTCGTATCTGAGGCGCATCGAACACGGCACTGCGAACCCGACAATTGATATGCTTCTGCGCATAGCGAAGGTTCTGGATGCAGATATTATAAATCCGATCAGCGTCAAGGAAACGGCAGGTGCTGCTACATGAAAGCATCTGCCGCATCATTTAGACGGGCAATGCTAGTCACCAGAAGCCGGTTTATCAGCACTCTCGGCACCTATCCTGTGTGCCCGCGCTGCAAGCTCACTCTCGACAGAGAGTACCAGCGCTTCTGCGACCGCTGCGGGCAGCGGCTGGACTGGTCACGGTACGATAAAGCCGTCGTCATCCTCAAGCCTTGATCTTTACACGCCCAACCGGACATTGAAAAATGGCTGTCTCAGATAAGAGACAGCCATTTTTCATAACTTAAGTGCCTGGGCGAGCGCTTTTGCCGAGAGCGCAAGCTCCTTTGCAAACTCCGCATCGTCCGCGCACACACCGATCCTGACGGCAGAGCGGCCGGCACAGGGGCGGATGTGCAGCGAATAGCGCTCCGTGCGCAGGCGCAGACCGTCGGAGTAGTCCGCGCCCATGTCGAGCATCAGCTCGGACAGCGCGCCCATGAGCTCCGCGCGGCTTTCACAGGGGCACTCCTCTAAGTAGTCCACGTCCTCGGGTGCGTCCTCCGCCTCGGGCGCGCTGCCCGGACGGAACTGCTCCGGGAAATCAAGATGCAGCCGCCCCTCGAGCGCGTCGACACAGCAGCGGTAATAGGACAGGGGAGTGCCGACGTCGCACCAGTAACCGTCCATCGGTACGCCGAGGACTGTTCTGCCGCCCTCAAGGAGCCGCGGGAAAAGCTGCTTGCCGAAGTCGTACTCCGTACCGTCGGGCACAAGCTCCATCGCGCGCGGAGAGAGCACATATATCCCGGTATTCACAAGGTCGGTGACGACGCGGCGCCAGTCAGGCTTTTCGATGAACGAGCGCACGAGCCCGTCGTGGTCCGTGACGGCGAGACCGTATCGCAGCGGTTCGCGGCTGCGATAGAGCGCGATAGTCGCATCCGCGCCGCGGATGAGGTGCGCGTCCATGAGCGAGCGCAGCTCAAAGTCACAGGCTGCGTCCCCGCTTATGACAAGGAAATCCTCGTCGCCGTAAAAGTCCCGGCAGTTCTTCACGCCCCCGGCGGTGCCGAGTGCGCGGTCCTCCACGCGGTACTGAAGCCTTACGCCGAAGCGGCTGCCGTCGCCGAAATAGCCCATGATATCTCCTGCGCGGTACCGCACCGCCGCGCAGATATCCGTAAAGCCCTGCTCACGCAGGAGGATGATTATGTGCTCCATCATCGGCCGGCCGAGCAGCGGAACCATCGGCTTCGGCGTGTCGCCGGTGATGCTCCTGAGCCGAGTGCCCATGCCGCCTGCCATGATAACTGCTTTTATAATGATGCCCCCTTTTACAATCGCTTGCTTTACGCTTATTATCTGTGAACGGACGCAAATTATTTGTTGTAAACGGGGGACGGATTTGATATAATAAAATATCGTATCGTGGATTACTATGGAAATTTATCCCATACGGATAGCCAAAGAAGATAGAGAGACATCTTAAAGAGGAGGTGCGCGGCTTGAACAAGAATCTCAGGCGTCTTGCCGAACCCGGCAAGCTGCCGCTGATCCTGCTTGTCGCATTTGCCGCCGCAACGCTGCTGTACGGCGTGTACACGCTTGCGGCTATAGAGGGCGGAGCCATTCTGCTGCTCATGATCTTCTTCTTCCTGTCAAAGCGCAGAAGAGAGAAACAGCTCAGGGCGTATATCGAATCCGTGACCTACGAGACGGAGAACGCCAAGAGCAGCACGCTGACGAATTTTCCGCTGCCGATCGCGGTGTTCGGGCTGGACGATTCGCGCATTATCTGGGGCAACGAAATGTTTTTCAAGATGTGCGGCGAGACCGGAACCCGGCTCGACGCGAACCTGACGGAGCTTGTGCCGCAGTTCTCGGGTAAGTGGCTGCTTGAGGGCAAGACCCGGTACCCGACACTGCTTGAGGTAGGCGGCCGGAAATATCAGCTGCACGGCAACATCATCCGCTCCGATAAGGATAAGGAGAAAAGCCCGTTCATGGGCATAACCTACTGGGTGGACGTCACGGACTATGACAACATCCGCATCGAGTATGAGAACAGCCGCCCGATTGCGGGAGTCGTCATCATCGATAACCTTGAGGAGCTTACCAAGAACCAGCCGGAGCGTATAAAGAACGATATACGTGACGCGGTGGAGGACAAGCTCGGCCAGTGGTGCGCGTCCTTTGACGGCATCCTGCGCCGCTATGACCGCGACAGGTACATCGTCCTGATGGAGCGGCGGGACCTTGAGTGGCTCAAGGCCGGCAAGTTCAAGATCACCGAGGAGATGCACGAGGTCGAAAGCCCCAGCGGCATTGCCGCGTCCATAAGCATTGGCCTTGGCGCGGATGCGGACACCTTCGGCGAGGCGCTCCAGTTTGCGGACATGGCAGGGGAGCTTGCGCTCTCCCGCGGCGGCGACCAGACCGTTATCAAGAACAAGATGAGCTTCGAGTTCTACGGCGGCCGCGGCTTCGAGATAGAAAAGCGCACCAAGGTCAAGTCCCGCGTTATGGCAAACGCCTTCTCCGAGCTTATAAAGGACTCCTCCAAGGTGCTCGTCATGGGTCACCGCTTCGGCGATCTGGACAGCATCGGCGCGGCGGTCGGCGTATGCTGCCTTGCGCGGCAGCTCGGCGTACACGCCTCCATAGTTGCGGACACGAAGCACTGCGCCGCGACCCCGCTTATAGATATGGTACGCCGCGAGCCGGAGTATAAGGACATATTCCTTACCCCGCAGGAAGCACCCTCCAAGGTCGATGCGCACACGCTCCTTGCCGTTGTGGACACGAACCGCCCGGAGCAGGTGGAGTGCCCGGATCTTCTGAACCTGTGCAAGCGCGTCGCGGTCATAGACCATCACCGAGTCGCCGCGACCTATATACACGACGCCGCCCTCGGCTTTATCGAGCCCTACGCGTCTTCCGCGTGTGAGCTTATGACCGAGATAATCCAGGAGCTTCCCGAAGCGACGGACATGCTCCGCTGCGAAGCGGAGGCGCTGATGTCCGGCATTGTGCTCGATACAAAGAGCTTCACCATCCGCACCGGCGAGCGCACCTTTGACGCGGCGGCGGTGCTGCGCCGCCACGGCGCGGACACAGCTGCGGTCAAGCGCCTGTTCCAGTCGGACATGGAGGACACCGTCGCAAAGTACAAGATACTCCAGAGCGCGAAGCTCTACCGCAAGGTAGCGGTCGCCGCACCCGAGGAGCCGCAGGAGCGCGTAGTCGCCGCACAGGCGGCGGACGAGCTGCTGAACGTCTCCGGCGTGGATGCGTCTATCGTCGTCGCGCCCGACGGCAAGGGCGGAGTGTTCGCCTCCGCGCGCTCGATAGGCGAACTCAATGTACAGCTCATCATGGAAAAGCTCGGCGGCGGCGGCAACAGAAGCGCCGCAGCGGTGCAGTTCCAGCAGGGCCAGACGGCTCTGCGCATCATCCGCGAGCGCCGAGTTCGGCCATCCGGAGTCACGCCTCACCCGGTATCGCAATCCCTCGGCCCGAAGCGCGGCGCAGATCGCTGTTTGTCACCGGCGCAAAGTGTCGCCGGAGGATTTCCGACATGTGCACACGGAATGCCTTTTTGTCGTGGATGCCGATGAAGTCACTGATCAGCGGGATATTGCCGAAGTTCTTGACATTGGCGTCAATGACCTTCGGATAATAGGCAACCACCGGACAGTTGTAGTGGTTGTCCCCCAGTCCCTCGTCGACATTGTAGGTCATGGAGGGATAGAAGATGTAATCCGGTGCCTGCGAGA
>ERZ1106954.2672-NODE-2672-length-12037-cov-5.281756_pt1 | contig 12037 bp, 8 predicted proteins | sample MGYA00403678_ERZ1106954 | MGnify/ENA primary metagenome ERZ1106954 (study PRJEB35170, sample SAMEA104062445) | human gut metagenome | biome: human gut; feature: human-associated habitat; material: faeces | place: Denmark | collected 2012-08-20 ... | reverse complement strand
GCGCGCTACCTTGGGGTGGTAGAGGCCGCAGGTTCAAATCCTGTCACTCAGACCAGTTAAAAACCGCTTGATTGTCAAAATCAAGCGGTTTTTTGTTTGCCGTTTTATCTCTTATATAAGCAAGCTCTACGAATATATTCTATTAAATATAGCACCCTCCCAACCCGACATCTCCTGCCTATGCACTTATTCAAACAGTTTCGCTTTCTTTTTCCTTTTCTCCGTCTTTATACCTCCGGTCGCCGTTCTCCCTGTCATACGCCTTCACCGAATATTCGCTGACATTCTTTACCGTTTCGCCGTCTATCTGCAATGCGGCAGGTGAATCAAACCGCACTGTGATTTCCTTTCCGGTCAGCACCTCTACCATCTCGGTATGGCTGATATGCTCCCCCTTGAAAATTGAAGGGAACACCATAAGCGTTTTCAGCTTTCCACTGCCGTGCATCACAACAACCGACAGCTTCCCCTCGGGATTGTTTCTGTCCTGTTGCGGAGCGGTCATCATACCGCCGCCGTAAAACCTGCCGTTCATTGTCGGCGCAAGCCATACCTTCTTATAGCTGTACTCCCTGCCGTCAACGTTTATAACCGCATTCGCCGGTCTGAAATGAAACAGCAGACCTTTAACCGCAATAGATGTATAATTTATGGGCTTGTCGGATTTTTCTCTCAGCTCATCGCCCGTTTCACAGCAATATCCGTCAATACCGTAGCCTATAGCATTGATAAACCGTGAGCTTTTGCCGTTTACCGTTACAATAGGCAGATTTCTGACATATTCATTTATCCTTACAGGCTCACAGCCCTGCTCCATGCCGAGATCACGCAAAAAATCATTTCCGCTTCCCGTACCGTAATAATACAGCGGATTTTCATAAGGATACCCGTCGCTGTCGTTTATAAAACGGTTAAGCGTACCGTCACCGCCGCACAGCACAATATCGCTTTCGGGCGAAATACTGTCAAAAAATGTGCCGTATCCGCTTATCTGCGTCATATTGCAATATTTCAGTTCATCGTCCTTGTATATTTCCGTCAGCTTTTGTGCAAGCTCTGTTCCTTTTCCATTGCAAGATAAAGGATTATACAGTATGTATTTCACGCTCATGTATGCCCTCCCCTTAAAACCGACAGCCGATTACTTATGATGTTATCGGTCCTTTGGCTCTTTCGGTTTTTTAGTCTTTTGGTCCTTTTGGTATAGTATAACAAATTTAAACGGATTTTGCAATATATTGTTGTAATTTGTCAACACTTTGCATTAATAATTGTATAAGTTGTTGCTTGTAAGCATCTGTGCCTTACCCGCAAGTTGCGGGTTCTCGCACCCGCCGCGCCAAAAATAATACCCCGCTTGTTGAGTGGGCGAAAGTGTAGCGGGGCGGGGTTGTCGAATCGTGCTTGCTCTGTTGGTTTCGCATCGTGCGAAACTTTGGGCAAGCACTATCACGCATCCTTGCGTTTGCGGTCGTTTGGGTCGTTGCATCTGTGCATCGACAGCCATTTGTGCCGCTGCATCTGTGCATCGACAGCCATTTGTGCCGTTGCATCATGCAACGGCTTTGTGTGGCTGTCTTTATGCATCCTTGCATAACGGCTTTGTGTGGCTGTCTTTATGCATCCTTGCATAACGACTTTGTGTGGCTGTCTTTATGCATCCTTACATAACGACTTCGTGCGACCGCCATCGTGCATCCTTTGCACGTTTATGAACGCTCTGTTGGTTTCGCATCACTGCCTCGTCAGCCGTTTGGGTTGCCACATCGTGTGGCAACTAAGTGCGGCTGACTTTAAGCATCCTTGCTTAAAACTTTGGGCGTTCATTTTATAAGGCATCCGTGCCTTTGCGGTCGTTTGGGTCGGCGCGTCCTTGCGCCGACTCTGTGCGACCGCTATCGTGCATCCATGCACGACCCGCAAGTTGCGGGTTCTCCCACCCACCAACACATAAAAAATGTAACCCCACTCATTGAGTGGGGTTACACTTTTTGGTGCCGATGGCGGGGGTCGAACCCGCACGGTATTGCTACCAACGGATTTTGAGTCCGTCACGTCTGCCAATTCCATCACACCGGCGAATATGTTGAAATTTTGTACATATATCAGTTTAACACATTTTTTAAACGGATTCAAGAGGGAGAATCACATTATATTAAAAATTTGATTCACTGTTTTTCTTCGGCAGCTGTGTGTCCGTTAAATTGATGCAGGGGTAAAAAAACATTGCCGCAACCGGTCAACGATTGCGGCAACGCAGGCTCTATGCCCTGCACCGATTTTCCGAACGACTTTGCAAAAATGGAGTCAGGATGCAAAGGACAGAAAGGATGATGACAGTCTTTTGTTCGGAAATCGATGCAGGGTTGCTGAAAGGCTGTTACCGTTCGTACCATGATAACGGCCGTCAGCAGCAAATCAGATAACAGCGCGGAGGATAAGCAGCGCGTCGATAAGCTCAACAACGCCGTTGCCGTTAAAGTCGGCAGCCTCAAGCTGTTCGGGGGTCAGCTCCGCAAGGTCGCTGCAATAACGCATAACGAGCAGAGCATCTGCGGCGGTCACAATGCCGTCGCCGTCAACATCGCCCGCAAGGATTCCGCTTGCGGGTTCATATTGTGCAACAAGGACGGTGTTTGCCGTGATTCCGGTGAAGCTTCCGCTCCAGCCGATGAAATCATAGCCTTCACGCACGGGGTCGGCAGGTGCTTCCGCATCCATGCCGTAGCCGACTGTCTGAACTCTGATCGTTGTGCCGTCCCAGTCAACGAAATAAACATTAAAGTAGTTATCGCTTGCGAACACAGCTTCGATCGTGTGGTTTGCAATAACGCAGTCGAAGGTGTATTCATTTGCGGCACCGACTGATTCGCCGTCAACAATGATATCCGCAACATGCCAGCCCTCATTCGGAGTAATCGTGTACGATGCAGAACCGAGAGAATCAACAGTGGTTGTGCCGTCGGGCGATATTGTTCCGCCGAGTCCTGCCGAAGCGGAGATGTCGTAGTTTTCGGCAACAACGTTAATCGTGCAGGTCATCTCCTTAAGGAAGCCGTTTGTAAGCTTCAGCGTGGTGCTGCCGATTTCGTTTGCGGTTATCGTTGCGGAGAAAATATCACCATCGTTCGGGGCAACCGATGCAACTGATTCATCCTCAACACTCCATGTAAAGTCGAAATCCGTGAACAAATCCCAGATATCGGAATGTGCGCTGACGGTGTAAGTCTCGCCGGGGCGGAGATTTACAACACTGTCGGAAAGCTCGCCGGAGTTGTAGATTCCGGGGCGATCATCGCGCTCGATGCGAATAAACAAGCCGTTGCCCGCATAGTCGCTTAGCATGCATTCAAGGAAGAGGAAACTGTTGATGTCGCTCAGATCGTCCGGACCGAGACCGAGCCTTGTCGTTCCGTTCACGGTACCGGGTTCAACGGAATTGTGGAACACTTTGCTTGAGCTGGCGCCGCTGACATATGCAGCCCTGCCGCAGTTCCAGTCCATGTACTGATTCTCGCTGTAGTCAATGACGATAGTGGGAACGTGGTAGTATTCACCCGTGCCGACATAGTCGTCTTCCTCATCGCTCCATTCTTCATATTCCCATTCATAGCTGACCATGGAAACATTCTTGATGGGGCTTTCGGTGTCGATCGTGAGCGGCATCTCCCACTTTTCGGTGCGCTCCCTGCCATTATAAGCCAGTTCCGCACAGAATGCAACAGTAAGTTTTGTGTTGTTGGGCAAGGGGTTGCCTTCAAGGTCGGTATAATCCCAGTCAAACTCCTCGTTATCATAGGCTCCGACGTAAAGTGCCTGACCCGCATTGTCGTTGTAGTACGTCTTCGGCACAAAACCGAGATCCTTGCGGTAGTATTCAACGCCTGTTTCTGCATTCACAACGCTGTAATAAAAATTATCAACATTGCGGTTCAATCCGATTGCGATCGCATCGATCGCATCGCGGATGCTGTCCCCGTTGGGAGAGATCGCGTTGCGGTTTGCAACATAGCGCATCGTGCCGAGTTCCTCCGTGGGGTAAATGCTGTTGTTCGGCCAAGCCATGCTTGTTCCGAGGCCGATATATTCATCGTAATTTGCATCATAGGTATATACGCCGTTGACAACATGGGTTGCATCGCATTCACCGGTTTCAATTTCGGTGAAATCATAGTAGCTGCTCTGCTCAATTGCGGGCAGCGCAAGCCAGTCGCCGTAAAATGCAAGGAACGGAGCGGAAAGATCAACGCCGTTCTCCTCACCTGCGGTGAGAGTCACGAAACCTTCGACATATATGCCGTTCGGGAAGTACTTTTCGATATAAGCGATATCTTCCTCGGTGAGCGTAATCGTTACGGAAACTTCGGTTGAACCGCCCGCAGGAACCGTGATCGCGCCGTTGCCCGCAATTTCGGAATTCAGCATGTGCGGGGTCTGGGTCATGAGATAACGGCGGGTGCCGTCCGCATTGATTCGGCCCGTCTCCGCACTTTCCGTCTGAACGGAAGCATCAACAGTATAGGTCTTGTCCGCATCGGTCATGTTCACAACGGTGAAATTAAGGTTATAAACACCTGTTTTCTGCGGGTCATCGCCGAGTTCAAGCTTTGCCCTGCCGCATTCGGTGGTGATGTAGGCACCGGCGGTCATTGCTGCACGGATGTTCTCAAAGCCCGCGCCCTGATAACGGGGGGAATAGGTAAGTCCGTCGGGATTGAGCACCGGAGTTGCGGCACTCATGAGCAGGTTGTTCACAATTTCCGGAAGTTCCGCCGCAGGAATATCGAAATTGTTCATCAGATACTGACGAACAAGCAGTGCGCTGCCCGCCGTCATCGGAGCGGACATTGACGTACCGCTTGAAAGTGCGTATGCACCGCTGCCGTTATATGCGGAGAAAACATTGCCGCCGATGGCCGTTATCTCGGGCTTGATGGTCAGTCCGCCGGTTGTGCCCCAGCTTGAGAATGAGGACATGTAACCGCCCTGATCGTCAATATCCCAATAGGGGTTGATATGAATCGTCGCCGGGTGGGACGGTTCAAGAGCCTTGGTCAGCGAATCATATTTGTATGCCGCAACGGGATAGGTCCAATCCTCTCTCGTTGTGTCAACAAAGGTGGTTTCTCTTGAAGAGTCAAAGATAAACAGTGCAGCCGCACCCGCCTCGCGTGCAAACGCCGCATGTTCATCGATCGTCAGTTCGGAGTTATAATCAACAAACAGAAGCTTGCCGGAAACATCGGAAAGATCCGCATTGTCGATGGTGGTATGAAAAATGCTGTACTCGTAGCTGTGTCCGCCGATGCGGGTTGCAACTTTGTACTCATAATCCGCCTTGTCGTCATAGCGGGATTTCCATGATCCGCCGTATTCGGGATATGCATCATCGAACAGCAGCGCATCCTGAGTCTGAATCGCAACGAAGTATTCGGGGTTGTTAAGACTTGCAACCGTCAGAACGGAATTGAAGCTTCCGGGCATGCCGACCATGCCGATATCGGGATTGTCCGTAAGGCCGAGATCCGCTTCCCAAAGGCTGTGGTAAGTGGAAGAGGCGGAGTTGCCCGCAGAAGCAACAACATTGATGCCGTTGGCAAGTGCCGCATCAAAAACTTCTGTATAGTCCTCGTAATACACGGGACCGCCGACAGCACCGAGACTGAGGTTTATTGCATCCGCACCGAGAACGATCGCATCCTCCATTGCGGCCGCAACGCTGCCGAGAGTTGCGGAAGCATCGCGATTGCTGAACACCTTGAGCGGCAGGATCTGCGCCTTGGGTGCAACGCCGAGTGAGGTCAGTCCGAAGCTTGTACCCGCGCTTTCGACCGCCTGCCCCGCTGCGATGCCGGCAACATGCGTGCCGTGTGCGGAAGCCTGTCCGCCGTGGTTAACATCGCAGTCCTTATCCGCATAGTCAAATGCGAACGGGATCTTATCGTTGATATAAACCTGTTCCGCAGTCGTTCCGGGACGGAGCGCAAGCATGTTCATATCCGGATTTTCGGCGATTATGCGGCTGATGTCCTCCTGCGTCAGTTTGACTGTTTCAAGCCCGGGAGCAAAGCATTCGTTATCGGTATCGATGCCTGTATCGATAATTGCAATAACCATGCCGCTGCCGTCAATGCCGAGATCCCATGCGTAGCGGGATTCAATAACATCGTTCGCAATCGTCATTTTTGTGTCGCCGGGACGAACGATTTCATAGCTTTCCGTGGGAATTTCGAACACGGGCATGTATTCAACGCTTTCAACGCCCGCAACCGCCGCAATGCGCGAAACCTCGTTGAAAGGTACGCTTGCCGCAAAGCCGTTGCAGAGCAGGGTGAAATCATATTCAAAAGAGATTGCCGAAGCGGCGCACTCAATGCGCTTTTTAATGATTTCGTGTTCCGCTGCAAGCTTTTCGCGTGCGGCGGACTGCTGTTTGGTAAGTCCTTCGCCGAGAACCGCGCCGCCGTTTCCGAGCACGGCATCGCCGGAAAGTTTGATAATGACGTCAATCATGCCTTCATCATCAATTTTGTACCTTTCAACAAGGGTTCGTTCGGGTTTTTTCGTTTCTTTGCCGAGCATGCGGTTGAGTGCTGCAACAACCGTTGCCTGGGAATACATTGAAACGGTGTAGGTCTCGCCGTTTTCATCGGTCAATGTCTGAACATTGTCGGGCGTGATGCCGTCGAAAACAGCTTCGTCAATCGTGTTCCCGCTCTTCTGACGCATAATCCAGCTTTCGCTTTCAAAGCAATAGCTTGAGTCGTCATCAAAACGCAGTTCCTCGCCTGCATCGGCGTGGTACCATGTTGCGCCCGCCGCATCAACAACGGACTTTTCGGGCTTTTGTGTTCCTTCCGCCGCAAGCTTCGAAAGCCCCGTCGCGGAAGCTGCGGCCAATGTCATCATAACCGCGAGCACAAGTGCCGCCAAACGTTTGAGTTTCATGTTTATCCTCCTTCTCCAACCACAGTTATAGGATTGGTATCCTATGCATTGTACAATGCCCAACAATATCTTGTCAACAGGAAATTCTGTACTTGACATATTTTTTTAAATGCATTAGAATAAAAGAGTATAAAACAAAAATACGAAAGGTTGGTCTCCCGTATGATAAACATCAATCCCCTCTTTGAAGCTCTTCAATACTTCCACCGCAGAGCCGAAGGTCGTCTCGTTCGCATCGAACTCGACAGATTGTGCACAAGATTTCCTTCAAAAACAAACGAATTTTTAAGGCTCCTCTCTCCGGTTGCAGACCTTCAGGATCGCCTTGACTACCTTGTCCGTGTGGGTAAGCGCGAGCTCAGTCAGCTGTTGACTCCTGTTTGCAGCAGTCCCACACCCTTCGCATGCAGCAACAGCATTATGTACATGATGGTCTTCCCCGCAATTCGCGACGGTATTGATCCGGAGAATTTCACCGAATATATTTATTCAAAAACCGATGAAGACATCATGGTTGACATTCTGAGCGTTCTTGAATCCCCCGGCACCGCAACCGTGACCGAGGAGATCACTTCCGATGTCTTCTATGAGCGGCTTGAAAACACCGGCCTTGATGAGCAGGCCCGACTCGGCGTAATGAAGCTCCTGTTCAAATACAAGAGCTATTCCGAACGCGTATCCCTGCTTGTTGACGGGTTCCTCAATGCAATGCGCCGCGAACGCGAAAACGTTGCATCAATCTGCTCCGCATTTTCCAAACGCTATCCCGAAGGCAGCGGCGTCCTCAAAAAGGTTAACGACTGCTACGGAATGGGACTTCCCGACGATATCGAAATGACTCCCTACTGCTCCATCTTCATGTATGACCATATTGCTGCTTTCGTAAAGCAGTATCAGGACGATACCGGAAAGGACAGCGGCATGGTTCTCATGGGCATCGGTTATGACCTTGTTTCAAGCGTTCGCGACATTATCTCTTCCCCCGAGGAACTCGCAATGCTGTTCAAAGCCCTTTCCGAGCCGAGCCGTTTGGACATTATCAATCTGCTTCGCGAAAGCCCCGCCTACGGACAGGAGCTTTCCGAAAAGACCGCGCTGCACCCCACCACCATTTCCCATCATATGGCGCGCCTTGTTGCGGCAAACCTTGTGGAATGCGATCTGCGCACCGCAAAAACCTATTACACGCTCAACAAAGAATATATAATCGATATTCTTGACAGGCTCAGGGCCGTGTTCTCCGAGTGCGGCGATTCAAAGGACGAAAAATAACGGTTCCTTCAGCCGTCGGTTGAGTTAACGTTTCGTGTTTTGTGAAAAGGCTGTTAAACAAACCGTTTTCGCAAAAGCGACTTTCCGAGACTCTTCCCGCAAGAACAACAAAAAGCAGAGCTCGCCGCAGCGGCTCTGCTTTTTTGTCGTTATAAACGGATTTGTATTCCATTTTAGCTGCCTGCATCTTCCGCAGCAGTTTTTTCCTTATTGTTCACAGCTTCGTGTTGTTCACAGCTTCTGCACAGCTTCATACCGGTGAAAAGCGCACACGCCGCGGCGGCAAATGCCGGCGGATTGAACGCATTGATGATTCCGCTTTTGTAAACGGACGGATGCCGCTGCCCCATTGCCACAATCGCCGTAAGCAGAACAACCGCGCACGCCGCCGAAGCAAGCCCGAGACCGAACAGCAGATATTCCGCCCGCTGCAGCCGTATTTCCGCCCTGCCGCCGTTCGGCTCCGCAGAAAGCTGACTTCGAACATTTCCGAACATGCGGAACAAAAAGCATTCAAGTGTGCACAGCGCAGCATCTATCCCGCCCGCAGTAATTATTATCGCCGCAATGCGCATCGGAGTAAACACGGGCGGAGGCGTTGCAATGATGTTAAGTACGGTTTTGCGAAAAACGATTATATCTTGCTCCAGTTCCGCCGCACAGACGACAAGCAGGCACAGCGTCACGGCTGCGGCAATTCCGATGACAACCTGCACCGCAAGCGTCATTCGAAGCAGCGGAATTCCCGAACCCTCCGCAAGCTGTCCCCGCCGTGCATCGCAATGCACCGCCGCAAATGCCGCCGCCGCCGCAATCGGCAAAATGCATTCAAGTATGCAGTAAATTCCCGCCGTGACTCTGAAAGTATATATCAAGTCGGAAGTCAGCTCCGCAAATCGCTGCATTTCCTCTCCGGAATAAATCGGAAGCGCATCCCGAACGCGCTTAAGCAAATCGGAATAAACGGCATACATGTTCACTGCATGGAACACCGCCCAGGCACAGCAGCACAGCACAATTGCAAGAAAACGTTTTGAGCCTATCGCCTGCGCAATGCGCTCGACCGTCGCCGTTTTCTTTCTTTTCGGTGCTGTTTGTCCTTTCCCGATTTTTTCGGTTCGTTCGGTTTTCTTTTCTTTCACGTTTACCATATCGGTTTTCGCCTCGATATTTTTTGAGTTTCCCGCCCTTCATGCGTAAACTCCCGCATTCTTTAATTATACAATATACGCGCTTTTCCGACAATCATCTCCGGCAGATATATTGTTTTTGTTCCGCCGTTGCATTTCTCCGCGGTCTCATGTATAATTATTTCAAACGCAGTCGGCATTCCGACAGACTAAAGCACGGCCGAATCACCCGCACGGGCTTCGCCGCGTACACGGAGGAAAACACAATGTATGATTTACACACACACTCCCGCTGTTCCGACGGAAGCGAATCCCCGGAACATGTTGCCGAGCTTGCAAAAGCCGCCGGAATTGAGCTGCTTGCGTTGACTGACCACGATTGTGTGCGCGGAGTTCCCGCCGCGCTGTCCCGTGCCGCACAGCTTGGGCTTCGGATGCTTCCCGGAGTTGAGGCCGAAGCGGACTATGCCGACACGCTTCACATTCTCGGCATCGGGCAGGATATCGACGCGCCGTGTTTTCAAAAACTGCTTGCGGAACAAACCGCTCTTCGCGAGGAGCGCAACCGTCTGCTTGAAATCAAGCTGCGCAAAATGGGCATGGATGTTTCGGATTATCTTATCCGCAGCGAATCCACGACCCGCGCAAACTATGCTGCCGCGCTCACCGCAGCAGGCCACGCCGAAAACACAGCCGATGCCTTCCGCCGCATACTGAACAGAGACGCTCTTGCGGATATAAAGCAAAAACACCCCTCTCCGCAGGCTGTCATCGATGCCGTTACGGGCGCGGGCGGAGCTGCAATACTTGCCCACCCGATGCTGATGAAAAAATGCGATCCGCATGAGCTTGTCCGCGACCTTGCCGACAAGGGAATATGGGGTATTGAAGCTTTTTACGGTGCCGCAACGGAAGGTGAAACGCGGCTTTTCTCTTCCCTTTCCCGTGAATTCGGACTGTTTGCAACCTGCGGAAGCGATTTTCACGGAAAAAGCCGTCCGAACGCACCTATCGGAAGCGGCTGGCGCAGCTGTGCGCAGCTCGAGGCCGCGCTTTCGGAGCTTTGCAGGCGGTTCTTCCGAACCTGAGCCTCCGTACTTTCGAACATCGGTCGATGCACCGTGCATTCTGCATTATAATTCAATATTAACAACCGAATTCAAAACTCCCGCCTGTTTTGCGGATTCGATTCCGTTTGCAAAATCACCGACACGGGAGCTGACATGAGCGTCACTGCCGATGATAAGCCCCGCGCCGTGTTCGTGTATCGTTTTTATCTCCTCCGGGGTCAGGCTTACATGCGAGGAGTTTATTTCCAGCAAAATGCCAAGCTGCCTTGCACAGTCCGCAAGATACGGAATGTCCAGAGTCAAATAAAGGTTCGGGTGCGAAATAATATCTGCATGACCCTTTTCTGCCGCCGCCATGAGCGATTCGGTGTTGCGCCGCGGAGTCGATTTCCCGCCGAAACTTTCGAAAAGGATATGCCGCGCAAATCTGTTCACCGGCGGAATTCCCTTGTGGTACCCAAGAATAATGACATCATATTCGCTGCGGTCCTTCGGGATATCGCTTTCACCGAAATTCATTACGTTGCATTCCAAACCGCGCAGCACGCGGATACGTCCGTCAAACTCCCGACGCAGTTCCGCAAGCTCCGCGTTCAGCCGCTCCAGTTTTTTCCCGCGGACACCGTAATACATGTTGCCGCCCGCATGTTCGCTGACCGCAACCGCCTCAAGTCCGAGCTCCAACGCCCGAAGCACATTGTCACGCGGGCCGTTTTTTCCGTGGCTGTAATATGTATGTGTATGCAAATCCTCAATGATTCTCATTTTGTTTATATTCCCTTTCAGCTGTTCACTGCATTCTTCCCCGGTATGCGTTCTCCGGAATTTTTCCCGCATATCGCGCCGTGAGCGCGAGTAAAGCTTCCGTAAACGCAACAAGCGATGCCGATGTTGCATAGCCCAAAAGTCTGCGAATATCGCTTTCGCATGTTGTGCAAATGCTGCAATCCGCTTCACTCTCCGCCGAAATGCAAGGCTCATTGCAAACAAAAACAGTGTACGCACCACCCTTTTTTGCCGTTCGAATGCATTCCGTCAGTTGCTGCGCGCTTTCCCTGCTTCCTTCGGAACGGATGCAGAACAGAGTGTCTCCTTCACCGAGCAGCGCGGAATATGCCGCCCGGGTTTCGGGTTTTTGCGGGCAAACCGCACGGATTCCGAGTTCGACAAGTGCGCTGCCCGCACTTTCGGCAATCCCCGCCGCTGCTCCCGCACCGCACAGCAGCACACACCCCGTGCTCGTCACAAGCCGTTTGGCAAGTGCGCAAATTCTTTCCTCGTCCGCAGCCTTAAGTGCTGCCTCGACCGAACGCATCTGACCGAGCATCAATTTGCTGAAAAACTCGCCGTCATCATCGCCCGATGCAACCGGTTTGTTTTTGGTAAAACTTCCGGCAAGCGCAATTCGCAGCTCCGTAAACCCGCTGTAGCCCGCCCGCCGTACAAGCCGCGTCACGGTCGGCATACTGACCCCCGCCCGCGCCGCAATCTGCTTTATCGAAAGATGCGGAACCGCATCCGGATCGGAAAGGATAAAGTCCGCCGCCTGCCGCTCCGCAGGTGAAAGCGATGGGTACGCCGCAATGATTTTTGTCCTCGCCGGCATGTTTTGCACCT